>Ga0255081_1000176_pt1 | contig 15555 bp, 15 predicted proteins | sample Colum_Colum_RepA_FD_188456 | JGI IMG/M metagenome (GOLD analysis project Ga0255081, IMG submission 188456) | Freshwater microbial communities from Columbia River, Oregon, United States - Colum_Colum_RepA_8h | ecosystem: Environmental > Aquatic > Freshwater > River | place: USA: Oregon... | reverse complement strand
GCGAGATTTAGGATTCATGAGCGAAAGAATAGTCCATCCATGGGCCCTGAGTTATAGCCTTCCTAGGTTCTGTGACTTGCAAAGGGTTGCTAGGCGAGCAAATGGCCGATTCCAACGTCGAAAATTTAGAGTCTGCAGATAACCTTGGATTTAGCTTCAATAGCTCGACAATGGCCAAAAAATCGTCTTTGGTATCTACGGTGCAGCGAAACTTAGATAAGTTTGCAACATTAAATATATTGCCTAATTTGAATTTCTGAGGGTTCTGGTAAATAAATGGGGTTACATGCTCTTCTTGATATTTGGTTAAGTGAGACTTCTTGGACACCAGAAAAGCATCTCTTCTGACAACTTCAACATCCATACCATCAGGAAAAGTAGGGAATAGAGTATTTGATACATAATCTAAATTCTTCTCTTTAAGAATTTCGACTGATCGATCAATGATATCTGAACAAGAAAGGGGGCAGTCTGCAGTCAATCTTATAAATACTTCACAATCAGAGTTATTTGCCAAAAATTCCAAGAATCTTTCATTAACATTTAGCAGATTGCCTCGAAAAACTTTAATTCCAGCGCCTAAAAGAATCTCACAGAGGATATCATCTGAACTATCGGTTGACGTTAGTACGTAAACAGCATCTATTGAACGAGACTCCAAAACTCTTTCAATTTGATGGAAAATCATAGGCTTTGATTCAAGTTCTTGAATTACTTTTCCAGGGAATCGATTCGAGCTCATCCTTGCTTGGATTAACGCATAAACTTTTGCAGAAGTCATTTCCAACGCCTTGGATCAATCAAGTCTAGATCAGCACTTACTAACTCGTTGAAATTAGTAAATTCCTTTGGGGAATTGAAAAGCCTCACAATCTCTTCGAGTTGGCCTGCACTCTCGAAGCCGACAACAAATTTGTCTACTGAAGATGAAAGAATAAATGAAGTTGCAACTTGAAAAGGAGTAACAAAATACTTCTTGCAAAAATCTGCCAATTTAATGATATCTGGATGATCCCTAAATGGATTTCTACTTGAGTGATAATCAATCGCACCCTGTAAAAAGATACTCCTAGCCCAGACTTCTATCCCGAGATTTTTACAGTCTTTAAGGAGAGGAAGAAATGACTGATTCAAGACACTAAGGGGAACCTGAACAATTGGTAGTACAGATTCGCGGCTAAACAAATCCTTTAGAGATGAGGTTTCGTATAAAGAAATCCCAAACTTGAGATGTGGATAATCACTCTGCAGTGATAAGAAGTTTTCTCTATCATGCGGATTAGATTCCTCCCAATCATGAGCAAAAACTACCCGAAGTTGATTTCTACCAAGCTCAATGGCACTTTGCTCAACACCTTTCTTTAGACCGGCAGTATCACTTCCTTTTATGGCTATCTTTGAAGCAACCTGGAAATGGAATTCACTGTTCTTGCCAATCCAAGATTCAGCCAAACCGTAATTCTGGGCTGTATCTATCCATTGTATGTCAAGCTGTTTTGCTACTTTTAACATTGAAAAAAATTCACTCTCTTGCTGAATACTTTGAATGGTGACTCCATAACCAGGTTTAGCTTGAGCAGTGCCTAAAACAAGCCTCTCAGACAACATTAACTAAACCTAAAATCTCATCCAGCATAATCACTTTATTAGTACTCCAATTAGCTCTTTCCACAACGAATTTCCGAGCTGCATTACCAATTTCTCTTCGTTCCATCGGAGAAAGTGAAACCACTCTCTGGATTGTTTCAGAGAGAGATTGAATATCACCATTGATAAAAGTGAATCCGTTGACACCAGATTGGATTATCTCAAGATTTGAAGGAAAGTTAGTAACAATACAAATCATTCCGGCGGCCATTGCTTCTAGTAGCGAAACTGATACCCCATCACTCCTGGCTGCTGATATATAGATGTCGTTGTCTGAATAAAGAAGTGCTATATCTTCTGATTCTAAATCTCCAGTAAAGCTAACATTAATTCCATTCTGCTTCATACTTGCTTCAATTTGAGAACTATCTGTGGGTGGAAGGGCCGCAAAAGTAACTCGAAAGTCTTGGGAATTGTTCATTCCTAAAAGCGCATCCAAGATTACTTCATTGCGGTAGAGCGGCCTCCAACTTCTTGTTACACATATGTGTTTTGCGACAGAATAATCACGATTCTCTGCGATCTGTGCGAATTGGTCGATATTGCATCCAAAGTAGAGTTTGTGCATTCTCCCTAAGAACGAGAATTGGTCTTTAAATAAATGTGAAACATAGTCGGCATCAAAGATAACTATGGAGAAATCACTTAATATCTTATTGATTGTTTGAATCTCAGATTGTTCATAAGAGACCTCGTTGACTTCCACTGCCCAGCAAATTCCAATCTTTATTGCATCAATACCGGCGCTTAACTCCAATAATTGCTTTGACATGGGGCTGACTACCACTAAGTCATAACTAGCCTGTAGTGAAGCGGGATCTAATGAGGTATCGTTGTGAAAGTATGAAGTAACATTGAATTTAAGGTTTAACGCAGCTAAAAATCTCGCGTCATGAACTCCATGACTTTCACCTAGATATAGGAGTTTCTTATTCGAAGTCATCAAGCTGAGTAAGTTCATCTTGGGATACATCACGCTTAAGAAATTTACCTATGAGCAAGTCAATTTCAAATGGTGTTAGACCATTGACAGGGCATGGGCGAATAGCGATGAGATCCCCCCGCCCGATTTTGTTTCCTTTCTTAAAATCTCGTCCGTATCTAAGAGCGCGACGTTGAACAATTGCAGAATCCACTTCGTTAGCTTCAATTCGTTTGACGCCATCACCCAAGGCTCTTTCCAGGAGACGTGTTTCCTTCACCATTGCTGACCAAGTTTTTGGATCTAAGGAAAAAACATGATCAGGACCTTCTCTACTTGTATCGTCAGTGAAGTGTTTTTCGACCACCCTGGCACCTAATGTAACGGCAGCCAAAACTGACAAATGACCTGGTGTGTGATCTGACAATCCGGTAATAACATCTGGGAATTCGCGAGAATACGTCTCTAAGACCTTTAGATTTAAGTGCTCGACATTCCTTGGATCTCCAGTGTAATTGGTATTACACTGCATCAGTACAATTGGTTTTAAAGCTGATTGAAGAACTTCGAGAGCTCTTTTAACATCATCCATACTCGAAGCACCAGTTGAGAGAAATACATATGTCTTAGAATTAGAAATTGCTCGCAAAGAATCCAGCCAAGTTATATCGCCGGAACCTATCTTTGTAATAGACATCTTCTTGGCAAAGTAATCAATATATTCCAAATCGTAAGGAGCAGTGAAATAGTCAATATTATGTTCTTTGCATGCCTCAATCAAAGAGTCAGTCCAATCCAGAGGGATTGAAGCTTCTCGATAAACTTGGACAACATCTTTTTTCCACTTTGATTGGTGGGCAAGCTTTCCTCCCAATTCTGCAAATCCTCGGTTAGATACGATGGTTTCTGCTTTAAAGTTTTGAAATTTTGCTGCGTTTGCTCCAGATTCAGCGGCAAGACGAATCAGATTAATTGCGCGGTTAAGCGAACCGTCGTGATTTGCAGCAATATCGGCAATAAAGTAGGTCGGTGAATTCTTACTGATTACACATGTGGGTGTTTGAATAACTTGGTTAGTCACGGTCTTCACTCTTTCTTTGCTTAATAGATTGAAGTATACCTTCTTCGATGGAAAACTGAGGTTGATAAATCTGCAACATCTTTTGATTATTGATGCTTAAGTTTAATGATCGAAGTTGTCCTACGGGTAAGTCTTTAGCTCGAGTTTCTACAATCAATTCTGTGGAAAGCCCCAAAAGTTCTGCAACCTTTAGACCAAATTCATACTTACTAATTGGGGTCGAACTGGCGAGGTGGATAATGCCAGCCTGCTTGATAGAAGCAAGATATCTCAGCGCATATATCGTATCCTTAACATATAGAGGCGAGAAGAAGACGTCACTAAAGCCAAAAGCTACACTCTCTTGTTTAAGAGAGTCGTAAAAGAAGTCAAAAAGAGAATCTCTCCTAGGGCTCACCCCAAAGAAATTTACTCTTGCTACAGTAAAGAGAGATGATGTTTTAAGAACTTGCTCTTCACCTAGACGCTTAGATTTCCCATATACTGATTTTGGATTAGTTCGGGAGTTTTCATCGAGTAGTCCGACGGTATCTTTGAGAACAGCGTCAGTACTTACATGCACTAAATGGATGGACCTTCTTCTGCATAGTTCCGCCAGCCTTCTGGGAAGCTCTGAATTGATCTCAAAAGCCTTAGCCTCATTGCTCTCGCAATTTTCAATATTTGCTAATGCAATGCAATTGATAATGGATTCTAATCCATTATCCACAATTACTTTTTCTAGTTCGTCGGTGTTCCAAGGATCAAAAATCAATTGATTTGGAACGCTTGCTTTAGGCTTAATTCTGAATTGATAATTCTCCGGGGACTCATTCTGAACGAAGTGAGACCCTAGAAATCCACTAGCCCCCAAAACTATTGTTTTGCATATCATGACATTTGATTTTGACCAATTAACTGCTTGATTTGCTCCGAAGTTAACCATTCTGAGTTGTTATCTGACGAGAACCTAAAACCTTCAGGCACAATTTTCCCGCCTGCAAATTTACTAGAACTCTCATATGTTGAAGGAAGAACGATGAAATAGTTCTTAAACTCAAAAGCTCGTCGGCCTTCATCAAGGGAAATCATTTCCTCGTGGAGTTTTTCACCAGGTCTGATTCCAATAGACTTGACTGGCCATTGAGGATCAATTGATGCGATTAAATCTACAATTCTCATAGAAGGGATTTTAGGTACGAATAATTCACCACCCGTCATTCTTTCGAGTGACTGCTCCACAAACTCAACAGCAAAATCTAGGCTCAACCAGAATCTTGTCATGCGATCATCGGTAATTGTAAAAGGCTTCCCTTTGGCACGTTGACTTTGCAATAAAGGAACTACGGAACCACGGCTATTAACAACATTTCCGTACCTAACAACACTGAAGATTGTCCCTTGGGGTCTGCCATAGTGATTTCCAGAGATAAACAACTTATCAGCTGTTAGTTTAGTTGCTCCGTACAAATTAATCGGTGAGGAAGCCTTATCAGTAGATAAAGCTATAACTTTTGAGACTTTGGCATCGATTGCAGCATCAATTACATTCTGGCTACCGAAGACATTTGTCTTGACAAATTCAAAAGGGTTATATTCAGCAGTATCTACTTGTTTTAATGCAGCAGCATGAACAACGAGATCGATGCCTTGGAAAGCTCGCCTTAGCCGATTTTCTTCACGGATATCACCGATAAACCAACGAAGTCGTTCATCATCCCCAAGGGTTTGTTTTAGCTCATATTGCTTCAACTCATCACGCGAAAAAACAACTATACGTTCGTAATTCTGAGATGCGAGGCACGATTTAACGAAGGCACTTCCGAAGGACCCTGTACCTCCTGTGACTAAGATTGATTGTCTTTTCTTCATCTCGCTCCAATATTTTACTTTGATGACAAAAGGAATTCTACTACATGATCCTAGCTTACAAGAGCCTGAATACTCTCTTGATTAGCGAACCATCCCATCAAAAGGAGGATTAGTGGCTACGATAATTGCGTTCGTAGCCAGAGAAACCACCATGAACTTTCTGAATCAGAACTTGAGTACAATCTTGTTATGAATGAGAACGCCGGCCAATTTTCATTGAATTTTGAATCTGAATGTACAGTTGTAGTTTGCTGCAGGAATTCCTCTAAAACTATCAAAGCTTGCATAGAGTCCATAAGAAAAGCAAGTGCTCGTATGGATCTTTTAGTTATTGATGGACATTCAACAGATAATACGAGAGAGATTCTCAATGAAATGAAAATCCCATTTCTTTTAGGAAAAGGCGAGGGATTGACGAGAGATAGGCAGTTTGGGATTGATGAATCCCAAACAAAGTTTACTTTGTTTGTGGATTCAGATCATATAGTTGGAGAAGACTTCTTCGAAGTAATGTTAACTGCCTATCAAAAGAGTGGGGTCAGTTTTCTTCAATCGCGATTAAGGTTGTATAATCCTTCGAGTCTTCTCTCAAAGGGAGAGGACTTTTATTATCGGTGTTTTCACAATGAACACTGGAATAAGAAAATGATTGGGCTTGCGCCCTCAATATTTGTTACAAACAATCTTAAAACGGGATCAAAATGGCAAATTTTCTCTGAAAAGTCAATGGTGATTGACGATACTTCTTGGGCAAAACGAGCGAATGATTCAGGGGCAACCTTTATGGTTGGCGGACCAGAAGTTTTTCAAGTTCATGCAGAAGGCTTAATTCACTACCTCAAAAAGTTTGCATGGTATGGGAGGGGCGATGCTGACTTTATGTTGGAGTTTCCAGATCGGAGAAATAGCATGTTATTCCACCTTCTAATTCGCTACCCTTGGATTTTTGGCTTTAAGCTCATTAAAGAGCGAAGCCTAGGAGGTTTTGTATTTGTTCAAATTCAAGGATTGACGCGGTTCATATCTTCGTTAGCGAGAATAATTTTTCTGAAGTTTAGACGCGAATTCTGAGAGTGTAAGAGAAGCGGGCCGCGAACCTTTCCATCCTAGGTTATAGGCTTTTTTTGAATTTCCCAGGAGAGAAGCCCGATTTGTTTTTCTTTCCGTTGCTGTTGCAATATCTCCCTCATGTATGTCTATTTGCATAAGTTGAGCAGTTTCTAATATTAGACTTTCAATAGTTCTAAGCTTACCCGAAGCTACTACATAGTTTTCAAATGACTTATTCTCAAAACATAGATTCAGCATGCTTGGAAGGTCTCTCGCGTCTGACCAATCCATAGTGTGATACTTATCTTTTACGCAAATTTCTTTTATTTCTCCTCTTGCGTAGCTAGCAATTTGTGATGCTAAATCATGGAATAGAAAACCTTTAGGACGTAGGGGTGACTCTTGATTGAATAATATCAATGAGTGTGCATTGATATTAAGAGCACTAACAGCCTCATTAATGAGATTCATCGCTTTGTTTTTTACGGAACCATATACAGAGGTGGGATTTGGACGGGTATTTTCGTCAACGACATGTGTGCCTGAAGTAGGTTCATACATTGCTGAAGATCCCATAAATGTTAACGACGTTTGTGTCTTAGCCGTGTAAATAGATTCAATCAATATATTCGTTAATTCCAAATTCACAAAATGCAATGATTGGTAATCTACCGCACTAAGAGACGAAAGATTTCCCCGAGGTGATGCACAATGTACAATATGAGTAACATTGAAATTCAATATTATGTCAGTGAGATTTTGCTGCAGTGACGCTTCTCCCAATTGAGCGACTCTTTGATCACCGTTTTTTAGCAAGAGTGGGAGGGATTTATCTCCGACACGATTCAATGTCATTATTTTAAAACCAAGATTCTGGAAATACTCTTCAATAATCGAACCAATCTGACCACGTGAACCAATTATCATCAACGTGAGGCTCATATAAGTGTCCAGTTTAAGGGACGATAAAGTATGATTTCGAATTATGACACGCAATCTAAAGTGCCGCTTATGCGGATCTACACAGCTTCTCGAAATGTTAAGCCTAGGCGACCAGCAATTGACGGGAGTATTTCCCAAAAATACGGAAACTCAAGTGCTCTCGGGGGAATTGACTTTGCAGCGATGCGAAGAATGTACATTGGTACAGCTAGGCCATTCGTATGATAAGGATTTAATGTACGGCATGAATTATGGGTACCAAAGCAGCCTAAATGATTCAATGAAATTCCATCTCAAGACAATTGCTGAGAAAATTAGAGATTATCTTAATTTTACCGATGGCGATGTTATTGTGGACATAGGAAGCAACGATGGAACCTTCTTGTCTTTTTTTGAAAATTTAGGTCTAAAAAGAGTTGGAATTGACCCTACGATAAGCAAATTTGCCGACTCTTACCATTCGGACATAATCAAGGTACCTGAGTTCTTTACAAAAGATTCTTTCAATTCTGTAAGTGATAAATCTGCAAAATTCATATCTTCGATATCTATGATGTATGATCTTGATGATCCAGTTAATTTTGCTTTACAAGTACATAGTTGCCTAGATGATAATGGTTTTTGGTTTTTCGAACAAAGCTACCTAGGGTTGATGTTAGAAAAGTTAGCGTATGACACTGTTTGTCACGAACACCTAGAATATTATTCGGCTTATACAATACATAATATTCTTAACAAAACAGGGTTCTTAGTACGGAGTATTGAGTTAAATTCTATAAACGGAGGCTCTATTGCAATACTTGCCTCAAAGAAAAAAAATGAAACTGATGAGCATTGTGAAGAATTTATAACATTGCTGAATGACGAACTTAGTCAAGGGTTGAATACAAGAGACAAGTTGATTGCATACAGTGACAATGTTAAATTACATCGGGATGATCTAGTTAAGGTGGTTAATAAATTCTTATTGCAAGGTAAGACGATTTCAGCATTGGGAGCATCGACAAAAGGAAATGTTTTGCTTCAATATTGTGGACTAGACCGAACAAAGATTTCCATGATTGGCGACGTAAATCCAGATAAATTTGGTTGTGTAACTCCAGGTACCCATATTCCCATTGTTCCAGAGTCTAAAGTTTTTGATTTAAAACCAGACGTTATTTTGATCTTGCCATGGCACTTCGAAGAGACGTTTATGAATAAAACTAAGAGTTTTGTCAAAAATGGAGGGATTGTAATTTTCCCTTTACCAACAATAAAGTTACTGGGTCATAGTGTTGCTAGCTAGCAATAAAACAACGTCTAGTGTTTTCTATAATTGGTGCTATTGAGGACAGAAGCGTGAGTAAATTAGAACGTCATAAAGTTTTCCACCATATTGCTTCTCATCACACAACCGCGCCTCAAAATTCATTTCGCTGATTTCAAACAATTTAATCATCGCAATATTACTTTCCAGCGTCCCAGCTACAACTTTACGGGCTCCGAGATTAGGACAAATATGATGGGTCAGAGCCATCCAAGCTTTTCTCCCGAAACCTCGTTTAGCAGCATTTGGATCAACAAGAATTCCACAGTGATGAACTTTATGGTTAACGTCAATGTAAACCGTTAGTGTTCCTACCATAACTCCAGAACTATTCAAGACCTTGAGAAAGAGATTGGGTGAATCTGTAAAGGATTTTAAATAATCTCTTGATGTATCCAATGTATGCACTTTCAATTGTTGATCTGAGTATTGCATATAATTTGAATTATTTAGCCATACCAGATATTCATAACTTAAGTCAGACTCAAAAAAAAGTTCAATTGAAATATCTTCAAACTTTCTCGAACTCGAAAAAAACGATTGATTTAGATTAACTTGTTCGACCTCATTGAGATTGTGTCGAGAATTATTCATATATCCCATGAGTCAAAGATACCAAGCTCTTCTGACCCGCTCGCCAACTGCTGGGTCTTTAATTGTGGAAAATGGTCACGGCTCAGGAAAATATATTCGCTTGCCAGAAATTCATTTAGAGCGACCTCAATCTCACTCATCTTGTAGCAATTTTTACCTGATGCAAAATATTTGAATATTGGCCACGAATAAGCTTGAGGTCCGCCTCCAACTTCTTTGAAGTAAGCATCATAGTTCTGAATTGTCCAAGATTTGAGCATATATAGATTATGCATTAGATAATACTCCTGAATAGACTCCTGGTTACTATTGATTAGTGCTAGGTTAAGATTCATTAGTAGATACTCGTACTGAGCAGCAGTTTCTGGGGATATTGAAAAATCATACCTAACATGAGGGTTATTCAAACTTGCATTAATTACCGGCTTGCCAAGGTATGGATACTCCATTGCAATAGAGCCAAAAATGGTCAATGCGAGAGAAACGCCTTCACTAATTAGTTGATGATGACTTGTATTAGGGGATATAAAAGAGAATTGAGGGTTTTCAGCAATAAATGATTGAATAACTGAATGTCCCTCACCTCGAATATCTGGATGAGTTTTTATATACCAGTTGTAGTCTGTCTTTGTGGAAATATCCGCCAAAGCCAATAACCATTGATAGAAGTCAGGATATAGATTAAGACCATAAGAGTGTGGGGAATCATAAAAATCATGGATTGCAATAAGAATATGAGGCTTAGAATTCTCACTAAGCACGCGTACACTATTTTGAGGGCTTGAATAAGCTGAAACCGTCGAATAATGCATATCGACTCCAACGTATCCTGCAAACCTCATTTCTAGGCGCTTTTTAGCAAGTTTTTTGCCTTCAATCTGAACTTCTTTCGGGAGACTTCTAAATAATTCAGGATACTGTTTGAAAGCAGTATAGGCATGGGTATTTTCCAGAGTGATGCGATAGATAGATTCTCCTGTGACCTGAAATGCAGGCACACCAAAGAATGCCGCTATTCTCGAAGGAAGTCCAAGTAAATAGACAGTATGGCTAACACATACGCCAGCAACTTCTTCTTTTACAAACCTTTTATAGAGTTGATCGAAATACTGTAAAAACTGGGAGGTAACTTCAACTAAGCCAAAGTCAGTTAGATCAATTGTTGGCTTTCTAAATTTACGCAAGTAAACATCATAAATAAGGTCACCAATGACAATCCCTTGATATTCAAGTGCTTCTAGTTCTTTTAAGTTACTTACAGATTTAAGTAAATCTTGAGCTTTTACTTCATATTCCCTCAAGTTTTTAGAACCAAAAAAAATGAATCTTGAACATCCAAAACGTTTCTCAACAGAGAAAAAAAAGCGTATTTGTTCTTTAAGAAACTTTAGTGGAGTGACGGGCATTATATAAAAAGCCACAAGTTTGGCTTTATAAAACTTAGAGGCAGTTGGAGCAAAAATAGAGAGGCCAAGTCGATTTGAAGGTGTTTGAAAAGCTTCAATGAGAATGTACTTTTTGGACTTTCTTACAGACTTTAATTGAAAACTCCGAATTACTCTCTTGGCAACTCTTATTTCTTTTGACATAGAAAAGAAATTTAAAATAGAAGATATTCCTGAAATCAGCAATTTCATATTTTAGTTTCGTCCTTATAAAAAATAAATTTAGATGCCTGTAATTGATTTGTGATTATCTGCAGTTTACCTTGAAAGACATCAGTGATGTGACTTTCCTTACCTATAAAAGCTCGAAAGAGACTTATCCAGAAAGAGATTTTGGAATTTGTTCCGATAAATTCAGATGACTCAACACAAATCTTTATGGTTGATATTGGAGAGAGATTGGCAACTTTCCAGTTACGCTTACCAGTATCAAGTAATTGCGTAGCTTCTGCAGGGGAATCAGTCAGGAGAATGGTTTTGCTAATGTTAGATTTGCCTGCGATGGAATTGGTAATATCTATTAGTAATTTTGGGTCTACGAAACCTTTGTCAGGAAGATTAAGTAAGTCTCCGAGCCTATACTGAATTGCAAGAACCTCGACCAATGATTCTCCACCAAGAGCTTCACTATCCACAGAAGAGATCACCTCATAAAGTTTTAGTACATCTGCAGAGCTAAAAGGATAACTTGTGTAATGCCCTCGTACTGAGAGAAGCCAAGGCTTAACAGAGTTATACGCCTTGTTATTTTCTAGATCTGATAGTAACCCAGCAGTTTTTAGAAACGCCTTAGCTAAAACATAGAATTTGGCTTTTATTGCCTCGATCTTGCGAGAAGGCTTCAATTGCTTGATAGTAGGCCGTCTTTGCCCGTCAAAATCATCCACGACTTTAAATAGGATATTTTGTAGTAGAGATTCGATCTCTATGTCTCTTCTTGTTATCCCAGATGTATGGATGATTAACACTAATTTTCTTCCAGGGAAACGTCTTTGGAGATTCCAATACTGTAAAATCGCGAATAATTGCGAACCGAAACCTCCCCAACAGTGTATTCGCACTGCAGGCATTAGGGATGACATCACTGGAATAGTATATTGGCGATATGGTCAAGGAAGGCGATAGAACAAATGTTGCTAAAGGACCCTTCCCAAAAGTCATTTACTTGAGTTATCTAGATCAGAAATATTCTAGATCGGGCGTACATCTTACCTACCTCAAATCTAAGTCAACCGAGATTAGTACTGAATTTGCAACATTACGATTACCATTAAAAGTTAACCTCCTTTTACTTGGGAGGCTGGTTTGGGAGAATCGAAAGAATAAATGTGTGTATCTTGTAATGTCCCCAGCAAATGCAATACTAATTCTTTTAAGAATCTTAACTAGAAAAAAAATAATTCTTGATGCAGGCTGGCCCTCATTAGATTCAACAAAATTACGGTCAAACTCAAAGAGCCGGATGATTAAAGCTTTTTTTCTGGATTTTGTATGTTTTCATCTAGCAAGCCTAGTCTTGCTTGAATCTGAGGCTCAAAGAAGTCGCTGCCAAAGAACTTTTCTTATAAGCCGTAAGAAATTGGAAGTCATTCATACAGGATTTAACGAGATTGCATTTATCCAAGAGTGTAAAGATGGGGATAGAGTATCTCTAGAGGTAAGAAATGTAATTGAGCAATCTAGCGACTCCACTTTTGTGCTGTTTAGAGGTCTAGATAATGTTGAAGCAGGCTTAGAGAACCTCGTTAAGGCAGCCATAGATTTACCTTCAGTATTCTTCTGCTTGGCATCTCCAAACACAGAGATAAAAGCAACTACAAAAAATCTAGCAGTGATCAAGAGTTGGCTAAGTGCCAATGACATGGAAGCGCTTTATCGTCGTGCCAATTGCGTCTTGGGCCAACTTGGCGATTTGCCTAGAAATGACTGGACTATAGCCCACAAGGCTTTTGAAGCAGGTTACTTTGGAAAACCGTTAATCTCCTCTCAGTCTTCAGCCTTGGAAGAAGTGTTTACAGAAGGTAAAGATATTCTGTTCTACAGCCCGTCTCAGAGTTTGTCTGAGCTAATAACTGATTTGGTAGAAATGGATAACTTAAGTAACTTACTTGGAACAGATATTAAGCTTACTTACAATAGAAAAATCAGTCAGCAAATGATTGGTCAGAGTTTCATAAAGGTTATTAAACCGCTTTTTTAAGGCAAATAACTAAAGGGCCGTAAAGTCTTCAACTTGTTTAGTCAAGACTTGAGCTGGGCTTAACTCTTGATTTTTTACCAGACTATGCCACGCAGCGGTCCACTCCACTGAATCCTCAAAGGTGAGCTTATTCTTCCAATTAGATTCCATCCTGAGTTTATCTGAATTAAGTTTCAATACAGAAGTTTCTACAAATTGGGCCTCCACCGACTGTATATCGATGTTCTCATTAAGCTTTTCTAGAAAAAGTCTCACTACCGTCTCGACATTGTTAAAGTCTTTTGCATCAGGGCCAACATTCCAAATATTTGATTTACCGCTTGCAAGTAAGCTGCTTATCATTTGCAAGTATCCATTTAGACAATCAAGAACATGTTGCCAGGGCCTTACCGCTTTGGGATATCGGAGTTCAAGAGCAGATTTGTTCTCTATAGCTCTAATAATGTCAGGAATTAATCGCTGCTCTCCGATATCTCCTCCTCCAATTACGTTACCGGCCCTGGCTATCCCGATAGGAGATTGAGGATTTAGATGTATAAAGGATTGGGTCATCAAATCTGCCATTGCCTTTGAACTGCTATATGGATCGTGCCCACCTAGTGGATCAGATTCAATGTAGCCTTCTGAGCCCTTGAAATTACGATAGACCTTGTCTGTTGTGACAATAAGTGTGGCCGCAAGGGATTTGATCTGCCTTGCGGCTAACAAAACATTTCTTGTTCCATCAACGTTTGTTGAAAATGTCTCTAAAGGGTCTAGGTAAGATTTAGTAACCAAGGATTGGGCTGCCAAGTGAATCAAAACATCAGGCTTGCATTTCTGTAATGAAGCGGTTAAATCCTCGAGATTACGAATATCGCCACGAAAGTCCAATTCAAGGCAATCTTTTGATTTAGCCCTAACAAAGAGACTATTTGGAAGAGCTTGGTCGGAATAACCAGAGACCGTGTGTCCCTGACTACGTAGTAGATGGATGAGCCAGGAACCCTTAAAGCCAGTGTGCCCGGTAATAAAGTAGTGCACCTTTATCCCCCATCTCTTGCTGCACGATTTTCGCCTCTGCCACCTTCTAAGAATTCATCGTATACATTTAAGATCTTCATTGCACTCTTTCTTGGATCAAACTCACTTAATCTCTGAATTCCATACTCTGAGCTATCCCGATAAAGCCTAGGCTGCTGGAGAAACTCCATTTTTGTAGCCAGATCCTGCGGGTTTGAAGTTTCAAAAAAGAGGCCATACCCAAGTCCCATAACTTCCTCAGTCGTGGATATCTTAGAACAAATAATAGGCAAGCCCTGTTGCATAGCTTCAAGAAGTACTAGGCCAAATCCTTCATATTTACTACTCAAAAGAAAGCATTGATTCTTTTGCATTACCTTGGGGACATCACTAGTACGCCCGCAGAAAACTACATATTGCGTAATGCCCAGGTTCCGAGCGAAAGTATTTAACTCCTCATCGAGAGGACCGTCTCCATAAACTTCAAGCTGACCAAAGCCAAACTTTCCTCTATAAATCGCGAGAGCTTGAATCATAGTCTTTAGATCTTTTTGAGGCGCCAAACGAGATAGCGTTACAAATTTCTCAAGCTTTTCTCCATCTCTTAGTTCACGAGGTTGTTTGGGTGCACTAATTGTTTCATCATAGCCGTAGTAAATAACATCAACTTGCTGTCTTTTAGAAATTTCTCGACGAGATAGTAGGAATGTCCTAACACTTTTAGATATTGCTATTACTGAACTCTGACGAATAAGTAAGACTCTTGAAAGTAGAGTAGATACTAAGCTTGGAGACCCCGGAAAGAAGGGTTCTGTATTGTGGCGAGAAGAAATTGCAACAATCCTTATTCCTAGACTTGCTAAAACGCCAACAATTTCTGCTCTAGGCAAATGAAGATGAATTACATCAAACCTTTTTGTCTTAAGCAACTTTCTAAATAATATAATTTGAAAAAGAAAGTTTCTATTTCGTATGTCATCAAAAATCTGAGCTTTAAAACTTGAAAATTCTTTATCAAGTTCAAGATTTCCTTTTAGAGGGAGAACTGAAATTTCATGGTCTTGAGCAGCTTGATTTCGACTGAGGATTACTAGTTGTTTTTCAGCGCCGCCCTTTTCAAGGGTAGTAATTACATGCAAAATCTTCATATAAACCTCAAACGTTTTTTAGGATTTGCACGAATGCTAGCTTTAGGCACCAAGTAACACCTGATTCAGTTTCTTTAACCACTGCCGGCGAGAGTGATTATCTAAAGCGTGTTGGTATCTTCTGTCTACAATGGACTGTAGTTCAGAGACATCGCTTTGTTGGTAGATATTTAATTCTTGGGATAAAAAAGCTGAGAGATTATCAAACTTAGTAGCTTTCCCCAGACAACCAAATTCTTTTATGAATGCTTGATTACTGCTAATTACGAAAGTCTTTGAGAGGATTGCCTCGATTAGAGTTTTATCTAAGGAGCCCGAAAAAGCATGAAGAAAAATATCAGACTGGCAGAGCACGTCATTTATG
>Ga0255081_1000174_pt1 | contig 15659 bp, 26 predicted proteins | sample Colum_Colum_RepA_FD_188456 | JGI IMG/M metagenome (GOLD analysis project Ga0255081, IMG submission 188456) | Freshwater microbial communities from Columbia River, Oregon, United States - Colum_Colum_RepA_8h | ecosystem: Environmental > Aquatic > Freshwater > River | place: USA: Oregon... | reverse complement strand
AACCTGCGTGGCGACCGTCGAGAACGACGATCTGGCCTTTGCTCTCGGTGAGGCCCGACGTACCCGAGCCCTCACCGTCGAGGCGGAGATATGTGCTCGTTTCCTCCACCACGCCGTAGGGCTCGCTCGCGACGATGAAGAGATCGTCGGCCAGGCCCACCATGAGGCCCTGACCGCTCCCCCGCAGGGCGATCAGGAGTCGATCGGGGTCGTCGGTCGATTGGGCGGCGATGGCCACCGAACCCTCGAACGCGCCCACCGTGCGCCGGAAGGCCTCGACGGTGTCGACACCGTCGGCGGCGAAGCGATTGACCATCGCCGGAATCACCTTGGCGTCGGTCGTGATCTGGTGCGCGAAGCGGAGTCCGTGCTCGATCCGGAGATCGGCGTGGTTGTCGACGTCACCATTGAGCGCGGCCACGACGTACGGACCACTCGCCTCGCCGGTCATCTCGTGATTGACCGGGTGGGCGTTCGGTTCGGAGATGATGCCGACACTCGCCCAGCGGGTGTGCGCCACGAGCGACGTACGAACGTCGGGCTGGGCCAGCGCCCGCCGAAGCAACTCGTCATCGAGGACGGCACGCCGCAGGGCACGCGTGTTGTCACCCAACTCACCGATCTCCGATGCCGCCTTGTAGACGAACGAGAGGATCGGGCGCGGACCATCGATCCAACGCACCGATCGATTCTGGAAGAGCGGATCGGACGCGCGTTCGGCCAGAAGTCCGGCGATCGCCGCGTCGGAACGGTCGAGGCCGTGGTTCCAGACGAAGAGGTGCACGCCGGCCGAGTCGCGGCCGCGAACCTCGAGTCGATCGAGAACCGAGAACGACTGCTGGAGCATGAGATACGCGGCGATCGAACCGGGATTGGCGTCACGACCGCTGAGGTCGAGAACCGCCTCGGCCGTGCGCAGCCGATCGTTGCGAATCTGCCAGGCGGCATCGCGCAACACGATGAGCTGGGCGGCGCGGCGCTCGAGTTCGTCGACCGGCAACGGGCTCGATTCGAGCGCGACTTCTTCGGCTTCGATCACGGCGTCCACCCGATCGAGACGCGCCGACACGGCCGCGGTGAGTTCACGTTGATCGAGTAGCGCCCGGACACCGGGTACACCCTTCAGGAGTTCGTTGGCCGACTGGAGGATCGTGGCCATGGCCCCGAAATCGACCTGACGGTTGGCGTCGTCGAGCAAGGAGAGGATTTGGTCGGCGGAGGGAACCGGGCGGGTCGACGGGCGACTCACGAGAGCGACGATCCCGCACATGGATCACAGGCTACCGAAGCCCGATTGGGCCCATCCGGGCAGGTGGGCGGGCTCGGCCCCTCGGGTCAGACCACGCCGAAGGCGGCGCGGACGTCGTCGCAGAGCCGGGCCACGGCCTCGTTCGCGATCCGTTCCGTCGAGGCCTCGACCATCACTCGCACGACGGGTTCGGTTCCGCTCGAACGTACGAGCACCCGACCTTCCGCGCCGAGGACCTTCTCCTCGCGAGCGATCGCTTCGGCGATGTCGGCCGCGGCATCGTCGGGTCGACGCGCCACTCGAACATTCATGAGGACCTGCGGATACGAACGCATCACCCCGCCGGCGAGTTCGCTGAACGAACCACCCCGACGACGCAGAATCATCGCGGTCACGACGGCGGCCACGAGTCCGTCGCCGGTCGTCGCGAGATCACGGTGAATGATGTGCCCGCTCTGTTCGCCACCGAGCACGAAACCACCGTCTTCCATGGCGTCGAGCACGAAGCGATCGCCCACCGCAGTGGTGATCACCTGGATCCCGGCGGCCTCCATGGCCCGACGGAAACCGAGATTGGCCATCACAGTGGTCACGACCACGTCGCCGCTCAGTCGCCGCGATTCGTGTCGATCGATCGCCGAGAGCGCGATGAGTCGATCGCCATCGACCACCGAACCGTGTTCGTCGACCGCGATCACCCGATCGCCGTCACCGTCGAACGCGAAGCCGATGTCGACGCGTCCGGCCTGACGGATGAATTCGCACATGCCTTCCGGATGCGTGGCCCCAGAATCGGCGTTGATGTTCTCGCCGTCGGGAGCGTCGTTCAGGACGATCACTTCGGCCCCGAGTCGACGAAACGCGGACGGCGCGACTTCGCTCATCGCTCCGTTCGCGGTGTCGAGGACCACCCGCAGACCCTGCAGTGCACCCTCACCGAAGAGCGACACCACGTGATCGACGTATTCGGCCACCGCTTCGGCGCGGCGCGTCACCAAACCCACCACTCGGGGAACCGACCCGCTCGGATCGCGATCGAGGATCGCCGCCAACTCGGTCTCGATGTGGGTCTGCTGATCGTCGGTCAACTTGCGTCCACCCGCCGCGAAGACCTTGATGCCGTTGTCGGTCCAGGGATTGTGCGACGCAGTGATGACCACTCCGGGCTGGGCATCTCGCGCGGCCACGGCGGCGATGGCCGGAGTGGGAACCACCCCGAGATCGACCACGTTCACACCTTCGGCGGCGGCCCCGGCGGCGAAAGCCGACTGCAGGACCGGGCCCGAAGCGCGGGTGTCCCGACCGATGCAGAGCGATGACGCGCCGAGAACCCGACCGACGGCGCGACCGAGCGCCAAAGTGAACTCGGGTGTGATCTCGTGGACGGCGACGCCGCGGACACCGTCGGTTCCGAACCGCGGATGTTGCGACGGCTCCGGCATGCGCCGACCGATCAGCGCTTGGTGTACTGGGGAGCCTTACGGGCCTTCTTGAGGCCGTACTTCTTGCTCTCCTTGCGACGCGAGTCGCGGGTGAGCAGTCCGGCCTTCTTCAGTGCCGGACGGGCTTCCGGATCGAGTTCGGCGAGCGAACGGGCCAGACCCATGCGAAGTGCGCCCGACTGGCCGGTCACTCCGCCACCGATGATCGTCGCGTCGACGTCGTACTGCTCGGCGGTGTTGGTGACGCGCAAGGCCTCGATGGCCGAGTTCCGCTGCGTCGCGGTACCGAAGTACTGATCGATCGACTTGCCGTTGATCGTGACCTTGCCCGAGCCGGGACGGACACGCACGCGGGCGACGGCGGACTTACGACGGCCGGTGGTCTGGGTGAGAGGCTTCGACATGGTGCTACAAACCTGAACTTTCAGCGCGCCTTGGCGTGGTCGATGTTGCGGACGGTGGGATTCTGCGATGCGTGCGGATGCTCGGCACCGGCGTACACCTTCAACTTCTTGATCATCTGACGACCGAGCGGTCCCTTCGGCAACATGCCGCGCACCGAACCACGGATCGCTTCGTCGGGACGACGCGCGAGCAGGTTCGAGTAGGTCTCGCTCTTCAGACCGCCGGGGTAACCCGAGTACGAGTACACCATGTGGCGATCGGCCTTACCGCGGGTCATCACGATCTTGTCGGCGTTGATGATGATCACGTGATCGCCCATGTCCATGTGGGGGGCGAACACCGGCTTGTGCTTACCGCGCAGAATGCGCGCCGCTTCGGTGCAGAGGCGACCGAGGATCATGCCCTCGGCGTCGAGGACATGCCACTCGCGCTTCACATCGCTGGCCTTGGGCGAATACGTACTCATGACTTCTTCTTTCGACTTCGACCGGAGAGGCCCGCGGCCTCACTCAGGAACCCGGAAATAATACGGCCGAACTGGCTCATTTCCCCCTGGCCCCCCAGATCACCGAGGGCGGGTAGCCGACCTCCCAGAGGCACAGTCCCTGCGGTGGGGCCACCTGACCGGCGGCCGTTCGCTGCCGAGCCCGCAGGATGCCCGACATCTGACCCGGGGTCAATCGGCCCGACCCGACGTCGACCAGGGTCCCCACGATCGAGCGGACCATCTGGTGGCAGAACGCCGTCGCCCGGATCTCGAAACGCAGGAGCCGGGCTCCCCGCTCGGTCTCGAGTTCGGTCCACTCGGTGGCGATCAGCCGGCGGACCATGGAGGGCTCGGATTCACCGGCGGCCACTTTGGGACGACGACAGAACGACGAGAAATCGTGCTCCCCGATCAACGGATCACACGCCATCTGCATGAGGGCCAGATTCAAGGGCTCGTCCACGTGCCAGGTGGTGGCGGCCAGGAACGGATCGGGTTCGGGGGTGGCCAGGATCGAGTAGCGGTAGTGACGCCAGAGCGCCGAGAAACGTGCGTCGAAATCGGGTTCGGCCTCCTGGGCCTCGCGCACCACGATGCCCGGCGCGCACATCTTGGTCAGACGACGCGGTAACGAGTCGAGATCGACCTCGACCGGCAGATCACAACTCACGACCTGACCCCATGCGTGCACTCCGGCGTCGGTCCGACCCGCACCCGTGATGTCGATCGCCGTCCGCGAGATGGTGGACAGAGCCGCGCGCAGATCGCCGGCCACGGTGCGGACGTCGTTGTTGACCGCGAAGCCGTGGAAGTGCGAACCCTCGTAGGCCACCAACAAACGAACCCGCCGACGGGCGGGTTCGTTCAAAGAAATGGAGATCGACATGGGGCGGGGCCCCGGCCGAATCAGACGAGTTCGACGCGCGCCATCGGGGCGTTGTCGCCCTGACGCGGACCGAGCTTCAGAATGCGCAGGTACCCACCGTTGCGGTCGGCGAAACGCGGCGCGATATCGGAGACCAACTTGGAGGTCATCTCCTTGTCGCCGAGGTACGACTGCAACTGGCGGATGCGATGCAGGCTCGCGGCGTCACCACTCTGAGCCTTCTTGGCCTTGGTGATGAGCTTCTCGGCGATAGGGCGCAGGGCCTTGGCCTTGGCTTCGGTGGTCTCGATTGCCTCGGCGGCGAACAGCGACGCGGCGAGATTGGCCATCATCAACTTCTGGTGAGCAGAGCTGCCACCGAACTTGCGGGCACGACGGGGTGTTGCGGGCATGGTTCTGGTTCCTTACTCGAGGCTCAGCCGCGCAGCGACAAGCCGCGCTCGTCGAGCTTCTGCTTGACCTCGTCGAGGCTCTTCTGGCCGAAGTTGGTGATGTTGAGAAGATCGTCTTCGGTCTTCTGGAGAAGTTCGCCGACGGTGTTGACCTGCGCGCGCTTCAGACAGTTGCGCGGGCGCTCCGACAGATCGAGGTCCTCGATCGGGATGTCGAGGTCGGGGCTGGCCGCACCGGCCTGGATGACTTCACCCAACTCGAGGCCCTTGGGCTCGGCCGAGAGGTTGGCCACCAGATCGACGAGCGAACGCAGCGTGGCGCCGGCCGAAGCGAGAGCTTCACGGGGCGACATGGTGCCGTCGGTCTCGATGTCGAGAACGAGCTTGTCGTAGTTGGTCGACTGCTCCACGCGGGTGGGCTGAACGTCGAACATCACGCGGCGAACCGGCGAGAAGATCGCGTCGATCGGGATCACACCGATCGTGCGCGAACCGGCCTCGCGGTCGCTCGACATGTAGCCCTTGCCGCGCGACACGGTGAGGTCGAGAGCCAGACGGCCCTTCGAGTTCACGTGGGCGATCACGAGATCGGGGTTGAGGATCTCGATTTCCGGCGGGCACTTGATGTCGCCGGCGGTGATGACCTTGTCGCCACGCTCGTCGAGACGCAGCACCACGTCGTCCTCACCTTCGTAACGAAGGACGATGTCCTTCAGGTTGAGGATCACGTCGGTGACGTCTTCGGCGACACCTGCGATGGTGTCGAACTCATGAAGTGCCTCGTCGAACTTGACGGTCGTGATGGCCGCACCCGGAATGGCCGACAGCAGTGTGCGGCGCAGCGAGTTGCCGATCGTGTGACCGAAGCCGGGCTCGAGCGGACCGACGGCGAAACGCTGGCGGTTGTTCGATTCCTCGTTGTCGGCTTCGACGGTGGGACGCTGGATGACGAGCATGTTGCTTCTTCCGTTCGTGTGGGGACGCGGTGATTACTTCGAGTAGAGCTCGACGATGAGCTGCTCGCGGACGGGCACGTCGATGTGCTCGCGCGACGGCTCGGTGCGAACGGTGACCTGCTTGCCACCGTCGCCGGCCTCGAGCCAGCCCGTGAGCGAGCGGTCGAGGGTGTCGATGTTGTTCTGGATCACGATCATGTCGCGGGCCTTGGGGGTCAGGCTCACGACGTCGCCGGCCTTGACGCGCGCGCTCGGGATGTTGAGACGCTTGCCGTTGACGAGGATCAGACCGTGGCTCACGAACTGACGGGCCTGCGGACGGGTCGATGCGAAACCGGCGCGGTACACGACGTTGTCGAGACGGAGTTCGAGGAGACGCAGCAAGTTCTCACCGGTCGGGCCGGCGAGACGGTTGGCCTCTTCGTAGGTCTTGCGGAACTGACGCTCGAGAACGCCGTAGATGTACTTGGCCTTCTGCTTCTCCTGGAGCTGAGTGAGGTACTCGCTGCCACTCGAACGACGACGCGTGCGACCGTGCTGTCCGGGAGGGAAAGGGCGACGCTCGAGCGCCTTGGCGCCCTTGTCGTTCTCGAAGATGTTGACGTTGAGACGGCGCGACAAGCGCACCTTGGGTCCGGTGTAACGGGCCATGGCTTAGTTCCTCTTCCGCTTCGGCATCTTGCAACCGTTGTGCGGAACCGGGGTCACGTCCTTGATGCCGGTGACTTCGATTCCGGTGTTCTGCAAAGAACGGATGGCGGTGTCGCGGCCGGAGCCGGGACCCTTGGCCTGAACTTCGACGCGACGCATGCCCTGTTCGAAGGCGGCCTTGGCGGCCTTCTCAGCGGCGAGCTGCGCGGCGAAGGGTGTGCTCTTGCGCGAGCCCTTGTAACCGACTCCACCGCCCGAGGCCCACGAGACCACGTTGCCCTCGTTGTCGGTGATGCTGACGATCGTGTTGTTGAACGAGCACTTGATGTGGCAGACGCCAACAGAAACGTTCTTGCGCTCGCGCTTGCGGGGGCGGCGTCCGCCCGGCTTCGGCTTGGCCATGACTTACTTCCTCACTGCCTTCTTCTTGTTGGCCACGGTCTTCTTCGGACCTTTACGTGACCGGGCGTTGGTCTTGGTGCGCTGCCCGCGGACCGGAAGGCCCTTGCGGTGACGGACTCCCTGCAGGCACTGGATCTCGATCTTGCGCTTGATGTCCTGCTGCACTTCGCGGCGCAGGTCACCTTCGACGGTGAGGTTCTGGTCGACCCACACGCGGATGCGGTTGACTTCTTCTTCCGTGAGATCGCGCACACGGGTGTTGGGGTTCAAACCGAGATCGCCGCAGAGCTTCTGCGCGGTCGGCTTGCCGATACCGAAGATGTAGGTGAGCGAAATCTCCAACCGCTTCTCGCGGGGGATGTCGACGCCGGAAATACGAGCCATGCCTGCCTGCTTCTTCTTTCTTCTCAGCCCTGCCGCTGCTTGTGGCGCGGGTTCTCACAAATGACCATGACCCGTCCGTGACGACGGATCACTTTGCACTTCTCACAGATCTTCTTGACACTCGGTCGGACCTTCATCGGTCATCTCACTTCTTGTTCGTTCACTTGTAGCGGTAGGTGATGCGACCCCGGGTGAGGTCGTAAGGAGTCAGTTCGACTTGAACCTTGTCGCCGGGGAGGATGCGGATGTAGTTCATGCGCATCTTTCCGGAGATGTGCGCCAGAACCTTGTGGCCGTTCTCAAGTTCGACCCGGAACATTGCGTTCGGGAGTGATTCGAGGATCGTGCCTTCCAAGAGAATGGCGTCGTCTTTGGGTTTTGCCAGAACTGCCTCCTCGGCGGTCGTTTTGCGATGACTGACTGATGCGCGGTCGGCGACCGGCTTCAGGGCCGACTGGCAAGGCTACCGCCCTGCTCAGGCGTCACCACCGGGCCCGATACCCAATTGTCAAGCACCACCCGTACCGGTTCGACCGGGGCGGAACCGGCCGGGATCCGGACTGGATCCGAACCCTCCCGACTCGTCCGGACCGGTCATCGGGACCGCCGGGCGGCCTCGATGGCGGTCGTCAGGCGCTGGAACACAGAATCGGGACTGGCGGTTCCGTCCACGACCGTGAGCCGACCCCGCGACCCGTAGTACTCGAGGAGCGGGGCGGTCTGGGTTTCGTACAGGTCGAGGCGACGGCTGACCGATTCCTCGGAGTCGTCGTCGCGCTGGACCACGTCTCCCCCGCAGAGGTCGCAGGTCCAGGGATGACGCTCCCGACCCGAGGCCGTGTAGTTGGTGCCGCAGTCCCGGCAGACCCGTCGCGACGAGATCCGGGCCAACACCAGATCGCGGGGGACGTCGAGGTCGATCACGGCATCGATCGGGAGTTCGGCCGTGATGCCGTCGAGGGCCTCGGCCTGGGTGACGGTTCGCGGGAAGCCGTCGAGGATGTAACCACGACCGCGGGCGTCCTCTTGGTCGAGGCGAGTGCGTACCAACTCGATCATGATCTCGTCGCCCACCAACCGACCGGACTCGATGACCTGCTTGGCCATCTGACCGAGTTCGGTGCCCTCCCGTACGGCGGCCCGCAACATGTCGCCCGTCGAGATGTGCGGGACCACGTAATGCCGCGACATGCGCTGGCACTGTGTTCCCTTCCCGGCGCCTTGGCGACCGATGATGATGAGCCGGACGCCCGAGATCATGGGTCAGTCCCGGCGTGCGACCCGACGCCGGCTGAGCGTCACTTCAGGAATCCCTCGTAGTTGCGCAACATCAACTGGCTGTCGACCTGACGCATCAGTTCGAGGGCCACGCCGACGGCGATCAACACGGTGGTTCCGGCGAACGGGAACGAGCGAACGTCACCGATCCAGAGAACGATGTAGGGCAGGATCGCGATGAAGGCCACGAACAACGCGCCCGGAAGCGTGATGCGGTTGACCACCTTGCCGAGGAATCGCTCGGTCTGCGGTCCGGGACGGATGCCGGGGATGAAGCCACCCTGACGACGGATCTGATCGGCCTGGCGCACCGGATCGAAAGCGATCGAGTTGTAGAAGTACGCGAACGCCACGATGAGCAGCGCGAAGGTCACGATGTACAGGAGACCTTGCGACGACACGAGGTTGCGGTCGACCCAACTGGTGAGACTCGCCCGCCAGCCGGTGTCGTTGCCGATCACGTTGGTGAGCAGAACCGGAAGCAGAAGGAGCGAGCTGGCGAAGATGATCGGCACCACACCCGACTGGTTGACCTTGAGCGGAATGTAGGTGCTCTGGCCGCCGTACATCCGCCGGCCGACCACGCGCTTGGCGAACTGCACCGGAATACGACGCTGACCGAGCTCCACCCGCACGACCGCGACGAGGATGCCGATCGAGACCGCCACCAGGAAGCCGAAGACGACCCACTTCTTGCTCTGAAGGATCGAGTAGTAGCTGAATGGCAGTCCGCTCACGACCGACGCGAAGATCAGGATGCTCATGCCGTTGCCGATACCGCGCTGGCTGATGATCTCGCCCATCCACATGAGGAGTGCGGTTCCGGCGACGAGCGTGAGGATCACGAGTGGTCCGCGCGGCCACATGCCGTCGGGTAGCAGCACGATGTCGGGGGCGTTCTGCGAGGCGTTGAAGAACGCCGAACCACGACCCTGACCGAAAATGAAAGTCAGACCGGCGGCCTGCAGCAACGCGATCACCATGGCCACGTAACGAGTCCACTGTGTGATCTTGCGCTGGCCGACCGCGCCCTCTTGCTGCCACTGCTCGAGTTTGGGGATCACCACGGTGAGCACCTGCATGATGATGCTCGAGGTGATGTACGGCATGATGCCGAGCGCGAAGATCGCGAAGCTCGAGAACGCGCCACCCGAGAAGAGGTTCAGGAAGCCGAGTGCGCCCTGCTGACGCGCCGACTCGCGGAGCTGACGTACGGCCTGATCATCGATACCGGGAACCCGGATATGAGTACCGAGTCGGTACAGGATGATCATCAACACCGTGAAGAGGATCTTGTTACGAAGGTCGGTGACCTTGAACATGTTCTTCAGGTTCGACAGCACGAAGGCTCCTCGAGTTGGTGGGAGTCGGACGACTCAGCGGTTGGTGAACTGGTTGCCCTGGGCCGCCGGGCGGACCTTGTAGGGCAACGGAATGATTGTGACCGATCCACCGGCGGCTTCGATGGCAGCCTGCGCCGCCTTCGATACCCCGTGGGCCGACACATTCACCTTGCGAGTGATCTCACCGCGGGCGAGCACCTTCACGAGCGCACCCTTGTGGAGCACGCCACGAGCCGCGAGAACCTCGGGGGTCACATCAGTCTCGGTGAGCGCATTGATGGAATCGAGGTTGATGGCCTGGTACTCGACGCGGAAGGGGTTGTTGAATCCCTTCAACTTCGGCACGCGCTGCTTGAGGGGCATCTGGCCACCTTCGAAGCCGCGAGCGACCTTGCCGCGACCACGCGAGTGCTGACCCTTGGTTCCGCGGCCGGCGGTCTTACCGCCCTTGCCGCCGATACCACGAGCGAGCCGCTTCTTGCGGTGCGTGGATCCGGGTGCGGGTGAGAGTTCGTCGACGCGCATGGTCAGTTCTCCTTCGAGCCCGTCGAAGTGGTGACTTCGAGCAGGTGCGGAACGCGGGCGATCATGCCGCGGATTTCCGGACGGTCGGGCAATGTGTTGGTCTGCCCGATGCGACCGAGACCGAGGGCGCGGAGGGTTCCGCGGGCCTTGGGCTTGGCGTGCGCACCGGACTTGATCTGCTTGACGATGATGGTGCCGGACATGATCAGTGAGCCTCTCCTGCGGCGACCGCGCGCTTGCGATCGGTGTAGGCCTTGAGGAGTCCCTTCGGAACGAAGCTGTCGGCCGGGATGCCGCGGCGAGCCGCGACCTCGTCGGGACGCTGCAGCGCCTTCAGACCTTCGATGGTCGCGCGGGCGACGTTGATGGCGTTCGACGAACCGAGCGACTTGCACAGCACGTCGTGGATGCCGGCTTCTTCGAGGATGACGCGGGCAGCGCCACCGGCGATGACTCCGGTACCGGGGGCGGCGGGCTTGAGCATCACGCGACCGGCACCGAGGATGCCGATGATCGGGTGCGTAATGGTGCTGCCGGCGAGCGGGACGTCGAACATGTTGCGCTTCGCGTCCTCGGTCCCCTTCTGAATGGCCAATGGAACTTCCTTGGCCTTGCCGTAGCCGAGACCGACGCGACCGTTGCCGTCGCCGACCACCACGAGTGCGGTGAACGAGAAACGACGACCGCCCTTGACGACCTTGGCCACGCGATTGATGTGAATCACGCGTGACTCGCGGCCGGCTTCACCTTGCTGCTGGCCGTCGCGACGCGGATTGTTGACGGGTGCGTTGGACATCAGAACTCCAGTCCTGCTGCTCGGGCTGCCTCGGCGACAGCGGCGACGCGGCCGTGGTACAGGTACCCACCGCGGTCGAAGACGACTTTGTTGACACCGGCCGACTTGGCGCGCTCGGCGACGAGCTGACCGAGACGAGTGGCCGCGGCCACGGTGCTGCCACCGCCGCTCTGACGAACCGACTCCTCCACCGACGAAGCCGACGCGATGGTCACACCGCGGTCGTCGTCGATCACCTGGAGGATCATGTGCTTGTTGGAACGGTAGAGCGACAAGCGCGGACGCTCGGCGGTGCCGTGGATCTTCTTGCGAACGCGGTAATGCCGACGAAGGCGGCCCTGGCGACGCTGGTTACTGATCTTGGTCATTTCGTCTCCCTACCGGCGATCACTTCTTGCCGGCTTTGCCGGCCTTGCGCATGATGCGCTCGCCGACGTAGCGAACACCCTTGCCCTTGTAAGGCTCGGGCTTGCGGATCGAGCGGATGTTGGCGGCCACCTGGCCGACCAGTTCCTTGTCGATGCCCTTGATGATGATGCGGGTCTGCTGCGGAACCTCGAAGGTGATGCCATCGGGGCCCGGGAAGTCGACCGGATGCGAGAAGCCGAGGTTGAGGCGCAACGCGCTCGGTCCCTTGGCCTCGGCGCGATAACCGACGCCGACGATGTCGAGTTCCTTGGCGTAACCGTCGGTCACTCCGACGACCATGTTGTTGACCAACGCGCGGCTGAGTCCGTGCAGACTGCGCGAACCACGCTCATCGTTCGGACGTTCCACCAGAAGGGTGTTGTCGTCCTTGCGAACGGTGATGCCACCGACGAGGGTGCGGCTGAGGGTGCCCTTCGGGCCCTTGACCGTGATCGTCGCGCCATTGATCGAGACGTCGACTCCCGAAGGGACGTTGATGGGTGCTTTTCCGATTCGTGACATGTCAGGCTCCTCGGGTCACCACACGTAGCAGAGGACTTCACCGCCGACCTTGCGCTTGCGCGCTTCACGGTCGGTCATGAGCCCTTGGCTGGTGGACAGGACAGCAACGCCGAGACCACCGAGCACGCGGGGCACGGTGTTGGACTTGCGGTACACGCGAAGTCCGGGCGTCGAGATGCGCTTGATGCCGGCAATGGTGCGACGGCGCTCAGCGGAGTACTTCATGTTGATGGTCAGAATCTGGCCCGGACCCTTGGGGTTCGGCGCGATCTGGAAACCGGAGATGTAACCCTCCTGCTCCAGGATCTTGGCCAGTGCGACCTTCTGCTTGGACGACGGCATCTTCACCTCGTCATGCATCGCCGTGTTGGCGTTGCGGATGCGGGTGAGCATGTCGGCAATGGGATCAGTCAGCATCGGTACCTCACCAACTCGACTTCGTCAGACCGGGGATCTCGCCGGCGTGGGCCATGTCTCGCAGGCACACGCGGCAGAGTCCGAACTTGCGATACACGGAACGTGCCCGTCCGCACTTGCGGCAACGGGTGTAACCGCGAACCTTGAACTTCGGCTTGGCGGCTGACTTGTTGATCAATGACTTCTTGGCCATGTTCTCTGGACCTCTCGACTACTTCTTCTTGGCGGCCTGAACCGGACCGCGGCGCTTGGACGACTTCTTCTTCGGGATGGCAGCGGCTTCGGCGCCCCGCTTGAAGGGGAATCCGAAAGCGTCGAGCAACGCCTTGCCGGCCTCATCGGTGCTCGCCGTGGTGACGATGGTGATGTCCATTCCACGAGGGGCGTCGATCTTGTCGTAATCGATCTCCGGGAACACCGTTTGATCGGCGAGTCCGAAGGTGTAGTTGCCACGGCCGTCCCACGAGTACGGGTTGAGGCCGCGGAAGTCGCGGATACGCGGGATGGCCACGGCGACCAGACGGTCGAGGAACTCCCACATGCGATCGCCGCGCAAGGTGACCTTGCAGCCGATCGCCTGGTTCTCGCGCAACTTGAAGTTGGCGATGGAGTCGCGCGACTTGGTGACCATCGGCTTCTGACCGGTGATCTTGGTCATGTCGGCCACCGCGCCCTCGAGGAGCGACGGCTGCTGGGTCGCCTTACCGACGCCCATGTTCACGACGATCTTCTCGAGACGCGGAACCTGCATGTCGTTGCTCACTCCGAGCGACGACTTGAGCTGGTTGCGCAACTCGCTCTGGTACTTGACCTTGAGACGGGGTGCAGTCGAGGTCGACATCAGATCTCCTCACCGGTGGTCCTGGCGATGCGCACCTTGGATCCGTCGGCCTTGACCTTGAATCCGATACGCGTCGGCTTGCCCTTGTGCACGAGCATCACGTTCGATGCCTCGATCGGCATGTCGCGATCGATGACACCGCCCTGCTCGTTGGCCTTGCGGGGCTTCTGGTGCTTCTTCGCGACGTTGACGCCGTCGACGATCACCTTGTTGGAGCTGGGCATGACGTGGGAGACGACTCCCTCCTTGCCCTTGTCCTTGCCCGAGATCACGATGACCGTGTCGCCTTTACGGAGCTTCATGTCAGAGCACCTCCGGGGCCAGCGAAACGATTCGCATGAACTTCTTGTCGCGCAGTTCGCGGCCGACTGGCCCGAAGATGCGCGTTCCGCGCGGCGTGAGGTCGTCCTTGATGACGACGGCCGCGTTCTCGTCGAAGCGGATGTAGCTGCCGTCGGGACGGCGCTTCTCCTTCTTCACACGGACGACGACGCACTTGACGACTTCGCCCTTCTTGACACCTGCACCCGGGATGGCGTCCTTGACGGTCGCCACGAAGATGTCGCCGATCGAGGCGTAACGGCGGCGCGTGCCACCGAGAACCTTGATCACGAGCACTTCCTTGGCGCCGCTGTTGTCGGCGACCCGGAGACGGCTTTCCTGCTGAATCATTGTGACTCCTTCGTCGTTTCCCGGCCGGTCACTTGGCCCGCTCGACGACTTCGACGAGACGCCAGCGCTTGGTCTTCGACAACGGGCGGGTCTCCTGGACGCGCACCTTGTCGCCTTCGCGGGCATCGTTGGCTTCGTCGTGCGCGTAGAGCTTCTTGGTGCGCATGACGAACTTGTTGTACTTCGGGTGACGCACGCGCTCGACGACGGCCACCACGATCGAGCGGTCCATCTTCGAGGACACGACGATTCCGTCGCGGACCTTGCGGTTGTTGCGTTCGGTGTTCTCGGCCATGTCGTTCACTTTCCGGCCTCGGCCGCCGCGATTTCGCGCTGGCGGATCAGTGTGTTGATGCGGGCGATGCGACGACGCACCTGGCGGAGTTCGCTGTGCGTGTCGAGCTGACCGGTGGCGTTGCGGAAACGCAGATTGAGCGCCTCCTGCTTGGCCGCCTTCAACTGAGCCACGAGCGACGCCAGGTCGAGTTCGCGGAGTTCGGCGCGCTGCTTCGAGATCTTGTTCGCCATGATCAGATCGCCTCCTCGCGGCTGATGATGCGGGCCTTGATCGGCAACTTCTGGGCCGCCTTGTTGAGGGCCTCGAGAGCCTGTTCGCGGTTGGGGAACGAGAGTTCGAACAACACGCGACCGGGCTTGACGACGGCCACCCAGAACTCGGGGTTGCCCTTGCCCGAACCCATGCGGGTTTCGGCCGGCTTCTTGGTGACGGGCTTGTCCGGGAAGACGTTGATCCAGACCTTTCCACCACGCTTGATGTGACGGGTCATGGCGATACGGGCCGCTTCGATCTGACGGGCGGTGAGCCAGCAGGGTTCGAGAGCCTGAATGCCGTACTGACCGAAGGCCAGTTCGCTTCCACCCTTCGTGAGACCGTTCATACGGCCGCGATGGTGTTTGCGGTGGGCGACTTTGCGGGGCATCAACATGTTCGATCAGTCCTGTCCGCGGAAGTGCGGGGTCTCATGACCCTCATGGGTACGACGCACGATCTCTTCCTCTTCGTCGAGCAACTTCTCGAGTTCGGGATCGGCTTCCTTGACGAGAGGAGTGGCGGCCGCCTCGGCGGCTTCCTCGGCCTTGCGACGGCCGCTCGACGACACGACGCGCTTACCGGCGGCACCGGAGGTCTCGCCCACGGCCATGGCCGCTTCGCGGACGATGCGGTCGTCGGTCTGGGGCTTGTACGGCAGGATGTCGCCGCGGTAGATCCAGACCTTCACACCGACGCGACCGCTCGACGTGCGGGCTTCACGGAAGCCGTAGTCGATGTCGGCGCGCAGCGTGTGCAACGGAACGCGACCTTCGCGGTACCACTCGGTGCGGCTCATTTCGGCGCCACCGAGACGACCCGAGCACTGCACGCGGATGCCGAGAGCGCCGGCCTTCTGCGCGTTCTGCACGGCGCGCTTCATGGCGCGACGGAAAGCGATACGTCCGACGAGCTGATCGGCCACGCCCTGAGCGATGAGGGCAGCGTCGAGTTCGGGGGACTTGATCTCGACGATGTTCAACTGAACCTTGTTGTTGCCGGTGAGCTTGGTGAGTCCGGCGCGGATCTCGTCGGCATTGGCACCCTTACGAC
>Ga0255081_1000162_pt1 | contig 16147 bp, 17 predicted proteins | sample Colum_Colum_RepA_FD_188456 | JGI IMG/M metagenome (GOLD analysis project Ga0255081, IMG submission 188456) | Freshwater microbial communities from Columbia River, Oregon, United States - Colum_Colum_RepA_8h | ecosystem: Environmental > Aquatic > Freshwater > River | place: USA: Oregon... | reverse complement strand
CGGTGTTACGGGTCTGGGTCACGTCGTTCTCGGCCGCGACAGTCACGTTGCCGTTGTCCCCGCCGTTCACCACGTATCCGATGAGACCGGCTGTGGCTGCGAGCACGACAGCCGCCGCAGCCGAAGCGAGCCAGTTCCGGTTGCGTCGACTGTCGACCATCGCCGCACGATCAGCGATTGGCATGTCATCGAAAGCCTGTAAAGCAAGTGAGATATGGGCGTTCTTGGTGGTTTCATCCGCAGGGAGAACGGCAGATAGAGCAGAGGAGATAGCTCGCTGCGTTGCGAGGTCGGTCGGCCCGTCCGGTGACGGCGGGTTAGGGGGCATGGGTGTAGTGGTCACTGTGAATCCTCTGAGTGATGAGTCTGACGGTTCCCGTGGTGTGATTCGTTCCCGCCGTCACCGGATGCATGTGTACCGGCCAACAATCGGGCCATTTGTTCCCGTGCCCGAGACAAGCGGGATCGCACCGTGCCGACCGGCACGTTCTGAATGGCGGCAATGTCGTCGTATTCGAGGTCGGCGACGTGACGAAGGACGAGCGCCGTGCGAAACTCCTCGGGCAACTCTCGCAATGCGTGTACAACTGTCATTTGCGTCAATGTCGACTCGGATGAGTCGGTCATCGACGTGTTCAACGTGACGTCGTCATCTGTTGGTAATGGCCGGCGACGTATACGGCGTACTTCGTCGATCGCAGCGTTGGTCGCGATGCGGTACATCCACGTCGTCAACGACGATCGTCCATCGAATGACGTGATCCCACGTGCGATTGCGATGAGCGCCATTTGTGTTGCGTCTTCTGCATCATGTGAGTTGATGACAATGCGATGAACCACCGCGCGGATGGTGTCGTAGTGGCGACGAAGGAGCGAGTCGACAGCGCCACGGTCTCCCTCTTGTGCGCGACGCACCAGTTCTTCGTCGCGCCTATCCACCTGAGTCACCCAGCAGTGAAAGAGAGTTCGCTCAGTACACCCTTGAACGGGTTCGCATTGCTGCACTGACTGCTCGGACCAATTTGTGTGAACAGAACCAACACATGCGATGAAGCTGTCGTGACGTCGAATGTTGCGGGACCACTGTTGGTTCCGTTATTCACCTTCAGCGGCTCGCCCCAACCTTCGAGCGATTCAGGAAGAGATTGCGCACCGAACACTTCGATGCGCCACGGTGATGTGCGCACTTCGGTCTTCACCTGACCTGTTGCTGGTCGCGACAACTGCATCACGATGCCGACACCACGCTTACTACCGAAATACTCGTTCTGATAGCAGAGAGTTGCCCATGACGTTGCCGGATTGCCATCCGACAACGCAGTAACCATTGCTTCGTTCTCGGTCGAATCGTCACCGTTCGGGTCGTAACTACGGAGACCCACGACCGTGACGGGCGAGTTGTCCACCGGTGCAGCCGCGGCTGCGTCGGTTGGTGTGGGGGACACACCAGGTGATGAGCGCAGACCAGACCACAACAACCAACTGGTGACAAGTACTGCGAGGACTAACAGACCGACGGCCAACATGCTGCGTGAGCGGTTGGTTTGTTGTGATCGCGGAAGAGCACGCTCTGGTCGACGATTCGTGCGCGGTGTCTGCTCACGCTCGATGTCTCTTGAGTCGTCACGTGTCGGTCGAGGACGCGAGGCGATGGTCGGTGGTTCTGGCGTCAGGTCGCGTTGCGGAGGAATGGGGATGTCGCGCGTGATGAGCGGGTCCATGCCAGCCGGAGTGCGTGTGTTACCGCCGAGGTCTGGTGTTGGCGCGTTTGGGTCGCCAGCCAGTGCGGCCTGCAAAGCCGACGAGACTTCACGGCCGTTCGCATACCGACTCTCTGGTTTGCGGCGCAACATTTTGTGGACGACCTCTGTCAACAGAATTGGAACACCAGGGCACAGCGGTGCGAGCGGAGTTGGGTCACGTTGCAGACGTTGAAGTGCGATGGCTTGGTCGTTTTGTCCTTTGAACGGCACATTGCCAGCGAGGCATTCGTACAGCACGAGACCAAGTGAATAGATATCGGCGCGACCATCAAGGGGTCGACCTCTCACTTGCTCAGGTGACAAGTACTTGGCAGTACCCATCATGATGTTTTGGTTCGTGAGATCCGTCTCGGTTTCGCCACCATGCATGGCTTTGGCGATACCGAAATCGGTGAGAAGAACTTTTCCACCACTGGAGATGAGAATGTTTCCTGGCTTGATATCGCGGTGCACGATGCCTTGGTCGTGAGCGTGTTGCAATGCGAATGCAATGGATCGGCCGATGTGCACGGTGAGCGCAGCTCCAAGGCGCGCGGGTCGGTGTTCAGGATCCTTGCGACGTGCTTCATCGAGCACTTCGCGCAGGCTCTTGCCATCAACGAACTTCATGACCACGAATGTGCGGTGGCCTTCTTCAACGATGTCGTAGATCGGAACGATGTTCTCGTGATGCAACTTCGCGAGTGCTTGTGCTTCGCGACGGAATCGTTCGACGACCGTTTCGTCATCAGCAATGTGATCTTTGAGATACTTCACTGCAACTTGACGACCAAGTTGGATGTCAGTGGCGAGCCACACTTCGGCCATACCGCCAGCAGCAATTGACCGGTCGAGGCGATAGCGCCCACCTATCAATGCCTCGGGCTTCAGCGATGCGACCATTTCGTCGCATAACGCTAGTTGTGCGGTTAGTTCGCGACGCGGAATGCAACTCCGATGGTGCCAACTCCGGCATGTGAACCGACCACAGCTCCGATGTCACCGACGACGATGTCACCTGAGTAGACCTCTTTTAACGTCGAAATGAACTGATCGATATCGGGGCACTTGGCGTGGAGAACACCCAATTGAACGATGTTTGGTGTGGAACGCACCTGTTCGACCAAGAAGGCGAGTGCTTTGCTGCGCGTACGTTGACGTCCACCCTCTTCGACCTTGCCATTACGCACCTCGATGATGGGCTTGATGGCAAGTGCAGTGGCCATCAAAGCCTTGGCACCACCGATGCGACCACCTTTTTTGAGGTTCTCGAGGGTGTCGAGGGCGCCCCACACGTGCACTTTGTCGGTGTAACTGCGGGCAAGTGCGGCCACATCTTCGAGAGATGCACCCGTTTTCGCGCGCTCAGCACAGTCGACAACCATCAGACCTAACCCGAGACTGACGGTGCGACTGTCGACCACTGTGATTGGAATGTCGGCGACGACTGATTTTGCGGCTAATTCGGCGCTCTGCATGGTTGCCGACAGGTCTCCGGACAGGTTGATCACACAGATGCCACTTGCACCTTCAGCCTTCAACTGCCGATACGCGGCTTCAAACTGCCCAGGTGCCGGAGCCGCGGTCTCGGGCAACACGCTGGAAGAGTGGCAACGAGACCAGAACTCGTCGACGGTGATGCCGGTGCGGTCAGTGAACTCTTCATCGCCAAAGCGAATGGAGAGGGGCACCACCACGATGCCTAGGCGATCGCATACGTCCTGGGGAAGGTCGCAGGCGCTGTCGGTGACTATTCGAATTGTCATGGTGTGCCAACCGTACTCTCTTGGATCACTTGCTCGCGTCGTCGGCGCCGCCAATGGGCGAACCACCATGCTCCGACCAGGAGCAACGCCGATAAGCCGACCAACTGCCCGACACCAGCGATGGCATTTACATTCGCAGTGAGAGTCACGGGCGACACCACGCGTGCGCGACCGGTCGGGGTGGTGACACGAATGGTGACCGGGAAGCGTCCACTTGAGCGTGCCTCGACGGGAATGGTCACGTCGGTGCTCGACGCGGGCTGAAGTTCGACAATCTGTGACGCCTGCGGAAGTATCAACTTCGAACTCGCCACGGTGAGTCGCACCATCAATGGCACATCAGCTGAGTTACGCAAGATGATGCGAATTGTTCCGCGTCGGTCGGTGAGCGTCACAGAATCAAGTTCGGGAAGTGACACTGCTTGGCGGATGGCGTTGAACTGCTGCTTCAGACCATCAATGTGGGCATCTGCACCACCAGCGAGCGTCGAACCCCGCGACGCCACTATTGCCAACTGACGATCCCATGACGAGAGACGTGGATCATTCGCCGGCAACATCGATCCGACTGTTGTGCGCTCGACGTTCAATGAATACATCGCTGCACCGATGCCAGTGACAGGCACGTCAGAGCGGGGCAATAGGGACAACGTCGGAGCCGTTGAATTAACGCTCTGCACATTCGACAAATCGCTGAGTTGAAGTGCAGAGGTTCCACGAATTGCATCGAGAAAACTGGAAGAGACGATTGGCCGTGGCACGAGACCAGTTGGTGGAGCGACGACAAGGTGAATGTCTCTGGCTGCGTGACCTGCACGCAACAAGTCGGCACGCTCCATTAACACTTCTGCTGCAAGCCGAATTCCGCGCCGCGCCGGATCTGTGACATTGTCGTCAAACAACGCATCGGTCTTGTCAATCGCGGTGTACACGCCAAGATTCGAACCGTTGGGCAATGCGACGCGTGCCACCACGCCATTTGGTGTGGTCCGCGAAAGCGATGCCGACACCTGCGGATATAGAACAACGCTCCGCACACCAAGATCGGGTAGCAAGGCAGCACCTCGTTCATCGAGGATGTTGTTCTCCGGGTACACAGAGCGTTGGGCACTAACCGCAGGCACATTGGTGCCGATGACATCCTCGGCGAGTCGCCATTGTCGGGTGAATTCACTCTCGAGACCTTCGAGAACAGCCGAGCTTGGGGACAGGTGCATATAAGTGGTTGAGATGACCGAGCGACGATTGAGCGCGCTGTCAAGGTCACTCAATGTCAATAGGTCGCTTGCATTGGCCGATTGCGCCATCGACTCGATGAGTTCAGCGGGCAGGGTCAGCGACAATGGGACGTTGTTGCGCTGGGTTATCTGAGTGAGGCGGTCGATGGCGGTGCGTTGCGCATCTGAGATGATCGGCACACCGTCGGGGCCTCGGGACGGCTCTGGCAGGTAGTTGATGAGGTATGACACCTTCACTTTGTCGAGCTCATCATCGGCTTTTGGTCGATGGATGAACGTGAGCGTGCTGCCAAGGTCGCGTTCACCAGACACCACAGAGAATGTGATTGGGTACACGCCTGGCTGCAATACGTCGAGTGCTGCATCTCCCGGTTTCGTGGTCTGAATCGGCACGACCACCACGAGCCTGTTCAACGAATCGCGTGGCAACAGGAAATAGTCGAATGTGATCTCATCGATGGTGCGAATGGCGACACTTTCATCGGCGACCAACTGCAGTGATTCACGGGATGCGACGGGGTTATGCAGTTGCACTTTCAACTGGGCGTCGAACGGCAAGTTCGAGAGAGCACTTGTTTGGAAAACGAAAGTTGCTCGGCTCGAAGTGATGGTGAACGGCTGTTCGGCCACTCGCAAAGTTCCAGATGTTTTGGCGTGCACGTTGTGACCGACACTCATGGATGTCGACACAAAGGCAAGTGCCACCGCAGTCATGCGGCCCAGCTTGCGTGAGAGGCCCGGCTTGCGCGAGATGTGCATTGAAGACAGAGACGACATCAGTACACAGCCTGTACATCTCGCTGCATGACAGACAACCCGTTCGGCAGTCGACGAAAGCCAAACTTGGCATAGAGGCCATGTGCTGAATGGTTGTCAGTCTCGGTGTTGACCACTACTTGTGAGCATCGATGACGACGCAACCATCGATAGGCGACCGCCATCAGTGCTGTGCCACTGCCACGGCGTTGATGATCCGGTGCGACGGCGAGACGTTGTACATAGCCGATGCCACGAGTGTGGCCGACAACGACAAAACCGTGCGGTCGGTTGTGTCCGACCGTGAACACAGCCGACACATGTGTCGCGCGAACTGCTTCGCGTAATGACACGGCATCGAGAGACCATTCGTCACCAAAGGATCGTCGGTCGATGCCTTCGAGACGGCGTGCAGAACCGGGAAGTAATCGTCGTCCGAGTGTGAGCACTGAGCGAATTCCAAGATCACTTGGCGGTTGTTCGACGATTGAATCGTCGATGACCAAACTGAGCAAGTCAAGTCTTTGGCACTGTGTAAACCCCGCCTGTGCGAGTCGTGATGCATTGGCTGGCGCGACAGCAGTGGTACGAACAGTGTTGTAACCGACCGCGGCCAAGTCGCGCATCCAGTCCTCAATGACGTCGGGGTGTGGCAATACCGAACCTTCGTCGTGCGCTCCCGACAACACGAGGTGCGCGACCTCATGTTGATGCGGCCATGGACGAACGCGCACCGTCACAGATCCGGTCCACAACACGCCGGAGCGACTTGAAAGGACGGTCGAAGCCACGGGCGAACGGTAGCGTCGTTGTTGGTCCACCACGATTGACGTCTTGTCTCGACCTATTAATCGCATGATTCCCGCCCGCTTCACACCAATCCTCACTGAGATGGAGCCATTGGCCCGTCGTTTTCGCGATGCAGGCCACCGTCTGTTCCTCGTTGGGGGAACAGTTCGTGATCTCCTCATGTCGGGTGATGCCGCCGACGCCGTCGACCCGGCTCACATTGACTTCGATGCCACGACCACGGCCCGCCCCGACGAGATCAAGCGCATCGTTGGCGATATTGCAGACGCATTGTGGACCCAGGGCGAACGGTTCGGCACCATCGGGCTTGATGTCGGCGGCCGTAAGTACGAGATCACCACTCACCGAGCAGAGGCTTACTCACCCGATTCGCGCAAACCAGAAGTGGCATTCGCTGATGCCATTGAGACCGACTTGTCGCGCCGTGATTTCACGATCAACGCGATGGCGCTTGAAGTCACCAGTGATCAACCAGAGCTGGTCGATCCGTTCGGCGGAATGGTCGATCTCGTGTCGCGCGTGTTGCGTACTCCGTTGTCACCCGAAGAGAGTTTCAGCGACGACCCACTACGAATGATGCGTGCAGCTCGCTTCATCTCACAACTTCAAGTGACTCCGGATGCAGCGCTTGTGACCGCCGTGCGCGCGATGCACAAGCGACTTGAGATTGTGTCGATGGAGCGCATACGAAACGAATTGGATCGCTTGATGATCACAGACAGCCCGAGTGCAGGTCTGTGGTTTTTGGTTGACACCGGCCTTGCCGACGTATTTCTTCCGGAGCTGCGACTGATGCGTGTCGAGCAAGACCCTATTCATCGACACAAGGACGTGCTCACACACACAATTGCTGTTGTGGAGAATGTGCGCGTGGGTGCCGCGCCCGAATTCAACTTCCGTCAGACGCGACTTGCTGCACTGTTTCATGACATTGGGAAACCACGCACGAAGTCCATCAAGGACGGCAAAGGTGTCACTTTTCATCATCACGAAGTCGTCGGCGCTCGCATGACACGTGATCGTTTGCGTGCTCTCAAGTATCCGAACGATGATGTTGAAGCCATCACAGAGTTAGTTGCCCTGCATTTGCGGTTCCACACGTATCAGATGGGATGGACAGACAGTGCGGTTCGTAGGTATGTGCGCGATGCCGGTCCATTGTTGTCAGAGTTGAACGTGCTCACGCGATGTGACTGCACGACACGCAATGAGAAGAAGGCTGCGGCGCTGTCTCGACGCATGGACGAGTTGGAGAACCGCATCTCGGAGTTGGCAGAACGCGAAGAGTTGGCATCGTTGCGACCCGAGTTGGATGGTGCCACCGTCATGCAGATCCTCGATCTGCCGCCTGGCCCAGCAGTCGGGGCGGCACTCGAGTTCCTCATGGACATTCGCCTGGAAGAAGGTCTTGTCGGTGATGACGAGATTCGACGACGACTCCACGAGTGGTGGGCCGAGAACAAAGAACGCGTGTCAGAACTGCGTCGCTCGCCGCGTCGTCGAATGAACTGAGGCTTGCTTCAACCTGCGTCGACAACGACGCGGTCCGTCAGGAGCCCAATTTATGTGCGCGCAGTACCAGAGTGCTCGGTACAACTGCTCGCGGTTCACGCATGGATGACAATTCGTGCATCGCATTGATCGCAAAATTTGCGCGTTGAAGTGACATGACAAGGTCACCGATGCCCGGTGACTTTGAGCCGTACTTGTGTCGTGCGGTCGGGTCAGAACCCTCGAAGATGTCTGCCGCCGGGTGGGTGATCGCCAATACGAAAGATGCCTCGGTCTTCAAGAGGCGATGCACCTGGCGAAAAAGCCGTGCAATGTCGTTGGTGCGCGACACTTGGTGCACGCACACAACGAGGTCGAACAATGAACTAGTCGCAAATCCCAAGTCCGCAAGTTCATTGCGGTGGCATTCGACTGTCACCTCGGCCTTCTCGGCTGCTTGCCGCACCTTCGCAATTTGAGTATCGACCGGATCGACGGCGATTGTGCGCGCGCCTTTCATGGCGAGAGCGACACTGTTTGGTGTCGGACCGTACACACCGAGTTCCATGACACGCTTCCCGCGTACGTCACCACACAATCGAAGTTCGCCGTCGGAACTGACGTTGGCTCCGTACGAAACTTCGGGTCCGGGCATGACCGCTCGTAACAGACCGCCCGTGGGATCTGACATGTCCCCACTGTACGACTTCTCGCGACCGAACGGTTATTCTTCGCGTTCATGACGTTCAGTGCCAGCATGCTGCGCGGAGAAAACGGTGTCGTTGACCACCGTCTTGCACGCAGGGCACTAATCAATGAAGTGAAGCGTGGTCGCATCTCGAAAGATTCGGTGTGTGACGCACATCCTGAACTCATTCGTGCAGCTCGGAACTTGGGCGAAGAGACGTCAACTTCGTGTCCGATCTGTGAAGAAGTCAACGTGGTGTTGCTCACGTACGTGTTCGGTCACGGTTTGCCGAAGCACGGCCGATGCATCACGAAGCGCAGTGAAATCACTTCGCTTCAGAAGACACCACACGACTACGCGGCATACGTCGTCGAAGCGTGCCCGTCATGTAGTTGGCACCATCTGTTGCGGGTGTTGCCCGTCACCGGTCGTCGACCCGCGCAACGTCGCGGCGCAACGTCATCTTGAATCACGCGGTGTGTAACCGCAATTGATTAGTCGACCTGCACGTGCGGGTAGTGCGTGCGGCACGAGAAGCACCACATCTCGATGTCGTTTTGCACTGACTGTGCGGGCTTCGTATCCCAGTCTTCTGGCACCACGTACATGCGGTGCACTGCGACGATGTGCTCGTCGGTTGAACCGCAACTGTGGCACTGACCCTTCTCGACCTCGAGCTCTGACGGCATGACGCTCAATCTACGATGCGCCCCCAGCAAGGGATTGGCTGATACATCCGCTTTCTCAATCGGGCGCATGAGATCGTGATACATCCCTGTGGCACGGTGACGACGTGCCGATACGCTTCGTCCGTCATATTCACCCTGCCCCTACGGGGGCCCCGAGCACACACTCGGGTCCGAAGGGAGGTCACACGCAATGCGTGCTTACGAACTAATGGTCATTCTCAGCGGCAAGCTCGATGAGAACAACGCGCATGGTTGGTTGAAGTCCATCACCACCAATGTTTCTTCTGTCGGTGGCACGGTCCACGGCTCTCCCGATTGGTGGGGCAAGCGTCGTCTTGCGTATCCCATCAAGAAGCAAGACGACGGCTACTACGCCGTCTTCAACATCGTCGCGCCGGCTGGTGCACTCGACGAAATCGAGCGCGGTTTCCGCATCTCCGATGATGTGTTGCGTCACAAACTGCTCCGTCTCCCAGATTCCGAAGCTGCACGCCGCGGCTTGGTGTCGGCAGCCTGAACGGTCCCATCGGCATAACGGCCCGCAGAACTCATATCTAGGAGCATCACATGGCAGACAACACCATCACAGTCGTCGGAAATCTCACCCGCGATCCTGAACTTCGCTTCACCACTGGTGGACGTGGCGTTGCATCGTTCGGCATTGCCGTCGGTCGTCGCTATCAGGTGAACGGCGAATGGCAAGAGCAGACGTCGTACTTCAACATCACCGCATGGGGAACACTTGGCGAGAATGCTGCAGCAACTCTCACCAAGGGCTCACGCGTCATCGTCACCGGTCGTCTTGAGCAGCGCGAATACACCAACCGCGATGGTGACAAGCGCACCGCAATCGAGATCGTCGCTGATGAACTCGGACCGAGCTTGCGTTGGGCAACCGCGCAAGTCGAGCGCACACCGCGCGACGGCGGCGGCAGCGGCGGAGGCGGACGCTCCGGTGGTGGCGGAAGCCAGCCCGAGCCCTTCTACGCAGGCGACGAAGAGCCGTTCTGAGGCTCGTACATCCATATCGACAACATTCACTTAGAGGCACATAGTCATGACAAGCAAGAAGAACAAAGCGCGACTCGCGAAAGAATCGAGCCGCAAGATCAAGAAGAAGTCCAACCCGTTCCCGGGTGACAAGGTCGACTTCATTGACTACAAGGACATCAACCTGTTGCAGCGTTTCATGACCGACAGGTCAAAGATTCGCGGTCGTCGTCTCAGCGGTGCCGACCAACAGCAGCAGCGTGAAATCACGAACGCCATCAAGAACGCACGTGAGATGGCCTTGTTGCCGTACACCAAGCGCGTCACCAGTACTCGTGCACCGCGTGGCGAGCGCCGTGACGACGATGCAGGCGAAACCACCGAACAGAGCATCGAGGCAAAGTACGCCGAGCTTGACGATTCAACGATCGACGAGGGCATCGACGCTGCAGTCGAGGCCGCAGAGACAGTGGAGGCCTGATCATGAAGGTCGTTCTTCGTTCAGACATTGCTGGCGTCGGTCGACGCGGCGACATCGTCGACGTGTCCGACGGACACGCTCGCAACTACCTCTTGCCCCGTGGCATGGCCTTTGCGGCCACACCCGGAGCCGTCAACCAGGCCAATTCCATGCGCAAGGCACGCGATCTTCGTGAGACCGCCGACCGCGAGGCAGCCCAGACCGTCGCTGGTCAGCTGAAGGACCGCACCATCACCATCACGGCCAAGGCTGGTGCTGAGGGTCGTCTTTTTGGTTCGGTCACCGCTGCTGACATCGCCGATGCCTTGTCCAGCCAGGCCGGCATTGAGGTTGACCGCAAGAAAGTGGTATCGCAGCCGATCCGTGCGGTCGGTGCCCACACAGCGATCTTGCGCCTCCACGCCGACGTCGAGTGCAATATCGCCCTCAACGTCGTTGCTGGCTGAGGTGAACAGGTTTCTCCACAGGCCATCCACAGGCTGTGATGTCTATGCACAGCCCTATTCACAAGCAATTCCCAGGGTTACACCCCTAGCGGTCCACAGCCTGATGCAGGCAGGGTAAGAGCACCCATGGCCACCACTGAATCTCCACGACGTGCCCGTTCCACTTCGAACGGGGCACCGGCGCGCAGTGATCTGCGTGTGCCGCCGCACAACGTCGATGCAGAGAAGTCATTGCTTGGTGCCATGTTCTTATCCGACGAGGCGATTGGTATCGCAGTCGAACGCAACTTATTGGCAGACGACTTTTACAAGCCGGCACATCAACACATTTTCGATTCAGTGCGTGCATTGGTGTCCTCATCTGAAGCCGTTGACCCAGTCACGGTCGGAGACGAACTACGCCGTGCTGGTCTGCTCGATGAAATCGGCGGTCTCGATTATCTCGTCGAATTGCAGAACGCAACGCCGTCTGTCAGTAGTGCCGAGCGTTACATCAAGATCGTCCAAGACACCGCGACGTTGCGCAAGCTCATCCGCACCGCCAGCGAAATTGCCGACATCGCCTACAGCGAACCGTCTGATATTCCGTCCGCACTCGACTCGGCAGAATCTCGCGTGTTCGCAATCGCCGAAGACAAAGTTGTCGACACAATCAAGCGCGTCAGCGAACTTACCGATGACGTCACCGAAATTCTCGAGGCGCGTTACGACAACAAGAATCCCATCACTGGACTTCCCACGGGCTATCACGATCTCGACGAGTTGTTGTCAGGTCTTCAACCTGGAACGTTGAACATCGTTGGTGCTCGACCTGCAATGGGTAAGTCGGCATTCGCACTTGGTGCTGCTGTCAACGCTGCGAAGAAGACCAATCGCCCGGTGTTGTTTTTCTCGCTTGAAATGTCAGCGACTGAATTGACACAAAGAATTCTGTCTGCTGAAGCAATGGTCGAATCCGATCGTTTGCGTTCTGGTCGACTTCAGGACAGTGATTGGACGAAATTGTCGAACGCGGTGAACCGTCTCGATATTCCGTTGTATATCGACGACAACTCACAGGTCACCGTCATGCAAATACGACAGAAGATTCGTCGCGTCGCCCAGCGTGAAGGTATGCCAGTGCTTGTGGTCATCGACTACTTGCAGCTCATGGGTGGTAGCAGCAACTTCGAGACCCGTCAGTTGGAAGTCAGCGAGATCAGCCGAAATCTGAAGTTGATGGCGCGCGAATTCGGTATTCCTGTCATGGCACTCAGTCAGTTGTCGCGTCAGTTGGAGACACGCCAGGACAAACGTCCTCAGTTGGCCGACTTGCGCGAATCTGGCGCTCTCGAACAAGACGCCGACGTCGTCATGTTCATCTATCGCGAAGAAGTGCACAACCCAGAGAATCTCAATGCACGCGGATGGGCAGACATCATCGTGCAGAAGCACCGCTCTGGTCCCATCGGTACAAGAAAACTTGTCTTCCAAGGTCCGTACACCAAGTTCGACAACGCCGCTCGCGAGATGTAACGAGCGCCGTTAGGCTCGGCTCTCGTGACGCACACGCCCGAACTTGGCACGCTGGCTGTTGTCGTTCCGGCGCTTAATGAAGAATCGGCTATTGCCGAATTCATTCATGAGGCACAAGCACATCTCTTGCCTGTTGGTGGCCTCACACGGTTGACTCTCGTCGTGGTTGATGACGGATCGACTGACTCGACCGCCGATGTCGTTAAAGACTTGGCCGCACAGCATCGCAGTGACAACTTCCGAATCGAACTCGTACGCTTCACCCGCAACTTTGGCAAAGACGCTGCCGTGTATGCCGGAGTGCAACGTGCTGTCGAAGTTGCTGCACACGTCGGCGTCATGGACGCAGATTTGCAACACCCGATGCATGTCATGGCCCGCATGGCCAAGATCGCAATCAGCGGTGAGGAACACGTGGTCGGCGTCATGACGTTCCCGAAGCAGAAGCCGTGGTATTCGGCATTGAAGAAGTTGCTTCACACTCTGCGGGAAGTTGCAAGTGACGGTGCCACCGAGCCGCAGGGGGTGGGCGACTTCCGCGTCTTTTCGCGTCGAATTGGTCTCGAGTTTCTGAAATTGCATGAACGCGCGCGTTTTACTCGCGGCATGTTTTCATATTTGGGTTTCCCCGCCACTTTTGTTCACTTCGAGGTGGAACCGCGTCGTGGCGGCAATGGCACACGGTGGCCGTTGTACAAATTGATCTCGTCAGCCATCACCGCACTTGCGTCACAGGGAACGGGTTTGCTCGCACGTCTCGTCACGTGGTCGGCCGTTCTCATGGTCGGGTCGTTCATCATCGCTGTGGTTGCAGCTGTGTTCATGTTGGTGTCAGGCAACTTGTCCGGGCCGATGGTGTTGCTTGTGGTGTTGGTCGGCCTTCAGGCTGTGCACCTTCTGTTCTCGATCTTCATCGCGTCGCACGCGACCTTCACTTTGCGCGAGACGCAAAAGCGGCCCGCGTACATCGTGCGCGAGACACTCACCGACGAGAACTAGTGGTTGTTGGTCGGCGGGTGCACGACCACCTTGGGGTCTTTGTCCATCGCAGGTGATGGCTCGTTCATGAGTCGCACAGCTTCGTTGCGTTCAGTGTCCGTGAAGCCACGAAGGTCGTGACAAAACTCGACAGTGTTCCCATCGGGGTCGAGCGTGTAGATGCTGATGCAGAACTCGTGGTCCACTTCAGCGACCATGTGCCCGAGTGAACACCACACCGTTCGACGCTCCTCGAGAAACTCACGCGTTAGAGCGTTGTATGCGAAGTGATTGACCCAACCCGGAAGCCCCGTAGCGGCATTGAGGTTGGTCTTCATGTCAGCGAACTGTTCGTCGTGCAATTCCCAGAAGGCAATCATGCCGTCTGATCCGGTGTCGTAGAAGTAGTGCTTCGACCATCCATCGGCTGAGCCCGGTATGGGCCCGACCACTGTTTTCACAAGTGAAAAACCCATCGCGCCGGTGTAGAAACGATGCGTCGCTGCCATGTCACGTGTTGCCAATGCGACGTGGTGGAAACCCATAGTTCAAAGTCTGACACGGGACTCGTCGCGCCGGCCGCGGGACAGCCACAATGGAGGGGTGTTCCTCGGTGAAAACCTCATCACTTGGTTGGTACTTGCACTCGGTGGTGCATTGGTCGTTGGCAATCTCCTCGCGTTGGTGAAACCCCCAGCACACCAACAAGACGCCGAGAACCTCGTGAAGGCACCGGTCACCCGAACCCTCGTGATGGCGATAATCGGCGCAATTGCGGCGATCTGGGCCTTCGTCAGTTTGGTCGCGGGCTAGGGTTCGCACTCGTGATCTTGTCGGACAGAGACCTTCGTGCTGAGTTGTCAGCTGGTCGCATCATCATCGAACCGTTTGATGAGAAGTGCGTCCAACCTTCGTCGATTGATGTGAAGGTGTCAAATCTCTTCCGTGTGTTCCGCAATCACACCGCTGGTGTCATCGACGTAAAAAAGGACATGACCGAACTCACGGAGATGGTTGAAATTCCCATGGACGGGGTGTTCATGTTGCACCCAGGTGAGTTCGTGTTGGGCTCCACGCTCGAGCGCGTTGCAGTTCCACATGATCTGGTCGCACGTATCGAAGGCAAGAGCTCGCTCGGTCGACTCGGGCTTCTCATCCACTCAACCGCAGGTTTCATCGACGCAGGATTTGATGGTCACGTGACACTCGAGTTAGCAAACGTCGCCAATCTTCCGATCACGTTGTACCCAGGCATGAAGATTGGTCAGATTTCATTCATGAAGATGACCTCACCAGCCGAGAACCCATATGGGCAAGGTGCACGCGGATCGAAGTACCAAGGCCAGCGCGGGCCGACACCCAGCCGCTACTTCGAGAACTTCAACCAGTAGTTCCCGTAGCGTTTGGTGTGGGCCACCAAAGTAGCCCACACCAACGAGTCAGCCCTTTTTCTTCGGAACGGTCGTGCGTGGTGGCACGGTCGTTGCCGGCGTGGTCGGTTTCTTCACGTTCGACTGATTGGCAATCGTTGTGGTGCTTGCGATTGTCGTCGTGGTTGGGTCAGGAACGGTTGTTGTCGTGGGGGCAATAGTGGTCGTTGTGGTCGGTGCAGCTGTCGTCGTTGTGGTTGGCGCAGCTGTCGTCGTCGTCACGACCGGCTTGTCGTCATTGTCATCGTCCCGTGACTTCTTCAACGTGATGACGGCCGGATTACTTGCCGCGCTCTGCAGATCGCCCGCAAGAGCGGTCAGCCAACAGCGCTGAGCGACAGCAGGCGTGAAGTCGATGCTGACGGTTGCCTTGTCCTCGCGTAGGCGTTGGACTTGTGCGGATGCAAACGCAAAGCTCTGTTCCACTCGAGCATTCACGCCAAGCGCAAGGCGCGAACAATCCATTCGATATGACTCGGCCGACGCGTCGTCTTCCCAGGTTGCCACGATTCCGGTGGTGCCGAGACGTGCAGCGAATTCCTTCGGTTGAGCCACTGAGGTCTTCTTGCGTGGCGTGCTCGGAGACTTTCCCTTGTCGTCGTTGCGCTTCGGTGATGTTGTGGTCGTCGAAGTACGTGGAGCAGTGGTCGTTGTCGCAGGCAATGTTGTGGTGGTGCGTGGCACTGTCGTTGTCGTGTTCGGAATTGTCGTGGTGGTCTCGACAACAGTCGTCGTGGTTTCTGGAATTGTCGTGGTGGTCTCGACAACAGTCGTCGTGGTTTCTGGTGTCGGAGTTTCGACAAGATTGACGATCGGAAGTGGAGCACCGCTACCGACGCTTGCGGCTGTCACTCGACGAGTGATCTCAGTCGAGCTGATGCCCGGCACTGCCTGGGTGAGGCGAGCTGCGAGACCTGCGACGTGCGGTGACGCCATTGATGTTCCAGAGATGGTGTTCTTCGCTCCGCTACCACCGATCCATGCAGAGGTGATGCCACTTCCTGGTGCCCATGCATCGACACAACTTCCGTAGTTCGAATAGCTTGCGCGTGCATCGGTGGTTGTGATCGCTCCGACGGTGATAGCAGATGGTGCGCGAGCCGGTGAGTATGAACACGCGTCAGCAC
>Ga0255081_1000160_pt1 | contig 16208 bp, 11 predicted proteins | sample Colum_Colum_RepA_FD_188456 | JGI IMG/M metagenome (GOLD analysis project Ga0255081, IMG submission 188456) | Freshwater microbial communities from Columbia River, Oregon, United States - Colum_Colum_RepA_8h | ecosystem: Environmental > Aquatic > Freshwater > River | place: USA: Oregon... | reverse complement strand
CCGCCCCGAAGTCCTTCACGCGCCAGGATGACGGCGGTTACTCCTACGTCTTCGCCCAGCCGACCGACCAGGAAGGCATCGACAAGTGCATGGAAGCCCTCGAAGGCTGCCCGGTCGACGCCATCGGCAAGGACGGCGACGAATAATCGTCCCCGCATTCCTTGCACTTAGACCCCGGTTCGCCGGGGTTTTTTGTTGGGAGCGTCCGGCGGGTGCCTTAACTCCGCGTATGGCCGTCAATATCTCCTGCGAATACCTCGGTGACCTCCACGTGCGCGCCGTGCACGGGCCTTCGGGCCACGTCATCGTGACCGATGCGCCGGTCGACAACCAGGGCAAGGGCGAAGGCTTCTCGCCGACCGACCTCGCCGCCACCGCGATGGTGACGTGCTTCCTCACGATCCTCGGCATCCACGCACGCAATACGGGACTCGACCTCCGCGTCCGTCGCCAAGCACATGACGACCACGCCGCCCCGTCGCATCGCCAAACTCGAAGTCGACATCACCATGCCGGCCGGCATCCCGCTCGAAGTCCGCGACCGCCTCATCCGCGCCGCCGAAGCCTGCCCCGTGAAGCAGTCCTTTCATCCCGACACCGAGATCGTGCTGAATTGGAAGTGGCAGAGTTGAGCACTGCATGGAGGGCAGCGTAGAGGACTGCGTAGAGGACTGAATTGAGCCGCAGCAATTCATGGGTAGGGGCAGCACCGCGTGCTGCCCTAGTCGGGCTTGAGGTAGGGACGTGATTGCCATCACGTCCGTTCGCGTCGGTCCGCCCAAATCCATCATGATCTTGCAGTCGGCTCCCAACCTCGGACACGACCCTATGCGCCATACTCGATACTCTCGTATCTTCGCGTGCTCGAACCCGGCCAACCGGCCAACCGATCAACGGGTCAACCAATAGCTGCCTTTCCTAACCGCCATTACCACTCCCTCTTCTTAAATCCCGCCACCGCGTAATAAGTCAGATAAAGGTAGCACGGCAGCAGCACCCAATAGCCGGAGCGGGCGCCGTATCCGTCCGCGAGCCAGCCATAAGCCAGCGGGATGAGCGCGTTGCCGCACAGGCCCATGATCATGAGCGAGGCGCCGGTCTTGGTGAAGCGGCCGAGGCCGTCCAGCGCGAGCGGCCAGATGCCTGCCCAAGTGAGCGAGTTCGAGAGCCCGAGCAAGGTGATGCACCAGAGCGAGACATCGGCGGTCAGCCCTAGGAACGTCAGCTGGCCTGGGGCGAAGAGCACGCCGAGCGTGCCGACGACGCCGAGCACCGTGCACGCGCGCAAGGCCGTGACCTGCGAGACCCAGCGAGGAATAAACGCCAGTCCGAGGACGTAACCGACGATCATCGCGGCCAGCACGCACCCGGGCAGGATCTTCGCCGCGGCGAGCGGGATGCCCATGGTGTCCGCGTAGCCGATGATGGTATCGACGGCCACGGTCTGCGTTCCGACGTGCAGGAAGATGCCTAGCGCGCCGAGCACGAGTTGCGGAAACTGGAACACGCTGGTCTTCCCCGCGTTGGCTTCCGCGACGTCGTCGGTCTCGTGGTCGGTATCGATCTCCGGCAAGGGCGACCAGCGCACCAGCAGCCCGAGTAAGGCCAGCACGCCGGCGACGGCCGCATAGGGTGTGACCACGCGCCGGATCAGTTCGTCGAGCGCGGCGGCCTTCGCGGCGGGCTCCATCGTCGGGAGCGCTGCGAACAGCGCGGTGTCCGTGACGCGCAGCACGACGGCGGCGAAGAGGATCGGCGCGAGGATGCCGGCGCCTTTGTTTCCGATGCCCATCAGGCTGAAGCGTCGCGCCGCCGAGGCTTGCGGGCCGAGCACGGTGACGTAGGGGTTGGCCGCGGTCTGCAGGATCGCGAGACCGGCGCCGAGCGTGAACAGACCGCCGAGGAAGACCGGGTAGGCGCGCGCGTAGGCCGCGGGGATGAAGAGCAGCGCGCCGACGGACATCACCCAGAAGCCGATCATCATCCCACGCTTGAAGCCGGTCCGGCGGAGCAGCCCCGCGGCCGGCCACGAGAACACGAGGTAGGAGATGTAGAACGCGAACGTGACCAGGTAGGCCTCGAAGTGCGTCAGCTCGCAGCCGATCTTGAAATACGGGATGAGGATCGCGTTCGCCCACGAGACGAAGCCGAAGATGAAGAACAGCACCGCCACGATCGCGAGCGACACGCGCGTCTGCCCGGGCGTCAGGTCACGGGCATGGACGGAGTCAGGGCGCATGCGCGGGGGTGAGCCTCAGCCTGCGCGGCCTTCCGGCTGGGGCAACAAAAGACCCCGGCGGTCCGGGGTCCTTGATCGCTGGATAAAGACTTTATCTTACTTACGAGCAACCGCAGCCGCCGGAGCCGCAGCCACCCTGTTTCTGGGCGGCCGGTTCTTCGGTGGAGCAGCAACCGCCTTCGGAGCCTTCTTCGGTCGAGCAGCAGCCGCCTTCGGAAGCTTCGCCGGAGCCGCAACCGCCGCCGCCGCAGCAACCGCCCGACTGGTGCGGGTGGCCGTGGGCGAGCTCGGTCGGCTCGGCCGCGCGGACGGAGACGACCTTGATGTCGAAATGGAGCGTCTTGCCGGCGAGCTCATGGTTGCCGTCGAGGGTGACTTCTTCGCCTTCGATCTTCTTGATCGTGAGGACGCGCATGCCGAGGTTGGTCTCGGCGTGGAAGCGCATGCCGACCTGCGGGGTGTTGGCGCCGAAGGCGCTGAGCGGGACGAGCTGGAGCAGCTTGTCGCTGTATTCGCCGTAGCCGAGCTGCGGCGGGACGAGCACGTTCTTGGTGTCGCCGGCGACGAGGCCGTCGACGCCCTGCTCGAGTCCGGGGATGATGTTCTGCGCGCCGTGGAGATATTCCATCGGGCCGCGATCGCCCGAGGCGTCGATGATGTTGCCCTGGTCGTCCTTCAGGGTGTATTCGATGGCGACGACGGTTTCTTTGGCTACGCGCATGGTGTTAAGGAGCGTGGAATCTACGGCCATTCCGGTCCGAGGCAAGGCGACAGGCATCTAAACCTTGACCGCCCCCATCGGGACGGCTTCCCTTAACTTCCTGCTGTTTGGGGCCGTAGCTCAGTTGGTAGAGCGCGTCGTTCGCAATGACGAGGCCGTGAGTTCGAACCTCATCGGCTCCACCAGCAGGACTTCCGCCTACTCCGCCGAGTTCTCCAGCCGGCGGATCGTGGCGTTGACCGGGAGGATCTCCGTCAGGGCATCGCGGCTCGCGGCTCCGCCGAGTTCGCGCACGCGCTCGCCCTGCGGACGGATGCGCGTCTCGTAGCTGCCGATGGCGGCGTCGAGGCTTTCGGAGGCGGCCAGCAGGCCTTTGCGGACTTTGATGAAATGCTCGGTGAACTTGACGAGGCGGTCGAAGAGTTCGGTGGCCTCCTCGGCGATCCGGCCGGCGTTCTCGGCCTGGGTGTGCTGCTGCCAGGCGAGGTTGATCGCGCCGAGGAAACCCATGAGGGTCGCGGGGGTGGCGATGAGGATGCCTTCGCGCGCGGCGGCGAGGATGAGCTCGTTGTCGCCTTCGAGCGCGGTGCTCAGCAGCGATTCGGCCGGCAGGAAGAGCACGACTTTATCGAACGGCGTGACCGACTGCTTCTCCAAGGCCGCAGGGTAGTCCTTCGCGGCGAGATCGCGGATGGTCTTGCGCAGCTTGGCGGCGTGCGCGGCGACGAGCTCGCGGCGGTTAGGCGCGGCCTGGTCGGCGATCGCGACGTCGAACTCGGGCACCTTGGAGTCGATGATGATGCAGCGGTTCCCCGGGAGCTTGACGATCAGGTCCGGGCGGGCGTCGTCCTGCGAGACCTGTTCGGCGAAATCGCAATGCGGGCTCAGGCCGGCGGCCTCCACGACGTTGCGGAGCGTCTGTTCGCCCCACTTGCCACGGTGCTGCGAGGATTTGAGGACGGAGGTGAAATCCGTCGTGCTGGTCGCGAGGGCGGCCGTGGTCTCGCTGATGGTCTTCATCTGCGCGCCGACGGCGGCGAGCGCGTCGCCCTGGCTCCGCATGCCTTGCTGCATGGCCTGGCGATAGCTTTCCAAGGCCGTGTTGATCTGCGCGATCAGCGGCTCCACGCGGGTGGAGACTTCCTTGGTCACGTCGGGCGCCATGCCCTTGAGGACGTCCGTGCTGGTCTTCTCGAAGGTGATGCGCAGGTCGGCCAAGGCCTTGTTATAGCGGGCCTCCGCATCGGCCAACGCCTTGGCGTGATCGGTGCGCAGTTGCTCGACCGCCCGGGCGTTCGCCTGCTGGGCTTCGGTGAGCTGCTGATGCGCCGCATTGCGGGCGGCCTCCGCGGCGGAAGCGCGCGACTGGGCGTCGCCCTTCGCATTCCGCTCGCGTTCGGCCGTGGCGTTCGCGTCGCTGAGTTGGCGACGCAGGTCCTCGAGCAGGAGCGCGCTGGACTTGTCGTCCCCGACAGGGCCGGCGGACTTGAAGAAGGAGACGTAGACCTGGACGAGCAGGACGACGAGGAGGAGGACGATGGCGACGGTATCCATGTTTCTTGTAAAACGCACTCTGCCCGCGGTCGGGCTTTCCGCAACCTATCCCCGCGGGTCCGTCTCGATGGCGAGCGCGTTGCCGAGCTCCCAGGAGGCTTCGTAGGCCGCGACGTAGTCCGGCGAAGACCAGGCGGGCGCGGCGGCCTCGCCGCCGAGCCCCGCGATGAAGCCATAGCGGATGGCATGCGAGATCCGGCGACGGCGCGGATTCTCCCGCGCGTTGCTCCATTCGAGCGCGGCGGTGAAGGCGGCGTCCGGGATCGGCGAGACGACCGAGCGGCCGACCTGCCAGGCGACGACGCCGGCATGGTCGAGGTCGCTGACTTTGCGACCGAGCGCCAAGGACATGGGGACGGGGGCGTTCAGCCGGCCGGCTTCGATCTGGGCTTTGACCTGCAGCGCCAAGGCCACCCGCCAGCGCTCTTCGGGAGTCAGCAGGCCGAAATCATATTCCGGATCGTCCGCCGCGGCGTCCCGTAGCTCGACCTTGGCGTAGCGCCGCCACTTGGTCAGCCAGACTTCCCATTGGTCCGTGCCACGGAGGGGCGGCTTGCCCAGCCATTCGGGGATGTCTTCGCGCATAGCAACAATACAGGGCTTTTGGCCCAACCGCCGAGAGGAGGCAAGCAAAAGGTGAAACTATGTTCACTACCCATAGGGGTATCTCCCTGTCTGCGGTAGGCTTAACCCCCGAAAAAACCTCTCAAAAACCGATTTTTCATCGAACTATTCCTCCCGTTTGGTGTTATCTACCCGTACCCCTTCTTACCCAAGTGATCCGCGCTCATTCCACCCCTCGTCAACGGCGGGCTTCTCTGCCTATTTTCTGCCTGTTGCTGGCTGCCGCCTCCGCCCCCGTCGTGGGCTTCGGTCAGGCCGCACCGGCCGCTCCTGCCGCCGCCCCGGCTGCACCGGCCGCTCCCGCCGTCGTCCCTGGGGTCGTCGCCGCGGTCCCGCTTCCGGGCCTCATCGGTTCCGACCAGATCGGCCCGGTCATCCTCCGCGATGAGACCGTCGCCCAGGTCCTCGACCTGATGCAGCGCTGGACCGGCAAGTCCATCCTCCGCCCGCAAGCCCTCCCGGCCAGCAACTACACGCTCTCGCTCCCGGCTTCGATCACCCGCGACGAAGCGCTCCTCGCCCTCGAGACCTTGCTTAACCTCAACGGCATCGCCGTGATCCAGCAGGGCGACAAGTTCCTCAAGGTCGTCCCCAACCTCGTCGCCAAGGCCGAGTCGCCGCAGCTCATCACCGGCTCCGTGCTCTCGCTGCCCCCCAGCGGCCGCATCGCCTCCAAGATCTTCACGCTCAAGCACGCCAACGCCCAGGAGCTCGTCGCCCAGATCGCCTCGGGCCTCAACACCACCCTGGCCTCGCCGCCCGTCTACTTCGGCCGCAACAACGCCCTGCTCATCACCGACTCGATCTCCAACCTCCAGAAGATCGAGACGCTCACCATGCAGATCGACAAGCCGCAGCTCGATCTCGTGGTCACGAAGAGCTACGTGCTCAAGAACGCGATGGCGACCGACATGGTCAACAAGCTCAACTCGATGCTGCGTTCGCCCGCCACGGTCTCCGGCGGCGCGCCGTTCCGCCTCAGCACGGGCACGACCTTCCTCGCCGACGAGCGCACCAACCGCGTCCTGCTCATGGGCTCGGCCGACCAGCACACGTTCTTCGACAACCTGATCGAGACGCTCGACCAGAAGTCCAACCCGAACACGAAGACGGACGTGATCTTCCTCCGCCACGCCGACGCGCAGCAGGTCGCCACGCTCGTCACCTCCCTCGTCACGGGCCAGACGACCGCCGCCGCCCGCGCCGGCAATACGATCCGCAGCACCACCCTCAACCGTACCCCGACTCCGGCCCCGACGGCCGCCGCCGCCGCTCCCGGCGCCCCGCAGATGGGCGCCGACGAGTTCAGCAGCAACCTCACGGTGCTGCCCGACATCCGCAGCAACTCCGTCGTGGTCTCCGGCACCAACGACGACCTTCGCCTCCTCCACGACCTGATCGACAAGGTCGACGTCGTCCTGCCGCAGGTCCGCATCGAAGTCGTGATCGCCGAAGTGAAGCTCTCCGACAACGAGACGAACGGTTTCAGCACGCTCGGCCTCACGGTCAGCAACGGCAAGCTCGTCGGCATCGGCGGCACCGGCGGCGGCTTCGGCGTCAACGGCGCGCCCGCGACTTCGCCGACCAGCATCCCCGCCAACACGACCGTGGTCAGCGCCACGCAGGGCGGCTTCAACACCACGACCAACGACCTGAGCGCGACCATCGGCCTCGTCACCACCCCGCGCAAGGGCGACCTGAAGATCCTGTCGGTGCCCGCCGTCACGACGACCCACAACAAGGAGGCCACGCTCTTCGTCGGCGAATCCCGCCCGGTCATCACGGGCTCGACCATCGCCGCGCAGACCGGCCAGATCACCTCGACGGTCTCGCAACGCGACATCGGCATCACGCTCAAGGTCCTGCCCCTCATCGGCAAGGACGGCGCCGTGCAGCTCCAGGTCTCGCAGTCGGTCGAGGACATCCTCGGCTCCACCATCCTCGACGGCAACGACCAGCCGATCATCGGCCGCCGCACGACCGACTCCTTCGTGAGCGCGATGAGCGGCGAGATCATCGTCCTCGGCGGCCTGCAGCGCAAGGTGACCACGAAGTCCACCTCCCGCCTCGGCCCCATCCCGTTCCTCGGCGACCTGCTCGGCTCGTCGACCGACCTCGAGGAGAAGCAGGAGCTCATCATCTTCCTCCGCCCCTACGTGCTCAACGGCTCCGCGGTCGACAATCTCGACGCGCTCAGCCGCGCCACCAGCAGCGCCATCGGCCCCGAGGTGAAGAAGATCATCGATGCCGTCCCGGGCCAGGTTCCCGCCGCCCCGGCCGCTCCCGAGAAGAAGTGATATGCTGACCGTCGACCGGCACGGACTGCCCTCGGCCCTCGCCGAGCGCCTGACCGAAGAGGCCCGCGCCTCGTTCGCGGAGACGCCGCGCGAAGCCCGTTTCAAGTTCCTCGCCCAGGCCCTCGGTCTCGACGAGGCCGCGCTCCTCGCCGAGCTTTCCCGTCTCACGGGCCTCGAGGTGCTCGAAGAGCCCGCCATCGATCCGGACGGCATGAAGATCCTGCCGGCGCGCATCGCCTCCGAAGCCCAGGTCGTCCCGACGCTCCTCCCCGGCGGCGAAGAAGGCCGCCTGCGTCTCGTCACGGCCCTGCCGCCCGACACCGATACGGCCGACTGGGTCGCGACGTTCGCCGCCCGCCGCCCGAAGTGGTATCTCGCGCCGCCCGAACGCGTGGCCGCGCTCATCAACGAGAATTACGGCGTGGGCTCCGGCAGCCTCGAAGACGAAGGCGATGACCTGCCCGCCGCCGAAGTCGCTTCGTCCGATGAAGCCGACCAGGACGCCGCGGTCGTGCGCTTCGTCACCGAAGTCCTCACGCAGGCCGTCGCCGAAGGCGCGACGGACGTCCACTTCGAGCCGCAGGAGAACAACCTGCGCATCCGCTACCGCGTCGACGGCATCCTCATCGCGATCCCGCTGCCCGACAACCTCGCCCGCTTCCAGGACGCGATCATCTCGCGCCTGAAGATCATGGCGCGCCTCAACATCTCGGAACGCCGCCTCCCGCAGGACGGCCGCATCAACTTCCGCGACGGCAAGAACGTCCTCGATATCCGTGTCTCGACGATCCCGACGATCTACGCGGAGTCGGTCTCGCTGCGTCTTCTCAACCAGCGCAAGGAGGCCTACAACATGGACCGCATCGGCATGAACGCCGAAGAGCAGGCCGCCGTCCGCAAGGTCCTCGATTACCCGCACGGCATCATCCTGGTGACCGGCCCGACGGGCTCCGGCAAGTCGACCACGCTCAACGCTTTCCTCCAGGCGATCAACTCGCCCGACATCCGCATCGTGACGATCGAAGATCCGATCGAATACGAAGTGCCCGGCGCCAACCAGGTGCAGACGCGCGCTGAGATCGGCCTGACCTTCGCCGGCGCCCTCCGCAGCACGCTCCGCCAGGACCCGGACGTGATCATGGTCGGGGAAATCCGCGACTTGGAGACGGCCGAAATCTCGATCCGCGCCTCGCTCACGGGCCACTTGGTCTTCTCGACCCTCCACACCAACGACGCCCCGGGCGCCATCACGCGCCTCATCGACATGGGCGTCGAACCGTTCCTCGTCGGTTCCGCCGTCGAGCTGGTCATCGCCCAGCGCCTCGTCCGCCGCCTCTGCGCCGACTGCGCCAAGACGGTCCCGGTCGACCGCGCGAAGCTCCTGCCGGCCCTCGAGACGCTCGGCATGGACGAATCGTTCCTCAAGGACGTGACTTCCCTCAAGGAAGCCGTGGGCTGCCGCAAGTGCCGCGGCACGGGTTACCGTGGTCGCGTCGGGGTCTTCGAGATCTTCCACCCGAAGCCGCTGCACGACCTGATCATCACCCGCATCTCCAACCGCGACCTGACCGAGAAGGCGATCGCCCTCGGGATGCGCCCCCTCGCCAAGTCGGGCTGGCTCAAGGTCGCCGCGGGTCTCACGACCATCGACGAGCTCGTCCGCAATCTGAGCTCGAACGAATAACGCCGCGATGGCCGTCTTCAATTACACCGCGCGCGACGCCGCCGGCGCCGTGACCGAAGGCACCATCGAGGCCCCGCTGCGCCGCGACGCGCTCCGCAAACTCCAGGCCCGCGGCCTCAAGCCGGTCAAGGTCGAGGAATCCGGCGCCGCCGTCCGCGCCAAGGAGTCCGCCCGCGAAGGCGGCCCCGCCGACAAGGACCTGCTGCCGACCGAAGCCGAATGCCTGCCGTTCCTGGAGTCGATGGCCGACCTGGTCCGCTCCGGGATGTCCGCCGGCGAAGCGCTCCGTCTCCTCGCCCTCCGCCTCCAGAAATCCCGCCTGCGCGCCCTCTGCGCCGGCATCTGGTCCAAGCTCGGCGAAGGCCAGAGTCTCTCCGTCGCGATGGGCGCCTACCCGCAGGTCTTCGATGGCCAGACGCTCAACCTCATCGCCGCCGGCGAAGCGACCGGCAATATCCGCGACGTCCTCGAGCGCCTGATCACCCACTTCACGGAGCAGAAGGAATTCAAACGTAAGCTCATCAGCGCGATGGCCTACCCGCTCTTCATCTGCGTGGTCGCCGTCGGCGTAGTGATCTTCTTCGTGCTCTTCCTGCTGCCGCGCCTGCAGACGCTCCTGACCTCCCTCGGCGGCAAGTTGCCGCTGTCCACCAAATTGCTGATGACCTTCGCCGACGTCTTCGTCGTCGTGGGCCCCATCCTCCTCGTGCTCGGCGTCATCACGACGATCGGTGTCGCGCGCTGGCGCAAGAGCGAGGAAGGCCGCCTGGCCTCCGATGCGCTCTTGCTGAAGATCCCGCTCGCCGGCTCGTTCGTGATGCGCGTCTCGGTCCTCAACTTCTGCCACACGCTCGCGGTGCTCCTCGAGAACGGCATCACGACCGCCGAAGCCCTCCGCCTCGCCGAGAAGACCGCCCCGAACCGCGCCCTCCGTCAGCAGCTTCGCGAAGCGACCGACCGCGTGCTCGAAGGCGACAGCCTCTCGAAGGCCCTGGCGCGCACGGGCTACTTCCCGCGCCTGCTCCTCGACCGCGTCGCCGTCGCCGAACAGACCGGCAACCTGGCCCCCGGCCTCCGTGATATTTCCCGCTCCTACCGCGCCGAGCTCGACCGCTGGCTCGGCACGGTCTCGCAGACGATCTCCGCTTCGGTCCTCGTCGCCGCTTTCTCGTTCGTCGCCTTCATCGCCTTCGCGATCGTCGCCGCCGTCTTCGAAGTCAGTTCCAGCTTCCGCTTCTAACTCCGCCTCTTGGTAGGGGCAGCACCGCGTGCTGCCCTAGTGTGCCTCGAATCAAATCCCCAAGGGAGACCGGAAACCGGATAGTTGGCTGCGGACATATTCTTTCGGGTGACAGGTGACGGCCACCGGGGCATCAGCTCCTCGGGAATCAGCCATGCAGCCTTCGGCAGCCGGCTTCGGATTCCCGCGGCTCCTCCGCTGCCTCCCTTGCCCACGTGTCACCTAGTCAATCAGCCAATCATCCGGTCTCCGGTTCCCCCTTGAGGCCTGTATCTCTCTGGTCAACCGAGCCTCTGAGCCTCCGGGCCTCTCATTTATCCCCGTGTCCCCGTGTCACCGTGCCCGCGTGCCCCCTCGCGCGCTCACCTTTGCACGGCCTCTTGTTTATACCCCCAGCCAATCACCCGGCCTCTCGGTTTCCTTGGCGCGCAAAACCTTAATCATCCGTTAAGCCCGCGATTTTTACGAAAATAAAGTCGACCGCCCGTTGCGACTTTCGTTCTGCCGCCGGCGTTTGTTTGTTATCTGATCACCCATGAATCCCTCGGACCCATCCAACGGAAAACCCAACCCTTTCTACCGACCGGCCTTCGGTCAGGTGGTCCGCCGCCAATTCCTCGGCCTGATGGCCGCGACCTTTGGCTGGACGTTGCTACCGGCCGCCGCCTCCGCCCAGGAGAAGAAAGGCAAGGGCGGCAAAGGCGGCAAGGGCGCCGGCGATGATTCTTCCAAGGCCCGCGGGCCGGTCTTCCAAGGCGACTACGTCCTCCCGGAGTCCCTCGCGGAATTCGCGAAGGTCTCCCTGATCTTCGGCCGCGCGACCGACCAGGCCGTCACGGCTAGCCTGGTGCCGGCCTCCGCGATGGAGGCTTTCCTGGAGTTCGGCACCGCGAAGGGCAAGTATGTCCGGAAGACGGCGGTGACGCCGCTGCCCGCCGGTAAGGCCACGGAGATCGTCATCGACGGTCTCGCGCCGAACACGGAATACTTCTACCGCCTGAATTACCGTAAGCCGGGCGCGGGCAGCTTCGCCCAGCGCGCCGAGGCCCGCTTCGCCACGCAGAAGGCCCCGGGCTCGTCTTTCGTCTTCACGCTCCAAGGCGATTCGCACCCGGAGCGCGCCCAGGCGAGCCACCCGGACCTCTACGCCCGCACGCTCGCGACCGCCGCGGCCGACCGGCCGGACTTCCATATCTGCATCGGCGACGACTTCTCAATCGAACGCATCCGCACCATCAACGACGCCAACTGCCAGGTGCCCTATCTCCTGCAGCGCCCGTTCCTCGGCCTCGTGGGTTCGGTCGGCCAGGTCTTCCTGCTCAACGGCAACCACGAGCAGGGCTCGCTCTTCAACTTCTCGCAGAAGGACGAACGTCATGACGTCGCGGTCGGCGTGCAGAAGGCCCGCAATTCCCTCTACCCGCTCCCCGGCAACGAGGGCATCTACACCGGCCACACCGAGCCGTTCAAGGACATCGGCCCGCTCAAGAGCTACTGCGCCTGGACCTGGGGCGACGCGCTCTTCGTCCTGCTCGACAACTACTGGCACTCGCCCGGGCTCGTCGATAGCGGCTTCGGCGGCAAGGGCGGCAAGGAAGAGAAGGGCGCCGACAAGAAGAACCGCGACTGGTGGGGCATCACGATCGGCGACGCCCAATACCAATGGCTCAAGCGCACCCTCGAGACCAGCAAGGCGAAGCACAAGTTCGTCTTCGCCCATCACGTGCTCGGCACGGGCCGCGGCGGCGTCGACGAGGCCGATCTCTACGAGTGGGGCGGTCAGGGCAAGAAGGGCGAAGGCACCTTCAAGGAGAAGCGTCCCGGCTGGGAGCTGCCGATCCACCAGCTGATGGTGAAGCACAAGGTCAGCGTGTTCTTCCAGGGCCACGACCACCTCTACTGCCAGCAGGAGAAGGATGGCCTCATCTATCAGGAGCTGCCGATGCCGTCCGACCACGGCTACGTCGCCTACAACGAGGAGCGCTATGCCTCGGGCAAGAAGCTGCCGAGCTCCGGCTACCTGCGCGTCACCGTCACGCCCGCTTCCGCCAAGGTCGAATACGTCCGCTGCTTCCTGCCGAAGGACGAGACCCCCGCCACCAAGCATGGCATGATCGCGCATGCGTACGAAGTGAAAGCGCGCAGCGCCTGAGCGGAGGGCTGAATCGATGGCTGAATCGATGACTGCATGGATCACGATGCCTCGGGTAGGGACGCGTCGGCGACGCGTCCGCCCTCATCCCCTCGGTCGCGACACCGTCGCGCCCCTACCTTTCTCTCCACCTGAAATGATGACCTCCACCTTTGCCCAGGCGCTCCTCGCCGCCACGCGCTCTGCCTTTGTCCTGCTCTCCCAAGCCCTGGCTCTGGCCCTATCCCTCTGCTTGGCGCCTGCGGCGTTCGGCGCCAAGCAGCCCAACATCGTCCTCATTCTCCTCGACGATATGGGCTACCGCGACGTGGGCTTCGCCGGCAACAAATACATCAGCACCCCGAACATCGACAAGCTCGCCCAGTCCGGCGTGGTCTTCTCGCAGTGCTACGCGAGCGCTCCGAACTGCGCACCGACCCGCGCCTGTTTGCTCACGGGCCAATACGCTCCCCGGCACGGCGTCTATACCGTCGTCGACGACCGTTACGCTCCGGGCCAGCCGCACATGAAGGTGACTTCCACCACGGGCAATGACGAGCTCCCTGCGAAGACCAAGACGGTCGCCGATGTCCTGAAGTCCAACGGCTACGCCACCGCCCTGATCGGGATGTGGAACCTCGGGCGCGGACGTAACGGTTCGCCGGGTTCGCCACTGAGCCGCGGCTTCGATGTCTACAAGCGCCCCGACGACGTGAAGTTTGAGAAGGACGCTTACATGGACGGCAAGGGCCGCTATCTTTCCGACGCCCTTTGCGACGAAGCCCTGGCTTGGATCGACCAGCACAAGTCCAAGCCGTTCTTCCTCTATTACGCCGAACACTCCGTCCACGAGCCGTTCGACCCCAAGCCCGAACTCGTCGCCAAGTACAAGGCCAAGACGCCCACCGGTCTCGACAAGGGCATCACCCCGGAATACGCCGCCACGGTCGAGGCGGTCGACTTCAGCATCGGACGCATCATGGCGAAGCTCGAAGCGGACGGGCTGACCAAGGACACCCTGGTCATCTTCACTTCCGACAACGGCGGCCTTCCCTACGTCGTCAACCCGCTCCGCGGCAGCAAGGGCCTCCTTTATGAAGGCGGCATCCGCGTGCCCGGCGCGGTCTCCTGGCCCGGGGTGATTCCCGCGGGCAAGACATATGATGAACCCGTCGCCAGCATGGACTTCATGCCGACTATCCTCGAAGCCGCCGGCCTCCCGCTCCCGAAGGACCAGCCCACCGACGGCATCAGCCTCCTCCGGCAGCTGAAGTCCGGCGCGCCGCTGGGCCGTGACGCCATCTACTGGCACTTCCCGTGTTACATCGGCAAAGGCGAGCCGATGAGCCTCCTGCGCGCGGGCGACTACAAACTCATCCAGAAATTCGCCGGACCGACCTTCGAGCTCTACGACGTGAAGAAGGATCCCGGCGAAGCGCAGGATCTCGCCAAGACCCAGCCCGCCAAGGTCGAGGAACTCAAGAACCTCCTCGTCGCCTGGCAGAAGGACACCGGCGCGTTCCTCGCCGACAAGAAGAACGAAGCCTACGACCCCAACGCCAAGGAACAACGCGGCGGCGGCAAAAAGAAAAGGTAGGGGCAGCACCGCGTGCTGCCCTAGTTGCCTCGAATCAAATCCCCATGGGAAACCGGAAAGTGTGCTGCGGGCATATTCTTTCGGGTGTCAGGTGACGGCCACCAGGGCATCAGCTCCTCGGGAATCAGCATCTCAGCCCTCGGCCATCAGGATCCCGCCACTGGAACCCGAACACCCGGAGTCACCCCCTATACTCGATACTCCATACTCTCGTCATATCCGTGCCTCTCATTTATCCCCGTGTCCCCATGTCACCTTGCCCACGTGCCCCCTGCGCGCTGGTGCGCTCACCTTTGCACTTTTGCACGCGGCTCCGCCGCAGTTGCACCTTTGCACTGCATCATCCCCGTGTCCCCGTGCCCACGTGCCCCTCGCAGGCCACGCCTGCGCCTTACTTCCCCGCCTCCGGCTCCGCTCCCTCCGCCTTCACCCCGCTGGGGATCTGGCCGATGAGTTCGAGCGCCGTCAGGGTCGCCTTGAAAGTCACGGTGCCGTTGCCGCCGCGTTCGGTGGTCATGACCATGTCGCCGATCGCGAGGTAAGGGGCGCGCGCTTTCACGCTGTCGTAGAAACGGAGGATGCTGCCGATGTCGGCCTTGCGGCAGCTGAACTGCAGCGAGTGCACGGCGAACTTGCCCGCCTTGGTCGTCTTCGGAGCATCGGTGTTGGCGTTCAGGCCGGCTTCGTTCGTGGCGGTCACGGTCTCGGCGACGAGCTTGGCCGGATCGAAGCCATGGCCGGAGTCGAGTCCCTGCACGGCCAAGGCGGTCGCGTTGCGGACTTCGCGTTCCTTGGCGAGCGTGGCCTTCTGCGCGAGCGCGTCGTCTTCGAGCTGACGCCAGGCGTCCCAGCCGCCTTGGACGCGCGCCCACGCGCCGGTCGACCACAAGGCCGCGGCCACGAGCAGGGCGGCGAGCGCCATGAGGCGTTCGCGGGGTTTCAGGCTGAAGAAGAAATGTTTCATTGGGCTTGGGGGGCGGCGGGGGCTTCGGCCGTCTTGAGGAGGGCGGTCTGACGGAAGGTGATCTCGAGGCGGAACGTCGTCGAGGTGTCGCGCACGCGCGGTTCGCTGTTGGTCACGGACTCGACTTCTGGCAACGACTGCACGGCCTTGAGGAAGTCCGAGATGTCGCCGGCGTTCGGGGTGCGGGCGTCGACGGTCATGATGGGCTTGGTCAGCACGCTGTCCTTGGGCTTCTTGAGCTCGCAGTGGACGTTGGTGAACTCGACGGTGGCGGGGCGCTTCTCGTTGACGAGCGCGAGCATCTCGATCGGGAGCAGGCGCTTCACGCCGAGCTCGAGGATGCGGTCCGTGATCTTCTGCGATTCCTCGATGTCTTCGACGAGCGGGCGGCGGCCTTCGTTGGCGGCTTCGAGCGTGCCGGAGCGCATGCCGATGACGAAGCCCCCGATGTCGAGCAGGAGCGAGACGACGAGCACCGCGGCGCCCAGGCGCGCGGCGTTCCAGAGGATCATGTTCAGGCGCTCCTTCTTGCGGCGCTCGGCGAGGAAGTCGCTGTCGCGGATATCGGAGTCGTCCAAGCCCTTCTTGGGGATGGTGAAGGTGCCGTTGCCTTCGCGCTGCAGGACGAGCGCGCCTTCGACGAGCGAACCGGAGAGGGCGCCTTCGACGGTCTCGACGGCGGCGTCCGCCGCGAGGCCGGCGCGGGCGGCGGCTTCCTTCGCGAGGGCGGCCTCATCGGCGTCGGCGAGTTCGGCGACCGCGATCGCGGCCGGGAGTTCTTCGCCGGCCTTCCAGGCCAGCGCGGTCAGGCGGCCTTCGCCGCGGTGCACGATCACGCCGTCGCCGGCGGGCCGGTGGCCGCACAGCGCCAGGAATTCGGGGACGACCTGGCAGTCTTCCGGCCAGGCGAAGCTTTCTTCCGCGGTGAACCGGCGGCGATGCGCGGCGTACGCGAGCACCTGCTTGCCGTCGGTCGAGGTGACGAAGCCGACGAGCATCTGCTCCAGCGGGAAGGGCGAGACGGCCTCGAGCGCGAGGTTCACCTGGCCGGGCAGGTCTTCGCCTTCGACCGCCAGGCGGCGCACGAAGAAGCGGTTGCCGGGCAGCATGGCGGCGTCCTGGGTGTGGGCGCCTTGGAACATGCGCTGGAGGGGAGT
>Ga0255081_1000159_pt1 | contig 16234 bp, 14 predicted proteins | sample Colum_Colum_RepA_FD_188456 | JGI IMG/M metagenome (GOLD analysis project Ga0255081, IMG submission 188456) | Freshwater microbial communities from Columbia River, Oregon, United States - Colum_Colum_RepA_8h | ecosystem: Environmental > Aquatic > Freshwater > River | place: USA: Oregon... | reverse complement strand
CTCAGTTGCACGCCGGCGATCAATCTTTCCATCTCGATCTAACCAGTGACGAGCACTAGTTTGCACTGTACCGATAATTCCTACTGCCAGCATCATTGATTCTTCTTTACCTAAGCCAGTATCGATTGAAATAACAGCGCTAACTGCAGCAGCGCAATCGTAAGTCATTCGGTTAAGCCGTTCTCTAACTTGCGGCTCTACACTCATATCACTTTCAAAAAGTAATCTAAATGCTTCACCTTCAGAATCAATAAAACCAAAATATGCTTCAACTGTTGCTGCAACTCTGGCTGAGTTCTCTCGGTTAGCAGCAATTGCTTTTTGAATTGCAAAAACTAATGAATCTATATGTAGATCTAATACAGCAAGGTAAAGTTCTAATTTAGATGGAAAGTGCTGATATAAAACTGGCTTACTAACTTTTGCGCGGTCTGCAATCTCATCCATAGCAGCAGAGTGATAACCAGCTACAGTAAAAACCTCAAGAGCTGCGACTAATAGTTGCGCTCTGCGTTCATCTCGAGGTAATCGATTAGTTTTCTCATCAGACACTCTTTAATTCTATTGGAACAAGTATGAGATTGTCAGGTTTTCTAGCTTTACAGTTATATTGTGCGGGTGAGCGCAGCAAAAAGATTGTTATTAGTCCATGCCCATCCAGATGATGAGACCATCAACAATGGAGTAACAATGGCTAAATATGCTGCATTAGGTGCACAAGTAACTTTAGTAACCTGCACACGAGGTGAAGAGGGTGAAGTTTTAGTAAATGAGCTTGCAAACTTAGCTAGCGATAAAGATGACAAGCTTGGTGAACATCGCGAGATTGAATTAAAAGATGCGATGGATGAGTTGGGAATAAAAGATTTTAGATTTTTAGGTGCTCCCAGTAAAAAATGGCGAGATAGTGGAATGATGGGAACGCCAGCAAATGACCGAGATGATGTATTTTGGCAGGCTGATCTAGATGAAGCTTCAAATGAACTTGTGAAGATCATTCTAGAAATTAAGCCACAAGTTTTAATTACTTATGACGAATTTGGCGGGTATGGCCATCCAGATCACATAAAAGCTCATCGAGTTGCAATGAGGGCTGCCGAGCTGGCAGCTAATCAAGGTTGGCAAGTTAGTAAAATTTATTGGAACACAATGCCAAGGTCGGTTATTCAAATGGGAATCGAAAAAATGAAAGAGGTTGGATCTGATTTCTTTGGCGCAGAAAGTGCTGATGATCTTCCGTTTGCTAAGCCAGATGAATTAGTGAGCACCGTTGTTAATGCCCCAGAGTATGTGCCAGCAAAACTTGCTGCAATGAAAGCCCATGCAACTCAAATTTCAGTAGATGGCCCCTTTTTTGCACTCTCAAATAATCTTGGCTTATCGGTTTGGGGGGATGAGTACTACACATTAGTTAAAGGAGAAAAAGCTGCTCCTTTTGATGCTAACGGTAGAGAGTTAGACATTTTTGCTGGAATAAATCTATGAAAGTAATTCGCTCGTTATTACTTGGCACAATAATTGGTTTCTGTGCGATCATGTTACATAACGTGTACCCACCATTTGGATTTATTGCATCTATCGTTTTAACTTTTATGGGAATGAATATTGTGAGTAAAACTTTTTTCTATTTAAGATACCAAGTCCTAGCCTCAGCGGCCTGGCTAGCGGTAGTGCTATTTGCTGGAAATCCTGGATCAGGAAATGAAGTATTAGTTTATGGAAACACCTATGGAAATATTTTTCTTATAACAGGTTTCATAACATTGGTAATTTCATTACTCAGACCAAGGCGTTTACAGAATTAAATTAGCCATTCCCAGCTTTGTCCATCTTTACTATCCCTTACTACCACTCCTTCTTTAAGTAGTAGTTGTCGAAGGCGATCACTCTCCTCGAAATCACCTTTATTGCGAGCTAATTGACGTTGATCAAATAAATTCTGTGTTTCTGATGTTAACTCACCTTTACCTAGGGAAGGTTTAAGTAGGTCAAGTCCAAATAATTCATCAACACTTTTAAATATTTCATACTTAACTCCATCACTTAGAGTCTGAGCTTTTTCAATAGTTCTTAACTTCTGCAGCGCCCTTGGTGTATCTAAGTCCGCTGAAAAATCTGCACTAATCTCATCTATAAATCCTTGTGCCTGTTTTTGATCTAGTGATTTATCCTTTGCCCAAATCGCTGTTTTATCTCGCCAACGTTGAATTAATAAATGAGCAGCTTTTAAACTTTCCCAACTTAAGTCCATCTGACTTCTATATCGATTTTCTAGAAAGCAAAGTCGAAGTGATAGTGGGTCTAAATGCTTTAAAATTAAATCTGAAACTAAAACAACATTTCCGGTACTTTTAGCCATTTTTCGGCCCTCAAACAATAGATGTTCACCATGAACCCATAGTGCTACCGCTTCCTTATTTATAGAAGAGTTTGATTGAGCACGTTCGTTTTCATGATGAGGAAATCTTAGATCTATTCCACCTAAGTGGATATCTACAAACTCATCTAAATAATGTAATGACATCGCTGAACATTCAATGTGCCAACCTGGAAATCCTTGCCCCCAAGGTGAATCCCAAATCATTTGTGTGCGACCTGCTGCTGCTTTCCAAAGTGCCCAGTCAGCATGAAATCTTTTAGCGCCATCTTCGGTGTATTCAAAACGATGACCAGGCTTAAGTGCATCTAAGCGATTTCCACTAATAGCTCCATAACCAGGATATGACTGAGCAGAGAAGTAAACACAATCATCACTACCCACATAGGCGTGATCAGTATCAATTAACTTTTTTATTAAATCGTGCATCAGCGGTATGCATTCACTTGCTTTTGGGTATGAATCTGCAGCAGAGATATTCAAAGATTTAAGATCAGTGTGAAATTTACTTTCATAAAATTTTGCAACTTCATAGGGATCTTTAGATTCAGCTTTGGCCTGCGCTAATATTTTGTCTTCAATGAAATCCTCAGACATATGGCCAACATCGGTTATGTTTTGAATGAATTTAACTTGATAGCCAGAGTACCTAGCTAATCTGGTGATTAAGTCCCCGAGTAAAAAAGTACGCATATTTCCAACGTGGGCATCTCGATAAACTGTTGGCCCACAACTATAAATTCGTAGACTTTTACCGTCACTACTTTCTACTGTTTGTAGTTTTCGTGATTTAGTACAAAACAGTTGAATCTGATTACTACTCATTTAGGCAGCTCACTTATTTACCCACCACTTTCCATACCGCTATTTTGGCTGGATCAAAGGTAACGATGGTGCCATCCTTCTTTTTCACTGTGTTTTCGCTCTCCAAAACACCGAGAATATCCCGATAACCACCAGATGGATCATGCAGGCGGATACTCACCCGTTCTCCGATCTGCGCCGCTGATGGCTGCATCTGCTCTCCTCTATTAAACTCATGCCTTGATCAGGTAAGAGTTACTGGCAGTATTCTCTACCTATATAGTCAGATACAACTGTAAGGAGAAGCGTGACCTACATAATTGCTCAACCGTGTGTTGATGTTAAAGACAAATCTTGCATCGAAGAGTGCCCAGTTGACTGTATCTATGAGGGTGATCGCATGCTCTATATCCAACCTGATGAGTGTGTTGATTGCGGTGCGTGTGAGCCAGTTTGCCCAGTTGAAGCTATTTATTATGAAGATGATGTGCCATCGCAGTGGAAGCAATACAGTGAAGTTAATACTAAGTTTTTTGTTGAGATTGGATCCCCGGGAGGCGCCGCCAAACTTGGCGCAATTGGTAAAGATCATCAAATAGTTGCAGCACTTCCTCCGCAAGAGAAATAAGTTTTTCTGAAACTGCCAGATTTTCCCTGGGATGTCCTGGCGCCTTATGCAGTCATAGCAAAAAAATATCCAGATGGCTTTATTGATTTATCCCAAGGAACACCGGTTGATTCAACTCCAAAAATAATTCAAGAGGCGTTATCAGCTGCTAGTAACTCACCTAGCTATCCACTGACCGCTGGTAGTGAAAAATTAATTGCGGCAATTAAAGAATTCGCAGTAAAAAACTTAAAGGTTACTGGTGACTTTGATGTTCTACCCACAATTGGTTCAAAAGAGTTAGTAGCACTTTTGCCAACACTGCTGCAAAGTAAAAAAGTGTTTTATCCAAAAGTTGCCTATCCAACCTATTTAGTTGGCGCACTTATTGCAGGTGCGCAGGCGATAGCAGTAGATGCTTCAGCGCAAGATTGGGGTAGTGCTGATTTAGCCTGGATTAATTCACCATCTAATCCAACGGGTGAGGTATTAACTGATGAGCAGGTACTTCAAGTAATTAACTGGAGCCGTAAAAATAATTCAGTCGTTGCAAGTGATGAGTGTTATTTAAGTTTTGCCTCAAATGCTAAGTCAATACTGGAGCTAGCAGATGGTGATAACACTGGCCTATTAGCTGTTCACTCATTATCTAAAAGTTCAAATATGGCCGGTTATCGAGCAGCTTTTGTTGTTGGAGATCCTAAGTTAATTGATCAGATTCGCCAGATCAGAAAACATGCCGGACTTATGCTTTCATCCCCTGTCCAAGCTGCGATGATCGCTGCACTTTCAGATAATAAGCACGTGGTAGAGCAAGCAAATCGATATAGCAATCGTCGAGAGATTTTAAGTTCAGCTTTAAATACTGCTGGTTTTACTATTAAACATAGTAAAGCTGGCCTATATATATGGTGCACAAAGGGTGAAAACTGCTTTAAAACAGTAGATTGGTTTGCCAGCCTTGGCATTTTAGTTACTCCTGGCAGCTTTTACGGAGATGATAACTTTGTCAGAGTGGCACTTACTGCAACGGATGAAAACATTATGAAAGCTAGTGAACGGATTAAATCTTGAGTACTAGTGCAATTTTATTAGTTGGTGGTAAAGGAACCCGGCTTGCGCCAATAACTAATCAAACACCAAAGCCAATGTTGTTAGTTGCCGGTGTTCCATTTACCGAGCATCAAATTAGAAAAGCTGCTGATGCAGGTATTACGGAGATAGTGCTAGCAACTTCATATAAAGCAGAGCTATTTGAGCCTTATTTTGGTGATGGCAAAAGATTTGGCATCAATATTAAGTACGCAGTTGAAAGTAGCGCTCTAGGAACAGCAGGTGGCATTAGAAATGCGGCAGAGTTACTAGGTCCATGTGATCAAGTAATGATTTTTAATGGAGATGTGTTAAGTGGGCATAGTCTATCCGCTCAATTAAAGTCGCACATAGATAATAAGGCTGAGGTGACTTTATATCTAACTGAAGTAGCAGATGCTAGAGCCTATGGCTGTGTGGAATTAGCAGCGGATAATCGCGTTAAATCTTTTTTAGAGAAGATGGAAAATCCAGTTAGTAATTTGATTAATGCCGGTTGCTATATTTTTAATCGTAATATTATTGATAGCATTCCAAAAGATCAGGTCATAAGTGTTGAGCGTGATACTTTTCCATCACTTTTAAATGCTGGAGCCAAGGTCTATGGCTTTATAGATAACTCATATTGGCTAGATATCGGTACTCCTGCCGCATTAGTGAAAGCATCTGCAGATCTAGTAACTGGTGTTATTAAATCTAGCGCCACGTTAGAGCACACTGGAGATAAAATAATTTCATCCTCTGCAGTTATTGATAGCTCTGCGGTGATAAATAATGGAACAGTTATCGAGGGTGAAGTTGTAGTTGAAAGTAATACTCAAATAAGTGGCTCAATCATTGGTAAGGGCGCAAAAATAGGTAAAAACTGCAGAATAAATGACTCAATCATCGCTCCAGGTACTCAAATTGATGCGGGAATGGTAATAATTTCTAATTATTTAGGCTTTTAAATCACCCAATTTGACCTATCTCGACTTGACTTAATCGAGTTACAAGCGTGTAATTATCCCATTAGCGGGCACACCCTGGCCCTGTAGGTAACTGGCAGCGATCGAGCTTCTGGTACCCAGATTTATAAGGAGAGATATGTTAGAAAAAGATGCAGCCTTTGCGGCCCTAGTAGTTTCCTCAGAACAGCTTTCATGGCAGGAGCGGGCGCTATGTGCTCAGACAGATCCAGAGGCATTTTTTCCTGAGAAGGGTGGCTCAACTAGAGAGGCTAAGCGAGTTTGTCTTTCCTGTGAGGTTCGCTCTGAATGTCTTGAGTACGCATTAGCTCATGATGAGCGCTTTGGAATTTGGGGCGGATTATCAGAACGTGAGCGTCGCCGGTTAAAGCGCCGTAGCGCTTAAAATAACGGGTGGCTGAAAAGCAGAGCACCGGGGCCTTAGCCCAAGTAGAAGATCAGTTTGTAAGTGCAATTCTTGTTACTCATGATGGTGCAACTTGGCTTAGTGAAGTTGTGGCAGCTCTTTCATCACAAAAACATCATGTTGATCAAATAATTGCTGTAGATACTGGATCAAAAGATAACTCAGTCAAATTATTAAGTAACTCCGGCATTGAAGTAATAAAAAAATCAAGAAGCACTGGATTTGGCGCAGCAGTTAGTGCCGCCGTTGCAAAATTACCAAAAGATGATCTTGAAGATGGCGTGCAAGAGTGGCTTTGGATTTTACATGATGATTGTGCACCTGATCGGTATGCGTTAGCTAAATTATTAGAGGCCGTAGTTAGCCGTCCTCAAGTAGGTATCGCAGGTCCAAAAATATTAGGTTGGTATGACCGTAAACATATTTTAGAGGTCGGCATAAGTATTACTGAAAATGGTTCAAGATGGACTGGCTTAGAAGATCGTGAATATGATCAAGGCCAACATAATGATGTTTCATCTGTTCTTGCAGTTTCAACAGCTGGAATGTTAATTAAGCGCTCGCTATTTGAAGAGTTGGGCGGATTTGATCCAAGCCTTGAACTATTTCGAGACGATATTGATTTAGGTTGGCGTGCACATATTGCAGGGCATTCAGTTATCTGCGTTGGTGAAGCGATTATTTATCATGCTGAAGCCTCATCATCTGAGCGGCGTTCAATTGATGTAAAAGATGCAATCTTGCACAGGCCACTTTTACTAGATAGAAGAAATGCAGCCTTTGTTTTACTTGCCAACTCAAGTTGGTGGATCCTTCCATGGGTTGCTATTCAACTCTTAGTAACCTCACTCGGTAGGTCTTTTGTTTATTTGCTTGCAAAACTTCCTGGCTATGCCGCAGATGAGATTGCGGCTATTGGATTATTAATCTTTAAACCAGGGGATTTGATTAAATCAAGAAGATATCGAAAAAAGAATAGAGTTTTAACTCCAAGAGTAATAAAACCATTTATTCCACCTCGCGGGGCTCAGATCCGAGCAATAATTGAAAGAGTTGCATCTTCGATATTTAACGCTTTTAAACCAGGAAAAGTTGATGAACCAATTAAAAAAGTAAAAAGCTATTCAGAGATTGGTGTAATTGATGAAAGTTTTGATGAAATAGATTCTTTTACCACTCAAAGATTTAGTAAAATTAAAGCTCTGATTAAACAACCGCTGTTATTTGGTTTTTTACTTACTTTTACTATCTCAATTTTTTATTCAAGAAATAGATTTGGTTCACTCTCAGGTGGAGCTCTTGCAGTAGCGCCAGATAGTGCAATGCAGTTGATCACCTCATATGTTGATTCTTGGCATTTAGTTGGCTTAGGAAGTAGTAATCAAGCACCTGTATGGCAGCCAATCATTGGGATTTTATCCTTGATAACTGCTGGTAATCCTCAAATATTTTTAGCGCTACTTATGTTTTTAACCCCAACAATTCTTTTCTTATTAGCTTATAGAACTGCAAGGTCTTACTCACTAAGTAATTACTCTTCAGTTTTTGTGGCTTTTCTCTACGCATTCTCACCTGTAGTTCTAGCTTCAATAAATCAAGGACGCCTTGGCACAATTGCAGTTGCAATATGTCTGCCCATACTTTTGCAGATGCTAATCAAAAATGAATTAGTAGCAGAACTTTCTTGGCGAAGAATCTATGCGATAGCTTTAATTGCGGGTCTGGCTAGTTCTTTCTCAGAACTATTCTTACTTGGTTGGGTTGTCATACATTTCATTTTCTTAGTTAATCACTACCTAAATGGTAGTAACTGGCGAACAACCAAATGGCAAGAAATACTAGATAATTTGAATAATAATGAGAGTAAGAAAAGAACAAGCCTGTTATTGACACCATTTTTAATGAATCTTCCGATCTCATTATCATTAATTATTCATCCAATCGCCTCATTACGTGAGCCGGGCTTAAGCCTTGCTTCAGGTGATCAATTATCTGTTTTAATCTTTAATCCTGGAGGATTATCTGCGCCGCCACTATTTATTCTTGCGCCATTTCTGATTTATTTATTAGTTACTTTGGCTTCTACTGATCAAAGAAAACCAGCCATAATTGCATTACTAACTCTTTCAGTCGCCATCACACTTAGCTCTTATTACATAGAGGGAAATAGCAGTGGATCTCAAAGGGTGTGGAGTGGACCATTAATTCTTTTCGCACAACTACTCGTATTACTTTCTGTTTTTGCATTAGGGGAGCGATTAGTACCGCAACTGCGTCAATCAAATTTTGGATTTAGACATATAGCTTCAGTTATAACTACTGTTATAACAATCTACTCAATAATTTCCGTAACTCTTTGGACGACAACCGTTGGAGCAAATTCTTTAGTTAAAACTGATCAGGAGCAAGTCGTACCAGCATTTATTTCTGACTTAGCTAACACAAATGAAAAACCTAAAACTTTAGTGATACGTAAGAATAATGAACAACTACAGTATTTCATTACGCGTGGGGCAGATTTGCAATTAGGAAATGCAGATATTGCTGTTAAAACTCCCGAGCAAGTTCATAAAGTAATTGTTGAATTAGTTAATGGAGTTGGATCTACTAGTAGTCAGGTTTTAGGTTTATACGGTATTCAGTATATTTTCATGAAGAATCCTGCAGATGCTGGACTGCTTAGAACAATTGATGGAATTGGTGGATTTACTCGAAGCTCTGCAACAAAAGATGGCGTAGTTTGGAAAGTTAATAATGCTCTGGCCAGAGTTACCTACCAAAGTGATCTTGGAAAATATACAACCTTGAACTCAACAGATAAGGCCTCTACAGCTTATGTGCCAGGTCCTGGCGTAGTGTTTTTAGCTGAGCAGTTTGATAAATCATGGCAGTTACTACTAAATGGAAAACAAATTAAGTTAGAACAAAATCAATTTGGAGTACCAATATTTAAAATTCCAGAAGCAGGTGATATCTCATTAATTCATAATGGCGTTTCACGCAGAGCTTGGATCTCTTTGCAATTAATAATTTTTTTAACGGTTATTGTCTTGGCTCTACCGGCTGGGCGAAAGCGGCGTGAGGTTCCACTTGAGGAGCTGGTATGAAATTTAAAGAATTGAATTTCAGAGTAATTGCATTGATTTTGGCGCTATTTGTATTGGCTACCGCTACATACTTTGCCCCTGAAAAAAGTGATCAAGTAAAATTAACCTCCACTTACCCGGCAACAGTTTGCCCTGCAATTGGCAACAAGGTTTCATCTATCGCAGCTTTAACTAATTCAAAAGTTAATCGTCGCCTTGTTGATGGCCGGAGCAAGATACTTAAACCAGGCAAGAGTAGTGTGATTGCGCTATCAAAAGATGCGGTATTAGTTGAGGGTAATGCTGGCACAGCAATAACTTTTGCAAATAATGGCTGGAAATCTGTTGTGCCTTGCTCTGTTAGTAATGGAACTCAATGGTTTGTTGGTGGCTCTGGAGCCTTAACAAGTAAGTCTTATCTTTATATCGTAAACAGTGGATTTAGTCAGTCCTTAGTAGATCTTGAAGTGTTTACACCAAATGGGGCACTTGAACCAAAAAGTGTATCTATCCCGCAAAATTCAACAAAGAAGTTATCAGTTGATTCACTTGTTCCCGGTGAGGATGTAATTGTTATTGGCGTTAAAACTCAGTCTGGGCGAGTGAGTTCATATTTATTTGATGAAAGAAAAAAAGGGCTTAGATCACTCGGTGCTGATTTTATAGCTCCGATCGGATCTAGTAGTAAGAAAGTTACTATTTCGGCAATTTCTGGATTAACTGGGAAATTAGTAACCCAATCCAACTCAGTATCACATGCTATGCGCGTATTAGTGCCAGGAAAAATTGATGCAAATGTTAGTGTCACAATAAATTCAAATGATGGCAACTTTATTCCAGTTGGTTTAGCAGAGTTAAAGGTAAAAAGTCAGAGAGTTCTAAATATTCCATTAACTTTTGCGCCAACTAATCAAGCATTTTCAATTATCATTGATTCTGATCAACCACTTCTCGCGTCAGTTCTATCAACCTTTAACTATGGTAAAAGTAGTGAGATTGCCTGGGCTACAGCAGCTGATGATTTAGCAAAATGGAGTGTGAATCTGACTGGTTCAAGACCAACCCTAACTTTTTCAGGTAAAAAAATTAATGTATCTATAAGCGCAACTGGAATAAATGGTAAGAAAATTACAAAAACCATTACCGGATCTAACTTTGCAACCTGGAGGCCACCGGTCGGATTAAATCGATTACAAATAACTGCAAATAAAAAGGGTATTTCTGGTGGAGTAATCTTTTTACCTGATGCCGGCGGCATCGGAAGCAGCTATATTCCAATGAATAATGGTGCGAACTTAGAAACAGCATCAGAGCCAATTGCCGATGCCAGCGTAATTACACGGGGCTAAATCCCAACTTTTATACCAATTGAGCATTAACCTGTTCATATGAGGAAGTTATCTGGACGTAGGTGCTCACGGGCAAGTTGCACTAGTGCTGCAATTAAAACCCTTACCTACATCTACTCTGACTCAACCGCCGTTCTTGGTCCACTTTCAACTTATGCAGAACCACACAACTATGACCTATGTGCTGTGCATAGTCAGAGATTAACTGTGCCAGTTGGTTGGAATGTAATTAAAGAAGAGGTAATGGACCACAGCAGCGGACCTACCGAAGAAGATTTAATGGCGATTGCTGATGCAGTTCGTGAAGTAGTTAATACAGATATAAGTAGTAAGTCCATGCAGCCTGAATTAGGTCGACGCGGGCATTTGCGAGTATTACCTTCTAATTAATTTTTAAATTCCTCGACCAAGCCCTAAGTTAAGAGTCTTATGTTAGAAAACATCATCAAGGCATATGACATTAGAGGCTTAGTCAAAAACGAGATAACTCCTGATTTTTCCTTTGCACTCGGCGTTGCATTTGCTAAATTTCTAGAGCAGGAACGAGAGCCAGCAACAATTGTGGTTGGCGAAGATATGCGTGAATCCTCACCACAATTAGCTGATGCATTTACCGATGGTGCAACTAGTCAAGGTATGGATGTAATCAGAATTGGTCTTGCCTCTACAGATATGTTGTATTTTGCATCTGGCAAATTAAATTTACCTGGCATTATGTTTACTGCCAGCCATAATCCAGCAAAATACAATGGAATGAAACTATGTAAAAGTGGGGCTCGCCCAATTGGACAAGACACAGGCCTACAAAGTATTCGAGAATTAATTGAAAAAGGCGTTCCAATTTCAAATAGGCCAGTTGGCTCCTCTAGAAAAGAAAATCTGTTAAAAGATTATGCTAATTATTTATTAGCACAATTTCCTAAAAACACATTTAAAAAGCGAAAACTAAAAGTAGTAATTGATGCTGGAAATGGAATGGCTGGTTTTACCGCCCCAGCTGTAATGTCAAAAATAGATATTGATTTAATTAGTATGTACTTTGAGTTAGATGGCAATTTTCCAAATCATGAAGCCAACCCCATTGAAGCGAAGAATTTAAAAGATTTACAAAAGCGAGTCAAAAAAGAGAAAGCTGATATCGGTTTAGCCTTTGATGGAGATGCCGATCGTTGCTTTCTAATTGATGAATTAGGTGGCTTAGTTAATCCTTCTGCGCTTACTGCGCTAATTGCCGTTCGGGAGTTAAAAGCTAATCCGGGAGCCAGCATTATTTACAACCTAATCTCATCAAAAACAGTCCCTGAAGTAATTGCTGAAAATGGTGGAATTGGGATTAGAAGTCGGGTTGGTCATTCATATATTAAAAGCACAATGGCTCAAACTGGCGCAGTCTTTGGTGGTGAACACTCTGGACATTTCTACTTCAATGATTTTTGGCGAGCAGATTCTGGAATGCTTGCTGCTTTATATGCATTAGCCGAATTAATGGCCAGTAACCTCTCACTTTCAGAGTTACTAAAGCCGTATAACAGATATGTATCTAGTGGTGAGATTAATACAAAAGTAAAAGATGTAACAAAATCGATTTCACGCGTTCGTGATAAATATCATGGTGAGTATCAAGTTGATGAATTAGATGGCTTAACTATTACAGCTGATACCTGGTGGTTTAACCTAAGACCATCAAATACAGAGCCACTGCTTCGATTAAATGTCGAGGCCGATACTGAAAAAGAGATGATTAAGATTCGCAAAGCCGTATTAGCCCTGATCTAAAGGTGATAAAAACCTTTCAGGCAGGGTATCTTTATCCCCTAACCGCTGATTAAAACCATTGATTAAGTAGTCATATAAATAGGAGAATAATGAGTACAACGACTGTGATTAAAAGTGATGTTGCTAATCCTGCACTAGCAAGTGAAGGAAAGAAGAAAATTGAGTGGGCAGCTAGGAATATGCCAGTACTTGCTCAAATTAAAGATCGCTTTGCAAAGGAAAAACCATTTACAGGTTTTCGAATCGCAGCATGTATGCACGTGACAACTGAGACAGCCAACTTAATGTTAGCTTTAAAAGCAGGCGGCGCTGATATTGCACTTTGCGCATCAAATCCACTTTCAACTCAAGATGACACAGCAGCAGCACTGGTTTATGAATACGGAATCTCAGTTTTTGCAAGAAATGCTGTTGATCGCGATGGTTACTACAAGCATCTAAACTCGGCGTTAGATATAAAACCACAATTAGTATTTGATGATGGATGTGATTTAGTAAATGTACTTCACACATCACGAACAGAGTTAATTGAAGGAGTAATGGCTGGTTGTGAAGAGACTACAACTGGTGTAATTCGCCTAAGCCAAATGGCTAAAGACGGCGCCTTAAAATTTCCAATGATTGCTGTTAATGACACCGATACAAAGCATATGTTTGATAATAGATATGGCACAGGTCAATCTACTTTCGATGCAATTTTTCGAGCTACAAATACATTAATCGCTGGAAAAATCGTAGTTGTTGCAGGATTTGGTTACTGCGGTAAAGGCGTAGCTGAGCGAGCAAAAGGACTAGGCGCAGAGGTAATCGTTACTGAAATTGATCCAACTAAAGCATTAGATGCACTTATGCAAGGCTTCAGAGTTATGCCAATGACAAAAGCTGCAGCAATTGGTGATTTGTTCATAACAGTTACCGGTAATCGCGATGTATTACGTGATGAGCACTTTAGGCAGATGAAGGATGGCGCTATTTTGGCTAACTCAGGTCACTTTGATATTGAAATCGACGTGGCTTGGCTTGAGAAAAATGCAAAGGTAAAGAATTCAAAAATGAGACACCAAACTGATGAGTATGTGATGGCAGATGGTCACCGAATACTTCTCATTGCAGAGGGACGACTTGCAAATCTAGGCGCAGCAGAAGGTCACCCCGCCTCAGTTATGGATATGTCTTTTTCTGACCAAGCACTAACCGCTGAGTGGTTGCTAAAGGCTGGCAAGGGATTACCTGCTGGATTACATGAAGTACCAGTTTCAATTGATAAAGATGTAGCCAGATTAAAACTAGAAAGTATGGGATCTTCACTGGATGTATTAACTCCAGCACAAGAGCTGTACTTGAACTCCTGGGAACACGGTTCTTAAATGCCATTAGTCATGGTCGTTGATGACGATCAAGACTTAGCAGAGATGCTTAGCATCGTTTTAACTGGTGCTGGCATGGAGGTTGATTTAGTAAATCGTGGGGATCAAGTTATGGATCTCTTTAATTCTCACACGCCTGATTTAGTTTTACTAGATGTGATGTTGCCAGGTATCGATGGAATTGAAGTTTGTAAAATAATTCGTGAAAGTTCAATGGTTCCAATTGTCATGTTAACTGCAAAAGGTGATACTCAAGATGTTGTATTAGGCCTAGAGGCTGGCGCAGACGATTACATGGTGAAACCATTTAAACCACAAGAGCTCGTAGCACGAATAAATACGAGATTGCGCCGAAATACAAAAGTTGGCTCACTTTCAATTTTTAATCTAGTTATTGACCAACTTGAACATAAGGTATTAAAAGATGGAAAAGAGATTGCTTTAACTCGTTTAGAGTTTGATTTATTAGCGACATTAGCTAAAGAGCCAGGCAGAGTATTTACCAGAGAAGCACTTCTAAGTGAGGTTTGGGGATATCAGCATGCAGCTGATACTCGTTTAGTTAATGTGCATGTACAAAGATTGCGTTCAAAAATTGAGTCAGATGCGGATAATCCAGAATACATATTAACTGTAAGAGGAGTTGGATATAAAGCTGGAGCAGCAAAGGCTTAATTATGTTAGATGTTAAGTCAAAGTTTAAACATTCACTAAGTTTTAAGGTATTGGTAACAAGTTCGCTGCTAGCCATTTTAATTGTTTCAACAGTTGGCTTTGTCATTCACAATCGGATTTCCTCAATTATAATCAGTGAAAAGATTTCAATTTCTGAAATAGAAACTAAAAATGCGCTGCAGCTAGCTCAAGCTAACTTTAATAGGGCTAATTTAAAAAGTGATGAAAGTTTGAGTAAAGCCATTCAGCAATTCATCGCATCTAGTGAGGAAGACGGTTTGATTTCTGGGCGCGAGACAGTACTTTTACCTTTTTCAAAAGATAATAAAGTTTCAAACTTCTATCAGACAGGGACAACCTTATTAGTTTTAAACTCTATTCCAATTGATTTCAGAGAAAAAACAAAAGCAAGTAATGAGGTAACAGTCGATAGAATATCTGTTCAGTATTCAACTGGTAGTAGTTTCCCGGGATTTATAGTTGGTAGCAAAATCAATATCCCTAAAACAGGTGCCTATGAAATCTATTATATTTTTAAACTCGACAAGCAGTATCAAACAATTAATCAGCTAAGAATCATTCTTATTTCTGCTGGGCTTTTATTAATACTACTAATCGGATTAAGCACGCAATTTGTAATCCGCCAAGTAATTTCACCGGTACAAGCCGCAGCAGCGGTTGCTGAAAAATTTACGCAGGGAGATCTATCGAGTCGAATGGATATTTCAGATAGCACTGAGTTTGCAAGTCTAGGCAATTCATTTAATGAAATGGCAGTATCGATTCAACAACAAATTTACCGGCTTGAGAATTTATCAATGCTTCAGCAAAGATTCGTCTCTGATGTGTCCCACGAGCTACGAACGCCTTTAACTACTTTAAGAATGGCAGCTGAAGTCATTTATCAAGGAAAAGATGATTTTGATCCAAGTATTACAAGAAGTAGTGAGCTTCTAATTAACCAAATTGATCGATTTGAGTTACTACTGGCTGACTTACTAGAAGTAAGCAGATTTGACGCCGAGGCAGCATCAATTGATTTAACGACTTTTAACATTGTGAATTTGGTCAAGAAAACAGTTGATTATCTGCACCCAAGCAAAGCCACAAAGTTGTTAGTAGATTCACCAAATGAAGTGATTAATATCGAGGCTGATCAAAGAAGAATTGAACGTATTCTTCGAAATCTAATATCAAATGCAATTGATCATGGTGAAGGTAAAACTGTAAAAGTTCGTGTTGCAGAAAGTGATAATGAAATAGCAGTAAGCGTTCGCGATTTTGGACTAGGGTTTAATGAAAATGACGCACCATTCTTATTTGATCGTTTTTGGCGGGCAGATCCATCCAGAGCTAGAACAAGTGGTGGAAGTGGACTTGGGCTTTCGATTTCTCTTGAAGATGCAAAACTACATCAAGGTCAATTACTTGCCTGGGGTAGCCCTAATCAAGGTGCTCACTTTGTGTTGACATTACCAAAAAATCACGGCGGGTTAGTCCAATCATTTCCAATTTCATTAGTACCAGAAGATAAATTGTCTTCTCTAGCTGATTAATAGATAGACCCTAATTCATCGAATTCCCAGAATTGAAAGTTTCTAATCATTGAATTCATTACCACTGGAGCACCAATAAGGGGGTAAGGGCTGTGGGTGAAGCCAAAATCACCGTTAATGGGATAATTACTGCGTGTGCGGTGGGGCGTAATTCTCTAATACGATAAGCCA
>Ga0255081_1000129_pt1 | contig 17708 bp, 17 predicted proteins | sample Colum_Colum_RepA_FD_188456 | JGI IMG/M metagenome (GOLD analysis project Ga0255081, IMG submission 188456) | Freshwater microbial communities from Columbia River, Oregon, United States - Colum_Colum_RepA_8h | ecosystem: Environmental > Aquatic > Freshwater > River | place: USA: Oregon... | reverse complement strand
CAACGGTGAAGCGCTTAGCCCTTGAGCTCGGTGGAAAGAATCCACATATTATTTTTGCTGATGCAGATATTGATGCTGCTATCGATAACGCAGTAACTGCGGCCTTCTTACACTCAGGCCAAGTCTGTTCTGCCGGAACACGCTTAATAGTTGAGCGCTCTATCCACGATCGCGTTGTCAAAGAGATTGTGCGCAGGGCTGGGCAGATTCGCCTGGGTGGACCAGAAGATTTAACGGCTGAGACTGGGCCACTCATTAGTAAGTCGCACCTAGAAGGTGTTACTAAGTATGTTGAAAAAGGTATTGCTGAAGGTGCCACATTATTAGTTGGTGGAAAGCGCAGTGAAAGCAGCGAACATGCCAATGGTTGGTACTACCTGCCAACAGTTCTAGATAACTGCGATACAAAGATGTTTTGTGTTCAAGATGAATCTTTTGGTCCTGTTATGACAGTTGAAGTCTTTGATACAGAAGCCCAAGCAATTGCAATCGCAAATGACACACCATTTGGTCTCTCAGGAGGGCTGTGGTCAAAGGATTCTGTAAAAGCTGCTCGCGTTGCCAGCGCACTTCGCCACGGAACGATCTGGGTTAATGACTTTGGCCCATATCGCCCAGGGGCTGAATGGGGCGGATACAAGCAATCTGGCATTGGCCGTGAATTAGGTGAGCATGGTTTGAGCGAATACCTTGAAATCAAACACATTTGGACTAACAATGCTCCTAGTAAATCTGGCTGGTTTTCAGATGGGGGAGAAGGATAAATGGCTTCTGGCGCACCGATGATTTCTGTAAAGAATCTCTGGAAAGTATTCGGCGCCAATGCTGACAAGGTAGTCGGCTCACCGTTAGTTGAACTGACTCGAGCAGAGCTTCGCGAAAAGACCGGCAACACTATTGCGGTCCGCGATGTTTCTTTCGATGTTGCTCCAGGTGAAGTATTCGTAGTGATGGGTCTTTCAGGATCAGGTAAATCAACTCTTGTCCGTTGCATGACCCGTTTGATTGAACCAACACAAGGCTCAATGACTTTTGAAGGCGAAGATATTTTAAAAGTTGATAATGCCCGCCTTCGCGAACTTCGCAAGACTCGTTTCTCTATGGTCTTTCAACACTTTGGTTTATTGCCTCACCGCAATGTCATTGACAACATTGCTTACTCACTTGAAATCAATGGCGTTAACAAAGCTGATCGCCATAAGCGTGCTAACGAAGTTATTGAACTCGTTGGCTTGCAAGGCTATTCACATGCCTACCCAGAACAACTCTCTGGCGGTATGCAACAACGTGTTGGTTTAGCACGTGCACTTGCTGTTGATCCACAAGTTCTTTTCTTAGATGAACCCTTCTCAGCACTTGACCCACTCATTCGCCGCGATATGCAGCAAGAAGTTATTCGCCTGCACCATGAGCTCGGCAAAACTATGGTCTTTATTACTCACGATCTATCTGAGGCAGTAAAAGTAGGCGATCGCATTGCAATCATGCGAGATGGCGCAATTGTCCAGATCGGAACCCCAGAGGATCTTGTAGCTAATCCTGCAGATGAATACGTTGCAAACTTCGTGCGAGATATCGCTAAGTCACATGTTCTGACATTGAAGCACTTAGCTAGAAAAGCAAAGCCTGGAGAAGATACTGATGGGCCAGAGCTTGCCGCTAACACCATCATTCGCGATGCCGCCCAAGTGATTTTGCAAGCCCATAAACCAGTAAGGGTCAATGACAATGGCAAGGCGTTAGGAATTGTCTCTAGCGAGGATGTTTTGCGGTTAATTTCTGGTGGCGCTTAATGAAGGTTCGTAAGTCCTATCTTCTCCTAGCCTCAGTCACAGTATGGATATTGCTGGGTCGTTTGCTCAATGGCACGCACACATTGCAGATAGCCACTTATGAGAACACAGCATTTACTAGTTACGTTGGTGAAAAAGCCTTAGATCTTCGCGGAAACCGAACTGAGAGCCCTGCCTTCATTTATTTCTTTAATCCGATACGCGGAGTCATTGATGGCTTTGTCCAAGGAATTAGAAATCTCATCTCCGTTCCCGCGCCCGACTCTGTTATTCCAATTATTGGTTGGTTAGGTGTAGTTGGAATTGTTGCTTTTGCGGTCTATGCAACAAGTCAGTGGAAAACTGCCCTCCTCTCAGTTTCACTTTTGTTAGCATGTGGCGCTTTGGGAATGTGGCAGTTCACTATGGACTCCATTGCCATGACCTTGGCGGCTGTCCTGCTTTCATTAGCAATTGGAATTCCATTAGGTATATGGGCTGGCTTATCTGATCGGGTCTTAAAGATATTCACGCCCTTTTTAGATTTAGCTCAGATTTTGCCTACTCTTGTTTATATGGCACCAATTGCACTTGTCTTTATGATTGGTGCGGCCTCAGCAACTATTGCAACCATGATTTATTCCATTCCTATCGCAATACGCATTACAAGCCATGCGATTAGAAATTTAAATCAATCTCCAGTTGAAGCTGCAGAATCAATGGGTTCCACGCAAAAGCAGAAGTTGTCAAAGGTCCAGATTCCAATGGCTAAGCAGATGATTGTTCTTGGTATTAATCAAACAGTGATGGCCGCGGTTTCATTCGTTGTGATCGCCGCTCTTATTGGTGCACCTGGACTTGGTAAGCCAGTTATCGAAGCTTTGATCATTCGAAACGTTGGACAGGGCTTTGTTGCTGGTTTTGCCGTGGTTTTCCTCGCTATTTTGCTTGATCGCAGCACAAGTGCTGCAGCTAAGCGCCAGAGTACTTTTGTCCCACCTACGCCAAAGCAGATAAAAACAAAGCGGATCACACTTATTGTTGGTGGAATTCTTGCAGTTGTATCTGTCTTTATGTCTCGCACAATGTTGTGGGCTGCAGTTTGGCCAAAAGAAGTCACTATTGCTCCGCAGGTAGCAAAGATTACTAACAACATAACGGCTTGGATATTAGATAACCTCACCATATTTACAGTTGGCTTTAAAGATTTCATTTCATACGGAGTGCTTAATCCACTTGAGACTCAACTAGCGGCATCTCCTTGGTATGTGACAGTTGGAATGATTGTGGCTCTTGCACTCATTATTGCTGGAACAAAAACTGCGATATTGGCTTTTGTTCTAGCTATGGCCATCGTGTTATCTGGACTTTGGTATGAAGCGATGCTCACTCTTACTCAGACAATTGTTGGATGTTTGCTAACAATGATCGTTGGTCTGGCACTTGGTATTTGGACGGGACGAAATGATCGAGTGGAAAGAGTCTTACGACCATTTCTTGATGCCGGACAAACACTTCCAGCATTTGTCTATTTAGTTCCGATGCTGGGCTTATTTGGCCCTACTCGATTCACCGCGATCGCCACAGGAATTGTTTATGCCATTCCTGTTGTTGTGAAGATTGTCAGTGAAGGAATACGCGCAGTTCCACATGCACTCGTTGAGGCAGCTACTGCTGCAGGCTCTACAACCCGCCAGATCATTACCAAGGTGCAATTACCTGCGGCAAAGAAAACTATTTTGCTTGCAACTAACCAAGGTCTGATCTATGTATTGGCTGTTGTGGTTATTGGTGGCTTTGTTGGCGCGGGCGGACTCGGTTATTTAGTAATCGCTGGTAACTCCAAACCAGAGCTGCAGGGCAAGGGCCTTATTGCCGGTGCTGCCATCTTGCTCCTGGGCGTAATTTTCGACCGGATTATGCAAGCCGGCGCCCGTCGATCCTCATAAATCTGGCGAAATAGCCCCTAAAAGTACTAGTGCTGGCACCTTCCCAGGCCTAGGCTATGGCAAAACATAAAACTCTTTAGGAGGGTTAATGAAATCACTATTCGGTCGTCGTTCCGCAATCGTTACAGCGGCACTTGCTACAGCACTTGTACTTTCAGGTTGCAGCAGCAGCGTTAACGATTCAGCTGGCGAAGCCTCAGGAGACTGCGGTTCTTATGCAATTGCAATGCACGCATGGGGCGGTTACACAGCTTCAGCACAGGTACTTGCAGAAGTAGCAAAGCAAGAATTGGGTTGCACAATTACTCAGACAACTCTAGAAGAAGGTCCTGTCACTTATGACGCAATGGAAGCTGGAACAATCGACGTATTAATCGAAGATTGGGGCGGTGGACGCTGGAAGGATTGGAGTGATCGCGGAGCTGTAGTTGAAGTTGGCGATAACGGAAACATCGGAATTATCGGAATGTATGTTGCTCCATGGATGGTTGAAAAGTATCCAGATATCGTTGATTCAAAGAACTTGAACAAGTACGCAGCTTTGTTTAAGACTGCTGATTCAGGTGGCAAGGGTGCATGGTTTGAAGGCCCAACTGGTTACACAACCATCGGTGAGAAGATGGTTTCTGCTAACAAGTTGAACTTCAAAGTTATCTTCTCCGGTTCAGAGGCTGCTCTAGTTGACGGCTTCTTGAAGGCAGAAGAGAACAAGACACCATTCATTGGTTATGCATGGCAGCCTTGGACACTTCATTCCAAGCTTCCAACACTTGAGGCAGCTCGCGTTAAGTTCCCTGCTAATGACTGGAGCGATCCAGCAGCGGCAAGTGGTCTAACTGACTACCCATCAACACCACTCAAGAAGTTGATTTCAAAGAAGCTCAATGATGCTAATGATTCATTTACTTCACTTGTTAAGAACTTCAAGTGGACTAATGCTGATCAGAACAGTGTTGCAGCCGATCTTGAAGGCGGAATGACTGCAGAAGAGGCAGCTAAGAAGTGGATTGCTGCTAACGCTGCAACTGTTGCTTCATGGCTTGGTAAGTAAGAACAAAAAATCCTAAGAAGCAAGGCCCTTACTTGGTGGAGTTCACCGAGTAAGGGCCTTGTTTTATTAGTAGACTCTCTCCTATGAGCGCGCAATATGACTACATCATCGTTGGTGGTGGCTCTGCGGGCTGCGCGTTAGCAAATCGATTGAGTGAGAATCCCAACCACAAAGTTCTAGTTCTTGAAGCTGGACGTCGTGACTGGTTATGGGATGTTTTTATTCATATGCCAGCAGCGTTAGCTTTTCCAATCGGTAGCAAGTACTACGACTGGATGTATGAATCAGAGCCAGAGCCACATATGAACAATCGCCGCATTTATCACGCACGCGGAAAAGTATTAGGTGGATCTTCATCGATCAATGGTCAGATCTGGCAGCGCGGTAATGCAATGGATTATGAGCGCTGGTCTAAAGATCAAGGAATGGCTAACTGGGATTACGCCCACTGTTTGCCATATTTTAAAAAGATGGAGAATTGTTTAGCAGATCCTAAATCTCCTTTTCGTGGAGATAACGGTCCACTCAAGTTAGAGCGCGGACCAAGCAAGGGTCCACTCTTTGCCGCATTCTTTAAAGCAACTGAAGAAGCAGGTTACCCACGCACTGATGACGTTAACGGCTATCGCCAAGAAGGTTTTGCTGCCTTTGATCGCAACGTTTATCGCGGAAGACGTTTGAGTGCATCTCGTGCATATCTATATCCAGTCATGAAGCGCAAAAACTTAAGCGTTAAAACCCGCGCACATGTCACCAAGGTTTTATTTGATGGGACAACAGCTACGGGTGTTGAAGTTGTTATCCGTGGCAAGAAACACGTTTTCACTTCACGCGAAGTTGTTTTATCTGGCGGCTCAATTAATACTCCACAAATTCTGCAGCTCTCAGGTGTTGGTAAGAAGGAAGATTTAGAAAAGCTTGGCATTAAAGTTGTTAAGGACCTGCCTGGTGTGGGTGCGAATCTGCAAGATCACCTAGAGGTCTATGTTCAATACAAGTGCAAGCTTCCTGTAACACAACAACCTATTACGCAGTTCTGGCGTCGCCCATTTATTGGCGCAGCATGGTTGTTCTTTAGAAAAGGTCCAGGAGCCACAAATCAATTTGAAGCAGGTGGCTTTACGCGAAGCAATAACGATGTTGCATATCCCAACTTAATGTTCCACTTCCTGCCACTTGCCATTCGCTATGACGGCACCGGAGATACTCGTGGTCATGGCTATCAAGTCCACGTGGGGCCTATGTATTCAGATGCTCGCGGTTGGCTAAAAATCAAGAGCACTAACCCATTTGAGAAGCCTGCAATTCAATTTAACTATCTATCCACCGACCAAGATCGTCGTGAATGGGTGGAGGCCGTAAAGGTTGCGCGTAACATTTTGACCCAGCCAGCAATGAATGATTTCAATGCAGGTGAATCATCTCCTGGAGCATCAGTTTCAACTGATGAAGAGATTTTAGAGTGGGTTAGAAAAGATGCCGAGACTGCTCTTCACCCATCTTGCACAGCCAAGATGGGTACAGATGCAATGTCAGTGGTCGATCCAGAGACTATGAAAGTCCATGGCGTTGAAGGACTTCGCGTCTGTGATGCATCAGTATTCCCATATGTCACAAATGGAAATATCTATGCACCGGTAATGATGGTTGCTGAAAAGGCAGCTGATTTGATTTTAGGTAAAACACCACTGCCTGCTGAAAACATCGAGTTCTATCGCCATGCCAAGTGATGAGCTTGCGCCGTCATCTGTTGCACGAGTTAAAGTTCAAAAAACCGATAGTGATGTTACTTCTTCAGATTCAGTAGTTGTTGAAGAACCTCTTGAAATTCGAATCAAGCGGGGTAAGAGTGAAGATCAATTGGGCATCACCATGCGCACGCCAGGTGCTGACTTAGAACTAGCTGCAGGTTTTTTGTGGGGAGAAGGTTTTCTGAAATCTCCTGATGAGTTAATTTCAGTAAAGGTATGCGCAGATAAATCTTTATCTCTTCGCCAACGTGCCAATGTTGTAATTGCAGAAGTAGCAGAGAATGCCGAGGAGGCAGTTCGAATTCTTGAGCGACGATTTACTATTACATCAGCGTGTGGGGTGTGTGGATCAACAAACATCAGCGATCTACACAAGCGCGGCGTGCAGAAAGTAGAGAGTGCTAGACACAGCATTCAAGAGTTAGCCCAGATGGTGGAATTGCTAGATGGCCGCCAGAAGATCTTTGAAAAGACAGGCGGGCTTCATGCTGCGGCATTAGTTAATCCAGAAGGTGTTGCAGTGTGGGTTCGAGAAGATGTTGGACGCCATAACGCAGTTGATAAAGTAATTGGGGCAGCGCTGATGGATAAAAAGCTGCCATTGGCTGATTGGACTTTAGTTGTCTCTGGCCGAGTTGGTTATGAGTTAGTACAAAAGGCGGTCTGTGCGGGCATTTCTGCATTAGTAGGGGTCAGTGCTCCAACATCTTTGGCAGTTGATTTAGCGTCAGAATTTAACTTAACTCTTCTTGCCTTTGCCCGTGGCGGTCATGCAAAGCAATATCTGCCAAGTTAGTTAAGCCCACGTATACTCACCCAATGTCATTCCAGCATCCACTAGATCCACTTAGCCATGGCGAGCAAGAGTTAATCGTTGCTCACTCTAGAAAAGCTTGGAATCTTCAAGACCACCATCTCTTTGCAATGTTGCAACTACATGAGCCAACAAAGGCAGAGCTTGCATCAGGTAAGAAACTTGATCGCACGGCCCGTGTAACAATCTGGGATCGCAAAAAGGCTGTTGTAAGTGAAGGACTTATTACAACCGATGGCGTTGCTAAAGAGTTTGTGGAAATTCCTGGAGCTAAATCACCGGTGAGTGTTGTTGAATCTGCAGTTGCACTAGATGTTGTGCGCAAAGACAAATCAGTTATTGAGGCCCTTGCTCGCCGTGGAATTAATGACATCACAACAGTTCACATGGAGACATGGCCAATCGGTGCACAAATCCCAGCTCACTTAGATGATGGTCGCAGACTTATTTGGACGCCGATGTGGCACCAGCCAACACCGGACGCCAACTTTTATGCTCACCCCATTCATGGTTTGCATGCAATCGTTGATATCGATGCTGAAGAAGTTGTTGGCCTTGAAGATAACGCTGATGTTCCTATTCCACAGACACCAGGGCCTTACCGTGAATCTCAAACCGGGGGCAGCGTAAAACTAAAAGAGCTCAAGATTGAGCAACCAGATGGTGCTTCATTTGATGTTGAGGGATGGAATATCAAATGGGAGCGTTGGTCATTTCGCATTGGTTTTGATCAGCGAGAAGGCTTAGTAATTCACGATGTGAATTTCACAGATGAGGGCACACCACGAAAGATTGCACACCGACTATCTATTGCAGAACTCGTAATCCCATACGGTGATCCAGCACAAGGTGCCTATCGTAAAAACGCCTTTGACACAGGAGAGTTTGGTTTAGGAAACTTCACTAACTCACTAACTTTGGGCTGTGATTGCTTAGGCGAGATTGTCTATTTGGATGCAGCTGTTACTGAGGGTGATGGCACCGTTCGCACGATAAAGAACGCTATCTGTATGCATGAAGAAGACTTTGGAATCCTATGGAAGCACGTGGATGTTGATGGCCATACAGAAGTGCGCCGTGGTCGCCGCTTTGTTGCATCCTCCATTGTTACTGTCAATAACTATGAATATGGATACTTCTGGTATTTCTATCAAGATGGATCAATTGAGTTTGAAGCAAAGCTGACTGGAATAGTTTTAACTTTGGCCGATAAGCCAGGTGCGCATCACCCATCTGCTACAGAGTTAGAACCAGGATTATGGGCGCCGTATCACCAACATATTTTGTGTGCTCGTATGGATCTAGAAATCGATGGAGTGAATAACTCTGTTGTTGAAATTGAATCATTTGCCCACCCAGTAGGGGAGAAGAATCCTTATGGCGGGGCATATGAAACTAGTGAGACAGTACTTAAGAGCGAGAGTGCTGCTCAGCGACTAGTTGATCCGATTAAGTCTCGTTTTTGGAAAGTCATTAACCCCAACAAAAAGAATCATGTTGGGCATTCAATTGGCTACAAGCTCATCCCTGGTCACACCACCTATCCACTTGCTCACAAAGAATCTGTATTAGGTAAGCGCGCGGGCTTTATGTATAGCCACTTGTGGGTAACACCCAATGTTGAATCAGAGCGCTATCCAGCAGGAGATTATCCATTCCAACATGAGGGGGGTGCAGGTCTTCCTGAGTGGACTAAAAATGATCGCTCCATTGAAAACACTGACGTCGTTCTTTGGCATGTATTTGGAACTAACCACATCCCTCGCACAGAGGATTGGCCAGTTATGCCAGTCGAGCGAACAGGTTTTCATTTAAAGCCAACTGGTTTCTTTAGGAGAAGTCCTGCAATGGATGTTTCGCCATCGCAGGCCGCTGATACTGCATGCGATTGCTAAAACTTCGCGCCTATTTGAAAGCGGCTCACTTTGGGCCAACGCTCCTTATCACCGCTATTTCCTTTGTTCTTGCCACAACACTGTGGTGGGAAGGCCCGGCATATGTCATTGCCTTCACAGTATTTCTTGGTCAGTTAATCATTGGCTGGAGTAATGATCTCTATGACTACGCCGATGACCTTAAGCACAACAGAACCAATAAACCTTTAGTAGCAGGTGCAATCACACCAGAACGCTTACGCAAAACAACCTTTGTTTTCATTCCTATCGCAGTGGTTGCAAACCTGATTGGTCCACTGGGACTTAAAGGGGGAAGTGTTTATTTACTAGGAGTGGGTTGTGGAATTGCCTATAACTTCTACTTCAAGTTCTCTTGGCTCTCACCACTGCCGTATGCAATAGCCTGCGCTGCTCTGCCAGGTTCAATTTTCTACGCAGTTGATCGCACACCACCCTTATGGGTTTTGGCAGCTGGTTCGCTCCTGGGCGTTGCCTTTCATTTTCTTAATGTGATTAAAGATTTAGATCAAGATAGAAGTAGTGAAATTGGGGGCCTGCCGCAACGCTTAGGAAAGAAGATTTCACTTGCTATAGCAATCACTCTCGCCGTTGCTGTTGGTTTTATCTTCACACAGAGCCCAGTGAGCAAAGATTTCACTTCAAAAGAATCCCAAGAGATTACAAACTCCTCATCATTTAGCGTTGGGGGGGATCGTCCTGCATTTGTCACGTTGCCCACCGGGTATTCACAAAGCGTTCCTGCGCCATTGATCATTGATCTACATGGATATTCGGGCACGAGTGTGGACCAGCAACGCTTTGCGAAGATGGACGTAGCGGCAAATAAGCGAGGCGTAATCTATGCCGGCCTCGATGGTCTTATAGATAGTCAGGGCAATCAATTTTGGAATGCTTCAGTTGCATGTTGTAATTTCAATGCTAATCCAGTCGATGATGCCGCATACATTCAGGGCCTCATAGATGAAATATCTAAGAAGGTCTCAGTTGACCCTAAGCGCATCTATCTTTTTGGCCATTCCAATGGACATTTTATGAGTTACAAATTTGCGTGCACCTATCCAGAAACAGTTGCAGCTATTGCAGGATTAGCTGGGGCTATGGATAGTGCGCCAAGTAACTGTGGAGCTACATCACCAGTAAATGTCTTACACATTCATGGCACCAATGATGATGTCATTAATTACGATGGTGGTCAGATTTTGGGAAATATATTTACTTCAGCACAAGAGAGTGCCAAACGCTGGGCAAGTGTTAATCAGTGTTCACTCAATCCAAGCGTGGGTACTGCCTTTGATTTAATTGCAAGCCTTGATGGAAAAGAAACTATTCCAACTATTTACAGTTGTCCCAGCGCATCGGCTGAACTTTGGACCATAGAAGGCAGCTCTCACGGGCCATCACTTGATTCATCTTTCGCCTTACAGGTTATGGATTGGTTGTTAGCACACCCTAAGGGTTAACAGTTATCTCTAACTGATAGATCTTTGTTGGATCATCTGAGTTAACAAGTTTGACTGTGGTGGCACCAGTGCTCAACGCTTTCAACGATGGATTAGTAATAAAGCCACCTTGATCACCGCCTGGAACAAAGGAAACAACTCCAGCAATCATTACTTCAGCGCTCCACTTAGCCGGATCTGTGACAGTTAAAACAATTGAACTTCCCGCTCTAACAGAAACATCTGTCTCAATTGTGGGATCAACCATAATGGGAGGCAGTGCTTGCGCCAGAGTATTACCACTGGCTTTGACAGTTTTTAAGCTTTTAGCAACCGCTACGAGCTGGGCATAAGTAATTCCTCCAAAACCTTGAACTTGAATCTCAGTTGGCGCATATGGTTTAACGGCTTTAGTTGTATAGATTAAATAACCACCCACACGGCCAATATCTTCAATCCCGCATCGCTTATAGGCCGCTAGAGACATCTGCGTGGGATCACAGTAGGCATAGACCTTGGCTTTGTTTCCATTTACTAATGCAGCTCGAAGGTATTTAGATAATCCAGGATCTGAACACTTGACTCCACCCATAGTCTGCATAATCTGCAAATAGCGCACAGTTCCACCATATTGAACAAAGAGCCAATCTTGTTCATCTGGCAGACATTGAAGGAGAGAAAACTTTGATGTCTTTAAACCCAAAGTGTTACTTGGCTTATAGACCGAATAAGAAAGCGTAGTTTGAGAATCTGAGAACTTATCGCTAGCGGCCACGGCAGTTGCAGGTGCCAAAAACAGCAGCGCGAGAATGATGGCGATAGTTTTCTTCACAAGGGATAACTTAGCGCCCATCTCTGTCATATTCATTTGAAGTATGGGGGATTTTTTGTGGATAACCTCGCCGCCCACGCTCACTATTACAATTCACCCATGGAATTGCGCTTTACCAACGAGCTCATTGAGTGGCGGGGCCCATCACCTTTTTATTTCATCCAAACCCCACCAGATATCACCGCTGAGATAAAAGTAATCGCTGCCGCTAAAACATATGGCTGGGGAGTCCTTCATACCAATGTCACGATTAATAAAACCCAATGGAAAACCGCTCTTATACCTAAAGATGGCGCTTATTTAGTTCCTATAAAAAACGCTATTCGATTACCTGAAAAGTTAGAGCTGGGACAAAGAATTGATGTGACGCTCTCTTTTGATCTGTAATAACTACTCTGCGTAACACGAAACTCTGCTTTAATCCCTTTGTCTTGCTTTGCAAGAAAATGGTTAAATGATCGAGCTGGTAACTCGGAACGACAAAGTCATTTTGCCTTGGAGTGTTCGATGGTGGTGGCCTTGAGAAATCAGGGCCATTACTGTTTTCCACAGATAGTTATCATCAATAAAAGATAATTTTATATTTCCCACATCATTCGCATGCGGGTGTTCGTGGTGAAAGGGCAGCATAAGTAGTTTTACCAACTGCTGGGTGCGGGTTCGATTCCCGTCGAACATTCCGTCTATCAGTGGCCTCACGTTCTAGGCGTGGGGCTACTTTTATTTATGATGAAGTAAGTTCTAGCAACGGCTTTTTAGGTTTATCTTCTTCCAAACCCTTTAATACTTCTGAGAGAACAGGCTTGACTGCACTGATTCCCTGTTCTGCTGAGATCAACGCTTGCGCAAGGAAGCGGTTAAATTCGCGGCCAGTGCTTGGTTGAAACAAAATACCGGAAGTCTTTTGGCGATTACTCACATGGAAAATGTAATCACTCTCATCATCTGTTGTTGCCGCACCGTTCCATTTAGAAAATAGCCATTCTTTGGTATTCATCATGCCGTTAAACATCAAGCGCTCAGTTGTTAGAACTACTTCTCCCACCTCTTTATAAACCTGGATCTCACTACCGGAAACGAATGTTCCACGGTTAGCGCCAACGCGATAGCGGATGCCTGCCACAATAGGAATGCTTATGCCCTGACTACTACCTTCATAACGCCCAGCAGTTCTTCCAGTTTCATGGAATTGACCTTGCCCAGTCCACAAAACAAACTCACCTGGTTTTTGCACAGTTAGATTTGATGCTGCATCTTCACCTTTTGCAGCTAAGGCAAAAGCTTCTTTAATCTTTGTGAAGATTTCGACATCGCGTTCCCAATCTGCGTAATTGATTTCATACTCTCTTACGGCGCTCTTATGTGCCCTCTTCGCTTTTAGGTTGGCCCAAAATCCCATGGCTTTATAGTGCCCTACTGCAGTGACAAATGCATCGATTGTTGCGTCTCAAAGCCAAAAGCCCCACAGAAGTTGATCTGCGGGGCTTTTGTACTTAAGAACGACGCATTGACTATGCACTAGAACTGTAGCACTTAACTCTCATAGACACCCGGCAAGATCAAAGCCAAAAGCCCCACAGAAGTTAATCTGCGGAGCTTTTGTGCTGTAACTCTTGCGTTGTGCAGGCCACCGACTAAGAGAAACAATAACATGAATTTATCCACAGGCGATTTAATTCAAAAATGTAATAACACGCAACTACTTTAGGTTCCCACTTGTGTACCGCTGTAGCTCAGCGGATAGAGCAGGTCACCGACTATGGCCATGGGACGCGGGTTCGAATCCCGCCAGCGGTACTCACTCTAAGTAGCCTCACGGTTAGTCGCGTGGGGCTACTTTTATTTACACTCCGCCAACCGCGCCTTCACCAGCGCCAAAATCAACTTCGTATCAACATCCCAATCGTTGGGCACGCCAATCGTCTTCTTTGTTAGAACCAAGTCAGTTATCTTGGGTGCAAAAGCTGCAATGACATCTGTGCTCCATGGGGAGATAGATATGTGATTAGTAGAGGCACTTGCCCCAAAGACGTAATGCCCATCAATGCGCACCATAGGTTGATTCCAAGCAATGACTAGCTCTGCTTTTGGGTATTTAGCAGTAATGGCTTTAAAGATTGCGCGCATGGTCTTTGCTTGATCTTTACCAATTGATTTATAGAACTGCGTTGGAGTATCAAATCTTTTGGCGGAAACCGAACCTCTTGAATACATAACAAGGGCATTTGCATGCACTTGGCTAAATCCATGGTTTTCACGCAAGTATGCAATCTGTGCTGGGTATTTCTCATCAGCTAGATCTTTCATGACAGAGAACCAGTAGGACATCTTGTGTCCATACTTTTTCTCTATTGAGGGAAAATGCGCCTCACGGGAGGGATCTTTAGGGGCCATAGGTAGAGAATAACGAAGTTTTCATTGCTCAAGTGGCACTATGTACCCATGACAAAAGAAATCAATGCATCCTCACTTCGCCGCTATAACCTCATCGCTGGTGTTTTCCACTTAGCTCAAATGCTGGTGGTCCTAGCCCTTGCCAATGATTTCTCTCTTCCTATCGTTGCCCGCTACATGTCTGGTCCTCCAGGCACAACATTTGCAGAGGCAGTAGTTTTATTTGACACCCCAGTAGGCATTGCAGTTGCAACCTTTCTAGCTCTTTCAGCGTTTTTCCATTTTCTAGTTGCATCACCGCAGTACTTCGGCCGCTATAGCGCAGGTATTGCTGCGCAGCGTAACTATTTCCGCTGGGTTGAATACAGCATTAGCTCATCAGTAATGATTGTCTTGATTGCACAAGTTGTGGGCGTGAGTGATCTTGCTGCCATCATCTCAATCTTTGGCGTGAACGCTTCCATGATTCTCTTTGGTTGGCTGCAAGAAAAGTATGAGACCCCAGGAAATGGTGGTTGGCTTCCATTTATCTTTGGCTGCATTGCGGGCATAGTTCCGTGGGTTGCACTGATCTTCTATGTCTTCTCAATCGGGGGCATTGGTGACACTACTGCTCCAGTATTTGTTTATGGCATCGTGGTCTCACTCTTTGTTCTCTTTAATACCTTTGCCATCGTGCAGTATCTGCAATATAAAAAGGTGGGTAAGTGGAGTGACTACATCAGGGGAGAGAAGACCTACATCACCCTCTCACTTGTTGCTAAATCAGCACTTGCCTGGCAGATATTTGGTTCAACCCTTGCTAGCTAATCACTTTCAAGGACATACTCACCATCGAAGCGAAGGAGACACACATGGCCACAGCTAAAAGGGCCGTTGCAAAGAAATCTGTAAAGACGACCGCGATTGAGACCCAGCACGATCGAATTGATTGGCGCTCTCTCTATCTCTATGCCGTCTGCTTGATTACTTTGCTTGTTGTTCTCTTTTCAGTTGTCTCCCTCATCAATGCGATTATGAATGCAGTTTTTCCTGATCCTGCCTATATTGATGTCTACTCAAAGCCTGAAAACTCACCATCGGCAGATTTACTGAATCAGCAAGAGCGCAATAACCAGATTCGAGCAATCAAGAGTATTTTCACCTCACTGACAACCATTGTTGTGGCTACGCCTTTATATCTCTATCACTGGCGCCAGACTAAAAAAGCTTAAATCAAAGAGCGCTAAAGGGAAAAGAGAAGCTCATGTCATTTGTCATGTATTCAACGAGCTGGTGTGGCTATTGCAGGCGCCTTAAATCACAGCTCGCAGATCTAGGAGTCACCTTCGATGAAATCAACATTGAAGAGGTTCCAGGAACAGCTGAGATGGTGGAGAAGGTCAATGGCGGAAATCGCACGGTGCCTACTCTTGTTTTTAGTGATGGAGAAGCAATGACTAACCCATCTGCCAAGCAAGTTGTTGAGAAGTTGGCTGAGTTAGGGCTTTAAAACAATACGGATTGGATTACCAATCTTTTTCGCTAACTTATCTAGCGCCAGAGCTGCTTGCTCTAACGGCACAACTTCACTGATGGAGTGAGAAAGATCTAAACGCCCAGATGCTGCTAATTCAATTAACTCTCTAACGTGATGGGCCTCTGATCCATAGTGACCCATGATCTGTGTGCGCATGTAGGTAAAGGCCATGTCATTAGGGATAACTATTGGTTCATTAGCAATACCAACTATTACTAAACGTCCCTGTTCACCCAACATAGAAAGTGCTTGTTTTCTAACAGGGGAGACTCCTGCAAAATCAAAGACAGCGTTGAGTCCACGGTGCTTTTTTAGCTCAGCATCATCAGGGGCAAAGGCAAAGTCGGCGCCCCTTTCTAATGCGTTAGCCCGTGCATCTTCACGTGGATCAATTGCAATAACAGATGCGCCAATGATTTTAAGTAGTTGCACAGCATGTATTCCTAAACCGCCAACACCAAAGACAGCGACCTTCTCACCTGCCACAACATGTCCCGTAGAAGTAATTGCGGCCCACGGTGTTGAAACGGCGTCAGGAATGATTGCAGCTTGTTCAAAGGCCAATGCATCAGGAATCTTTGCTACAAGCTCTGCTTTTGTAACAACGTATTCAGCCCACCCGCCGTCATAGTCAAAGCCCATCGTTGTTATCTGTTGATTTGTATTGCGCTCACCTGCAATAACAACAACACGATCACCGATAGCAGATGTTGTAACACCTGCGCCTATCTGATCAATAGTTCCTGCAACCTCATGACCCAGCGTGACGCAATCACCACTTAGGTAGCCAGGAGATAAAATGCCTTCCAGAAAGTGCACATCAGATAAACACACACCCGCAGCTCCTACTTTAATTCTCACTTGTCCAGCAGCAGCATCTGGTGTTGGCACATCCACCATTTCAAAGGCGCGAGTAGAAACAGTGATACGTCCTGCTCTCATTTGATTTTGCCCTCTGCTCGGTTAATCAATGTGTTTACTGCTTCGCCAAAGCCTGCAAAGGCAGGGTTGGTTGTTTGTCCCACTCTATAGCGGGCCCAAATCTGTTGAATGATCACAGCTAATCTAAAAAGGCCAAATACTTCATAGAACGTAAAGTCTGCGCATGTGCGACCGCTTAACTCTAAATAGCGCTGCACAAACTCATTGCGAGTCGGCATGCCTTCTAGATGACTAGGTTGGCGCCTAAGGGATGCAAAAGCAGGTTCATCATCTCTATCTACCCACTAGGCAAGGGAAGATCCTAAATCCATCAAAGGATCACCAACTGTTGCAAGCTCCCAATCCAATACGCCAACGATTCGCGCTTTTTCTAAATCAAAGACCACGTTATCAATGCGCCAATCACCATGGATGACACAGGAATCAACATCTTCTGGCTTATTGGCATCTAGCCAGGCCATTACTTTTTCACCGTTTGGCACATCATCAGTGAGCGCGTTGCGATAGCGCTTAGACCAACCTTCCACTTGGCGCGCCACATAGCCACTGCCTTTGTTGAGCTCACTTAATATTGATGAATCAACACCATGGAGTTGCACAAGACCATTGATTAAAGAATCAGCCATGATAGAAACATCACTGGCAGTAATATCTTTTTCGATATCTCTTCTAAAAATATCTCCCACAACCCGCTCCATGACATAGAAATCAGAGCCCATGATGGAGTGGTCTTCACACAAGGCAAACATCTTGGGCACTAAGTCATAGCTTGGCTTTAAGCGAGATTGAATTAAGTATTCCCGCTTCATGTCATGAGCAGAGATGGCCTTAGTTCCAACGGGAGGCCTGCGCAGAACTAACTCTTGACCTGGGTATTGCAAAAGGTAGGTCAGATTGGATGCACCACTTCTAAACTGCATTACTTCAGGTTCTTGCTCGTGGGTAATAAAGGGACGTAACCATGCATGCATGGCGCTAATATCGAAGCGATCCTCTTCGCGGACCGCAGTTATATCTTTCATGACAAATAAGGTTTGATCTCTAAACGTGCAATATCTCTGATGTGGACCTCATCTGGGCCATCAACTATGCGCAGCGTTCTCATGCCTGCATACAAAGATGCCAGGGGAGTGTCCTGACTTACTCCTGCTCCGCCATAGCTTTGTATTGCATGATCAATAATGCGCTCTGCCATCTGTGGCACAGCCACCTTTATTGCAGCAATCTCTTTGCGAGCACCCTTTGCTCCCACGGTATCGATCATCCATGCAGCTTTAAGTACTAACAAGCGTGCTTGTTCAATATCAATACGTGCTTGGGCAATCCACT
>Ga0255081_1000128_pt1 | contig 17725 bp, 14 predicted proteins | sample Colum_Colum_RepA_FD_188456 | JGI IMG/M metagenome (GOLD analysis project Ga0255081, IMG submission 188456) | Freshwater microbial communities from Columbia River, Oregon, United States - Colum_Colum_RepA_8h | ecosystem: Environmental > Aquatic > Freshwater > River | place: USA: Oregon... | reverse complement strand
GGGTTGGGCGGCGGGAGAAGGGACGGCGGCCGGGGTGGGCGCGGCGGCGGCCGGGGTGGCCGGCTTCGCCTCGTCGGCGGCATGGAGGGACGCGACGGCGACAGCCAGCGCGGCGAGGACGGGGTAGTTCATGGGAAGGAGAGTTCTACCCGAATCAGGCCTTGGGGGGAAGCACCTTTGCGTGCTCCTGCAAGGAACTGACGGTCAGGGGGTGTTCCTTGAGGGAACGGATGCCCAGGACGGCGGCGCGGGCCGCGTTCATGGTCGAGGCCATGTAGACGCCCCGGAGCACGGCCTCGGAGCGCATGGCGTTCTCGTCCTTGCGCGGGAGCATGCCGGCGGCGGTGTTCACGATCATCTGGAGCTGGCCGTTCTTGAGGAGGTCGAGCGCGTTGGGGCGGGCGCCCTCCGAGATCTTGCCGAGCTTGGTGACCTTGACGCCGGCGGCCTCGAGGGCCGCGGCCGTGCCGCTGGTGGAGTAGATGCTGAAGCCGAGCGCGGCCAGGTCGCGGGCGACGGCGACGGCGCCGTCCTTGTCGCGATCCTTGACCGAGAGGAAGGCGTTGCCGGCGACGGGCAGCGCGGGCTGCGCGGCCATCTGCGCCTTGGCGTAGGCCATGCCGAGGTCGTCGTCGCAACCCATCACCTCGCCGGTGGAGCGCATCTCGGGCGAGAGCGCGACCGGGGCGCCGGGGAAGCGGCTGAACGGGAAGACGGATTCCTTGACGGACCAGTAGGGCGGACGGATCTCGCGGGTGAAGCCGAGGTCCTTGAGCTTGGCGCCCAGCATGCAGAGCGAGGCGAGCTTGGCGAGGGGGACGCCGATGGCCTTGGACACGAACGGGATCGTGCGGGAGGCGCGCGGGTTGACCTCGAGCATGAACACCACGCCGTCCTTGATGGCGAACTGGATGTTCATCAGGCCGACGACCTTGAGGCGCTTGGCAAGGGAATGCGTGATGCGGCGGACCTCGTCGACGAGGGCCGGCGAGAGCGTGTGCGGGGGCAGGACCATGCCGGCGTCGCCGGAATGGACGCCCGCGTGCTCGACGTGCTCAAGCATGCCGCCGATGACGGTGGTCTCGCCGTCGGAGATGGCGTCGACGTCGAGTTCGATCGCGTCCTCGAGGAACTTGTCGAGCAGCACCGGCTTGCCCGGGGCGACGTCGAAGGCCTCGCGCACGACGGCCTTCAGCTCGTCCATGCCGTAGACGATGAACATGCCGCGGCCGCCGAGCACGAAGGACGGGCGGAGCAGGACGGGGAAGCCGATCTCCTCGGCGGCGCGGTAGGCCTCCTCGGCGGAGAGCGCGGTCTTGTTCACCGGCTGGCGGATGCCGAGTTCGATGAGGATGTCCTTGAAGAGCTGGCGGTCCTCGGCGAGCGCGATGCTGCCCGGGGAGGTGCCGACGACCTTGACGCCGTGGGCCTCGAGGTCGGCCGCGAGGTTGAGCGGGGTCTGGCCGCCGAACTGCACGATGGCGCCGATGCACTGCTCGGTGCGGTAGATCTCGAGGATGTCCTCGAGGGTGAGCGGCTCGAAGTAGAGGCGGTCGGAGGTGTCGTAGTCGGTCGAGACGGTCTCCGGGTTGGAGTTCACCATCACGGTCTCGTAGCCGGCCGCGCGCAGCGCGTAGGAGGCGTGGACGCAGCAGTAGTCGAACTCGATGCCCTGGCCGATGCGGTTGGGGCCGCCGCCGAGGATCATGACCTTCTGCTTCGGCGAGGGCCGGACCTCGGACTCGTCGCCGTAGGTGGAGTAGAAGTACGGGGTGAAGGACTCGAACTCGGCGGCGCAGGTGTCGACGAGGCGGAAGACCGTCCGGATGCCGGCGGCGTTGCGCTTCGCGTAGACCTCGGCCGGGGCGAGGCCGGTCGCATGGGCGATCTGGCGGTCGGCGAAGCCGGCCTCCTTGGCCTGGCGGAGCAGGTCGACGCCGACCGCCTTGCCGGCGGCCTTGAGCGCGAGCTCGAGGTCGACGATCTGGCGGAGCTGGCGCAGGAACCACGGGTCGATCTTGGAGAGGTCGAAGATCTCCTTCTCCGTGAGGCCCGCGAGCATCGCGTAGCGGATGAAGAAGGGCCGCTCCGGGTTCGGGCGGGCGAGGCGGGCGCGGATCTCGGTGAGGTCGGCGAAGGCGGCGTCGCCGTGCTTGCCGCCGCAGCCGAAGCCCCAGGCGCCGATCTCGAGCGAGCGGAGGGCCTTCTGGAAGGACTCCTTGAACGTGCGGCCGATGGCCATCGCCTCGCCGACGGACTTCATCGCGGAGGTGAGCGTGGTGTCGGCGCCGACGAACTTCTCGAACGTGAAGCGCGGGATCTTGGTGACGACGTAGTCGATGGTGGGCTCGAAGCAGGCCGGGGTCGACTTCGTGATGTCGTTCTGCAGCTCGTCGAGCGAGTAGCCGACGGCGAGCTTGGCGGCGATCTTGGCGATCGGGAAGCCGGTGGCCTTCGAGGCGAGCGCGGACGAACGCGAGACGCGCGGGTTCATCTCGATCACGATCATGCGGCCGTTGGCCGGGTTGACCGAGAACTGGATGTTGGAGCCGCCGGTCTCGACGCCGACCGCGCGGATGACGGCGAACGAGGCGTCGCGCATCAGCTGGTACTCCTTGTCGGTCAGGGTGAGCGCGGGGGCGACGGTGATGGAGTCGCCGGTGTGGACGCCCATCGGGTCGAAGTTCTCGATCGAGCAGATGATCACGCACTGGTCCTTGTGGTCGCGCATGACCTCCATCTCGTATTCCTTCCAGCCCAGGAGGCATTCCTCGATGAGGACCTCGTGGACGGGCGAGGCGTCGAGGCCGGCCTGGGCCATGCGCTCGAACTCCTCGCGGTTGTAGGCGATGCCGCCGCCGGTGCCGCCGAGCGTGTAGGACGGGCGGATGATGACGGGGAACTCGCCGCCGATGAGGGCGATGGTCTCGCGCGCGCCGTCGAGCGTCTTGACCACGCGGGAGCGGGGGACGTCGAGGCCGATGTCGAGCATCAGCTTCTTGAAGATCTCGCGGTCCTCGCCGCGCTCGATGGCGGCCTCCTTGGCCCCGATGAGCTCGACGCCGTGCTTCGCCAGGACGCCGGTGCGGGCGAGCTTGAGCGAGAGGTTGAGCGCGGTCTGGCCGCCGAGGGTCGGCAGGAGGGCGTCGGGCTTCTCCTTGGCGATGATGCGTTCCACCGACTCGACCGTGAGGGGTTCCACGTAGGTGACGTCCGCGGTCTCCGGGTCGGTCATGATCGTGGCCGGGTTCGAGTTGACCAGGATCACGCGGTAGCCCTCCTCGCGGAGCGCCTTGCACGCCTGGGTCCCGGAATAATCGAATTCGCAGGCTTGGCCGATGATGATCGGTCCCGAGCCGATGATGAGGATGGTACGGATATCGGTCCTCTTAGGCATGGTGTTCCGCGGACTGTCAGCGACCCTTGGAAGGGTGGTCAAGTGGGGACTTCTAACAAATGCGGAAGGCGCTTGCAGGGGCGGGCCGTCCCGGCATTCATCGCTCCGTGGACATCATCAGGATCGCCGGCATCAAGTCCTTCGGACACCACGGGGCGCTCCCCGAGGAAAAACGCCTCGGCCAGCGGTTCACCGTCTCCGTGGACCTGGAGGTCGATACCCGACCGGCCGCCGCGGCCGACGACCTGAAGCTGACCGTGAACTACGCGGAGGTCATCCGGACCGTCGAAGGTCAGCTGACCGGCAAGCCGGTCTACCTCATCGAGACGTTGGCCCAGCAGATTGCGGCCAGGATTCTCGGGACATTCACGGTGGTGAAGGCCGTGACCGTCGAGGTCACCAAGCCCTTCGCCCCCGTGGCGGCCGAATTTGACGCCATTTCGGTCAAAATCCGGCGTGAGCGGGCGTGAGCGGAGCCCGCCAGCGCTATTTACTGGGCCTGGGCAGCAACCTCGGGGACCGGGTGGGTCATCTCAACGAGGCGATTCGGCTGCTCGGCCAGCTCCCGCGGGCCGAAGTGACCGCCATTTCCCCTGCCTTTGACTCGGATCCGGTGGGCTTTACCGACCAGCCAAGTTTCCTAAACCTTTGTTTGGAAATGGTTTGTGAACTAAAACCCGCCGAACTTCTCCAGCAAACCTTGGCGATCGAGGCCACCTTGGGGCGCCTCCGTACTAATAATAGGAACGGACCCCGCACCCTCGATATCGACCTCCTTTTCTGGGAGGGAGGGTCGGTCGACACCCCGGAGCTTACCCTCCCCCACCCTAGGTGGAAGGAGCGGGGTTTCGTGACCGTACCACTAAGGCATCTGCTCCAAGCGCCCGCACTCGCCTCGGCCGCCCCCTGGGATTGGCTCCGACGCGAAGTCCCCCTCGCCCCCGCCGGTGAGGACGGATTGCGCGCATGGCACGGCTCGACCCCCTGGCGCCCGACTCCGGGCTGAACCTTCCCCGCTTCGGCCACGCCCCGGCGCTCTGGTTGGCCCTGCCGCTCCTCTTGGGCTGCGCTCTCGACCAAGGCTGGCGACCGGAGGCCGGCGCGATGCTACTCGGTGGAGCGTTCGCGCTCGTGGTCGGCGCTTGGGCGGTCGAGCGGACACCCCTCGCCCTCACCGCCCTCGCCCTCGCCGCCCTCTTGCTCGGGGCTGCGTGGCATCAAGCGCGCACCCCTCCGCCGGGGCCGGCCGAACTGCGCCGACCGTTCGTCGAACTCTCCGTGCGGATCGAACGCGCCCAGGAAAGGCGGGACGGCGAAGGATGGACCGGACTGGGCTGGGTGACGGACCGCGACGACCGCCTCTTCCGGCGACGGCTCGCGCTCTCGGTCCGCGGACCCACGCCGGCGGACGGCGCCGAACTGAAGATCTCCGGACACCTCGCGAACCTCCCGGCCGCCCCCGTGGGCTACGACGCCTGGGTCCGCTCGCAAGGGGCCAGCCTCCGGCTCAACGGCGGCCGCATCCTCGGCGAGCTCGCGCCCGCGTCGCGCTTCAGCCGCTGGTGCCAGGAGCGGCGGCGGCTCCTGGAAGCCTGGCTGCGCGAGTTGCCGTGGGCGGACCCGGACGGCGGGGCGCTGCTCGCGGCGACGATGCTGGGCCGGACCGCGCTGCTGCCGACGGAAGCCAAGGAGGCGTTCGGCGCCACCGGCACGCTCCACCTCTTCGCCATCAGCGGGCTGCACATCGCGGGGATGGCCGCGGCCCTGCTCTGGACCGCGCGTCGCCTCCGCCTCCCGGACATCCCGGCGGGCCTCGCCGTGCTCGCGGCGCTCTGGCTCTACGTGCAGGTCACCGGCGCCTCGCCCTCCTCCGTCCGCGCCTGGATCATGACCGCGTTCGTCTGGGCGGGGCGCGCGGGCGAACGCGAGACCTCCGGACTGCAATCCCTCGCGCTGGCCTGCGCCGCGACCTTGCTCCTCGACCCGGGCGCGGTGGGCGATGCGGGCTTCCAGCTGAGCTACGCCGCGGTGCTGGCGATCCTCGCGGCGGGCGCGCCCGCGGGGGAGCTGGCCGCCGCGCCGACGATCGCGCAGCGGCTGACCCCGCCCGAGGCGGTGGGGTTCGCGCGGCGCTGGCGCTGGCGGGCGCGGCGCTTCCTCCGCGCGGGGCTCTGCATCTCCTGCGCCGCGACGATCGCCGGCGCCCCGCTCACGCTGGCGCACTTCGGACAGGCGTCGCTCGGCGGCCTGGTCGTGAACCTTGCGTTGGTCCCGTTGGCGGAGGTGCCGCTGGTGCTGGGCATGGCTTCGACGGCCGGCAGCGTCTGGCCCGCGTCGTTGCCGCTCGCGCGCTGGCTCAACGGCGGGGCGGCGCTCGCCCTCGACGGGATGACCGCCCTCGCGGAGCTCGCGGCGCGGGTGCCTTGGCCGGACTTGGCGAGCGAACGGATGCCGACGGCCACGGGCGCCAGCGGCGCCCTGCTCCTGGCCGCCTGCTTCCTCGCCCAGGCGGAGTCCCGTTCGGTGGCGAGATTGCTGGGGGTGCCCGCCGGCTTGCTGCTGGTCTGGTTCGCGCTGGCCTAGGACCGGTCAAGGCTTGCCCACGCCCGGCGAAGGCGAAAAGTCGCCGGATGCTCCCGACTTTCCTCCGGCTCGCCACCGTGGCGACGACCCTGACCCTCGCCGCCGCGCCGCAGGAATGGTCCGGCATCTACCCCGAGCTCGCCTACTTCAACAACGAAGGCGAATGCGGCACCGGCGCCGTCGTGCCGTGGGCCGATCGCCTGTGGGTCATCACCTACGGTCCGCACCTGCCTTACGGCTCGAGCGACAAGCTCTACGAGATCACGCCCGACCTCCGGCTGATCGTGCGCCCCGAAAGCGTCGGGGGCACGCCGGCGAACCGCATGATCCACAAGGAGTCGAACCAGCTGATCATCGGGCCGTATTTGATCGGCGCGGACCGCGAGGTGCGGGTCATCCCCCCGAAGCTCATGCCCGGCCGCCACACCGGCAACGCCCGTCACCTCACGGACCCGGCGAACAAGGTCTACTTCGCGACCATGGAGGACGGCCTCTACGAGGTGGATGTCCGCACGCTCGCGGTCAAGGGCCTGATCAAGGAGATCAAGAACAAGCCCAAGCCCGGCCAGACCGCCGAAGCCAGCCCCGCGACGATCACGTCGACGCTGCCCGGTTATCACGGCAAGGGACTCTACTCGGGCCAGGGCCAGGTCATCATCGCGAACAACGGCGAGCAGAGCGCCCAGGCGCTCGTCGACCCGACGGTCACGAGCGGCGCGCTCGGCTCCTTCAACGGTGAAGGCAACTGGACGCTCATCCGCCGCAACCAGTTCACCGAAGTCACCGGCCCCGGCGGCCTCACCGGCAACGCCGACCCGGCCAAGGATCCGATCTGGACCGTCGGCTGGGATTTCCGCTCGGTCATCCTCATGGTGATGGAGGAAGGCAAGTGGACGAGCTACCGCCTGCCCAAAGGCAGCCACTCCTACGACGGCGCGCACGGCTGGAACACCGAATGGCCGCGCATCCGCGACATCGGCGAGGAAGGCTCGCGCCTGATGACCATGCACGGGCTCTTCTGGAAGTTCCCCGCGAACTTCTCGTCCAAGCAGTCCGCCGGCATCGCGCCGCGCTCCGCCTACCTCAAGGTCATCGGCGACTTCACGCCCTGGCAGGGTCGCCTCGTCTTCGGTTGCGACGACACCGCCAAATCGGAGTTCCTCAACAAGCGTCCCGCCAAGGGCGCGCTCGCCGGCCCCGGTCAGTCGCAGTCCAACCTCTGGTTCACCGCGTTCGACACGCCGGACAAGCTCGGCCCGGCCCTCGGCCGGGGCAGCGTGTGGGTGGACGAACCCGCGAAAGCCGGCGTCGCCTCCGACCCCTTCCTCCTCGCCGGTTTCGCCAAGCGCGCGGTCTTCCTCGCGCACGACGGGGCGGCGGCCACGACCTTCACGCTGGAGATCGACGCCCTCGGCGACGGCCGGTGGAAGACCTGGCGCGAAGTCGCGCTCAAGGCCGACGAGGCGACGCGGTGGGTCGAGATTCCCGCCGACGTCACCGGCGCCTGGATCCGGGCGAAGTCCGACCGCGACGTCGCCAAGGCGAGCGTCACCTTCCAATACGCCGCCAACGATGGTCGCGGCGGCGAGCGCGACGGGCTCTTCCAGGGACTCGGCAAGGCGGGCGACGCCGCCTCGCGAGGCGCCTTCCTGCTGACGCGCGGCGCGAACCTCCGCACGCTCGCGGTCCTGGCGGCGGACGTCACACCCGACAGGACCACGGTCGGCGACGTCTACGAACTCTCCGCCGACCTCAAGCTGGCGAAGATGGCCGACCAGAAAGGCGCCGGCTTCTACCAGAAGAACACCGAGATCCCCCAGGGCATCGTCACCGCGGACGCGGCCTCGGTGATCTTCGAGGAAAGCGGCGTCCGCTGGCGCCTGCCGCGTTCGGCCTCGGCGGCCCACGACGGCCTGCTCGCCCGCGGCGCGCTCCGCAAGGTGCGCGAGGTCTGCACCGAACGCGACATGCTCCAGGCCCACGGCACCTTCTACGAGCTGCCCGCGCTCAACGCCAAGGGCGCGATCCGCATGCGCCCGATCGCGACCAGCGATGCCGCCGTCCATGACTACTGCTCGTACCGCGGCCTGCTCGTGCTCAGCGGCGTCTCCCCCGAGGCGGGCAAGGACGATCGCCACATCATCCGCTCCGAGGACGGCCGGGCCGCCGTCTGGGTGGGCGCCGCGGAGGACCTCTGGAAACTGGGCAAGCCCCGCGGCCACGGCGGGCCTTGGCTCAATACCGCCGTCCAGAAGGGCGCTCCCTCCGACCCTTACCTCATGACCGGTTACGACAAAAAGAGCCTCAAGCTGACTAACCATGGCGCGAAGGCCGTCCGCGTTTGCGTGCTACTCGACGTCGCCGGAGACGGCCGCACCTCTGCTTATAAGGTCATCGAAGTCCCCGCCGGCGGCGAAGTCGCGCACGTCTTCGAATCCTGGCTGAACGCCTACTGGGTCCGCTTCGTCGCCGACGAGGACGCCGTCCTGTCCGCGCAGCTGAGTTACGAATAACCGCAACCATCCGCGGTTACTAAAGAAACGCCCATGTCCCTCCGCCTCCTCGCCCTCCTCGCCCTCGCGCCGACGCTCGGCGCGGCCGACGCCAAGCCCGCTTCGCCGCCGGCCACCCTGCTCGCACAACCGGTCGCCCCGCTCGTGGTGGATGCCCTGACCGCGGGCTCCGAGATGGGCCGCTGGCTTTCCACCAAGGGCAAGTGGGAACGCCGACCGGACGGCCTGCGGGGCGAGGAAGTCGAGGCCGACAAGCACAATGCGGTGAACCGGCTCGGGCAGCCGCTCGGGGACTTCGTCTTCGCGTGCGAGTTCCGCTTCGACGGCGCCAAGGGCTTCAGCTTCTCCGTCAACGACCCCAAGGAGCACCTGACGCGCGTGCTCCTCACGCCGACAAGCTTCACCGCCCGCAAGGACGACCGCGACAAGAAGGGACCCGACGTGGCCGTCAACTACCGCACGGAGACCGTGAAGCTGGACCCGGGCACCTGGCACTCGCTCGTGGTGGAGATGGTCGGCGACACCTTCGTCGCGACGCTCGACGGCAAGGTGACGGCGGTCGGGACCCATGAGCTCTTCCGCGGCCCCAAGGTCAGCCCGGGCTTCACGGTGGACGGCGCCGCCGCCACCTTCCGCAACGTCGCGGTCTGGTCGGCCCGCCCGGAGCCCAAGCCCGACTGGAAGGCCCGGCGCGACGCCTTGGCCGGCGCAACGTCCGCGAAATGAGCGGGGGGCGCGTTTCTCCGCAACCTCCGCGGTCCGGCGTGGTTTAAGGAAGAGCCCCCCATGACGCGCCTCCTCCCGTTCCTCGCCCTGCTCGCGACCCCGCTGACCGCGGCCGAAGCCCCCGCCACGCTGCTCGCGCAGCCAGACAAGGAGATCGTCGCCGATGCCCTGACCAAGGACGCCAAGGGCGCCGAGTGGAAGATCGCCAAGGGTAAATGGGAACGGACCGCCGAAGGCCTGCGGGTCGAGGAGCTGCCCGCCGACAACCATGGCGCCGCCGGCCGCGTGCCGACGAAGCTGCAGGACTTCGTCGCCGCCTTCGAGTTCCGCCTGGATGGGGCCAAGTCGGTCTCCCTGAGCATCAACGACGCGAAGGAGCACGTCGCCCGCGTGCTCATCACGCCGACGGCCCTGCGCGTGCAGAAGGACGACCACGACCATGACGGCCCCGACAAGTCGGTGCTCTTCCTGCATCAGGCCGAGAAGTTCGAGGCGGGCACCTGGCATCGCGTCGTCCTCGAGATGGTCGGCGACACCCTGGTCGCGACGATCGACGGCAAGATCAGCGCGTTCGGCCGCGACGACCTCTTCAAGGCCGAGAAGGCCAACCCCGGCTTCACCTGCGCCGGCCAGTCCGCCACCTTCCGGCACCTCGCCATCTGGAGCGCCAAGGCCGAGCCCAAGGATTCGTGGAAGGAAGCCAGCGTGAAGATCGCCGAGGCGATGAAGGCGGCCCCGAAGCCGCCGGCGCCCGCGGCGGCCGCCAAGGCCAAGGCGGCGAAGGCCAAGGCGAAGCCGGCGACGGAACCCGCCAAATAAGGCCCACCGGCGGGCTTTTCGGCCCCGCGAACGCATCTCCCCGCTTGCACCGACGGGGCCGGGCAACAAGTTGGACTCCCCTCCCGTCCCATGTCCGATCCCTTCGACAGCATCGAGGCCGCCCTCGCGGACATCGCCGCGGGCAAGCTCGTGATCGTCACGGACGACGAGAACCGGGAGAACGAGGGCGACCTCGTGATGGCCGCCGCCAAGGCGACCCCGGAGACGGTCAACATGATGATCCGCCACGCGCGCGGCCTCATCTGCGTCCCGACCGTCGAGCACCAGCTGCGCCGCCTCGGGATCTCCCAGATGGTCCCCGAGAACCGCGAATCGCAGCGCACCGCCTTCGCCGTCTCCGTCGACGCGGCCGAAGGCATCACCACCGGGATCTCCGCGTACGACCGCGCCAAGACAATCGCGATCCTCGCGGACCCGGCCGCCAAGCCGGAGGCGCTCGTCCAACCCGGCCACATCTTCCCGCTGCTGGCCCGCCCGGGCGGCGTGCTCCAGCGCGCCGGCCACACCGAGGCCGCGGTGGACCTCGCGACGCTCGCGGGCCTGCACCCGAGCGGCGTGATCTGCGAGATCCTCAACGAGGACGGTTCGATGGCGCGCCTCCCCGAGCTCGTGGAGCTCAAGCAGAAGTTCGGCCTGCGCATGGTCTCCATCGCCCAGCTCATCGAGTTCCGCCACCGCCGCGAGAAGCTCGTCGAGCTCATCGCCGAACGGCCCTTCCCCTCGGCCTGGGGCGACTTCACCCTCCGCGTCTACCGCTCCCTGCCCGACGGTCGCCAGCACCTCGCCTTCGTCCGCGGCCGGCCGGACGGGACCCCGACCCTCGTGCGCGTGCAGCGCGCCAACGTCCTGGGCGACCTCTTCCGCGGCACCGAATTCGGCGCCGGTTCCTCGCTGGCCGCCAGCTTCGAGGCCGTGGCCCGCGCCGGGCGCGGCGTGGTCGTCCACGTCGACCAGCCCCACGGCGGGCTGCAGGCCGACGCCGACGGCATCCGCCTCGGGCGCATGGACGCGCGCGACTACGGCATCGGCGCCCAGATCCTCTCGCACATCGGCCTGCGCCGCATCCGCCTGATCACGAACAACCCGCGCAAGGTCGTGGGCCTCGGCGGCTACGGGCTGGAGATCGTCGAGCAGGTGCCCTTCTAGGGGCGGCGTTTCCGCTTGAAGCCGCGGGGCGAACCCCTTCTCTCGGTCTTCCGTTCTTCCCACCATGAGCCAGGACAAGCCCATCCCCGACGCCATCGACGGCACCGAGCTGCACTTCGCGGTCATCGCCGCCGGCTACAACGGGGAGCTCGTGGACGCGCTGCTGCGCCGGGTGAACCGGACCCTCCGGAACGGCAACGTGCCGGAGGCCAACATCGTCGTGGTCCGCGTGCCGGGCTCCGGCGAGATCCCCTACGCGGCCTACATGAGCGCGATGAGCGGGGACTACGACTGCGTCATCGGCCTCGGCGTGGTCATCGCCGGCGACACCCCGCACCACGAGGTCATCGCCCATTCCACCGCCCACGCGCTCCAGGACGCCGCCTTGCGGGCCGAAGTGCCCATCATCAACGGCATCGTCGTGACGAACGACCGCGCCCAGGCCGAACTCCGCTGCAAGGGCGCCCTCGACCGCGGCTGCGAGTTCGCCCAGGCCGCCCTCACGATGGCCTACCATCGCGTCACGCTCGGCGCCCGCCTCGACGAGGTCGACGCCGAGGAACGCTCGAAGCGCGACGGCAAGGACCCCTTCGCCCAGAACTGATGGACGCCCCGACCGCCGCCTCCGCCCGGATCCGCATCCGGATCCATGGCCTCGACCACCGCCTGGTCGACCAATCCGCCGGGGAGATCGCCGCGCAGGCCGCGCGCACGGGCGCCCGCGTCAACGGCCCGCTGCCGCTGCCCTCGCGCGTCGAGGTCGCCCGCGCCGCCGGCCAGGACGAGATCCGCGCCCACCACCGCCTCGTCGAGGTCATCGGGGCCAACGCGCAGACGATCCAGGTCATGCAGCGCCTCAACCTGCCGGCCGGCATCGACATCACCATCGTGCAGCCGGACGAGCCGGTCGTCCCGGACCCCGCCGCCGCCCCGGCCAAGCGCAACCGCCGCCACGACAACCGCGTGGCCGCCGTCCAGTTCCTCTGCGCCTGGGAAAGCCAGCGGCACGCCGACCTGGTCACCGCGCTCTTCGACTTCCTCCACGGCCGCGAGCAGGGCCGCGAGTACTTCGCCTTCGCCGAGGAACTCATCCACGGCGTCATCCGCGACGTCACCCTGATCGACGAGGTCGTCACCAAGTACGCGACAAACTGGGCCTTCGGCCGCATCGCCCGCGTCGACCTGGCCATCCTGCGCCTGGCGGTGTTCGAGCTGATGCGCCGCACGGACATCCCGCCGATCGTCAGCATCAACGAGGCCGTCGACATCGCGAAGGAGTTCTCCACCGAGGAGTCCCGCCGCTTCGTCAACGGCATCCTCGACAGCTACATGTCCGAGCTCGGCCGCGACCCGCGCAAGGCCGAGGGCGGCTGACCCACGGATGGCGGGCGGTTTCTTCGATAGGCTCAAGGCCGGACTGAGCCGCACCGCGGACGCGGTGGCGAACCTGCTCGCCCGCCCGATGGACGCCGGTTCCGCCGAGGGCCTGCGCGAGCGCCTGCTGGCGGCCGACTTCGGCCCGGCGACCGCCGACGAAGTCGTGGCCGCGGCGCAGGCCGCCTGGAAGGCCGACGGCGGGCTGCGCCAGGCCGGCGCGGCCGAGGCCGCGGCCGCCGTCATCGAACGCGCGCTCACGCCGGCGGGAGCGAAGCCCCTCGCGACCGGTAAGCCCCTCGTCGTGATGCTGCTGGGCGTCAACGGCGCGGGCAAGACCACCACCGCCGCGAAGCTCGCCTGGCGCTGGAAACAGGAAGGCCGGATCTGCCTGCTCGGCGCCTGCGACACCTTCCGCGCCGCGGCCGGCGAGCAACTCTCCGCCTGGGCCGACCGGCTGGGCGTCGAGGTCGTGGGCGGCGCCGCCGGCGCCGACCCGGCCGCGGTGGCGTTCGACGCCGTCAAGGCGGGGACCGCCCGCGGTCGCGACGTGGTGCTCCTCGACACGGCGGGCCGCCTGCACACCAAGGCCCACCTGCTGGAGGAACTCCGCAAGGTCGTGCGCGTGACCGCCAAGGCGCAGGCCGACGCCCCGCACGAGAAGTGGCTGGTGCTCGACGGCTCGCTCGGGGCCAACTCCATCGAACAGGCCCGCATCTTCCACGAAGCCGTCGGCCTCACGGGGCTTGTGGTGACCAAGCTCGACGGCACCGCCCGCGGCGGCGCGCTCGTCGCCGTGGTCCGCGAACTGGGCGTCCCGGTGCGCTTCATCGGCCTCGGCGAGAAGCCGGAGGACCTCCAGGCGTTCGACCCGCGGGGCTACGCCCGCTCGGTCACCGGCCTCGGCGGCTAGGTTGGCTTGCCACCGCCGCGTTCGCCCGCCACGTTGGGCTCATGTCGGCCGAGACCGTGCAGGTTGAACTAGGCGACCGCTCCTACCCCGTGAGGATCGGCGCCGGCCTGCGCCACGAGGCCTTGGCCGTCGCCGACCGTCGGCTCGCGGCCGGTCAGCGGTGCGCCGCCGTCACCTCGCCCGGCGTCGCCGCCGCCCAGCCGGCGTTCGTCGCGGAGCTGGCCCGGCGCATGCCGGTGCTCGTCACGGCCGCCGACGGCGAGACCGCCAAGTCCGCCGGCGAGCTCGCGCGCGCGTGGGATTTCCTCGCGGCCCAGGGCATCGCCCGCGACGGCGCGGTCTTCGCGCTCGGGGGCGGCGTCATCGGCGACCTCGCGGGCTTCGCCGCGGCCTCCTACCAACGCGGCGTCGATTTCTACCAGCTGCCCACCACCCTGCTCGCGATGGTCGACAGTTCCGTCGGCGGCAAGACCGGCATCAACCTCGCCGCCGGCAAGAACCTCGTCGGCGCCTTCCACCAGCCGACGGCCGTCTTCGCCGACACCGACCTGCTCGCCACGCTGCCGCCGCGCGAGTTCGCCGCCGGCATGGCCGAGGTGATCAAGCACGGCCTGCTGGCCGACGCCGAGCTCTTCCGCCAGCTGCAGGCGAACGCCCCGCTCGCCTGGGACCATGCGCTGCTGCCCGCGGTCATCCGCCGCTGCGTGGAGATCAAGGCCGCGGTCGTCGCCGGCGATGAACGCGAGACGAGCGCCACCGGCGGCCGCGCCCTGCTCAACCTCGGCCACACCTTCGGCCACGCCATCGAGGCCACCGCCGGCTATGGCACCTACCTGCACGGCGAGGCCGTCGCGATCGGCCTAGTCATGGCCGCGCACCTGTCGGCCGCCCTCGGGCGCTGCACCGCGGCGGAAGCCGCGGCCGTCGCCGCGACGGTCCGCGCGCACGGCCTCCCCGATCGGTTGCGCGCGCCGCTGCCGCTGGCGCCGATGCTCGCGGCGATGAAGCGCGACAAGAAGGTCCGCGCCGGGAAGCTACGCTTCGTGCTGCTCCAAGGCGTCGGCGCCGCGGTGACCGCGGACGACGTCCCCGAGGACCGGGCCGTCGCGGCCTTCGTCGCCGGCGGGGCGATCGCCTGACGCCATGGCCCGAGGCGTGCCCGCCCTGCTCGCGTGCCTCCTCCTGGTGGCGTGCGCGCCGGGCCCGACCACGCCGGCCGCCCCGACCGGGGCCGCGCCGGTCCGCGCCGGCGAAACAGGCTACATCCGGCATTGGCCGGGCGAGTTGCCGATCGTGCTCTCCGTGCCCCACGACGGCGCGATCGCGCCCGCGGACATCCCGGACCGGACCACGGGGGTGACCGTGCGCGACAGCCATGCGCGCGCCCTGGCGGAGGCGATCCGCGACGCGCTGCGGGAACGGTTCGGCCGCGCGCCGCACCTGATCGTCTGCGAACTCTCGCGGCGGAAGGTCGACTGCAACCGCGCGCTGGCCGAGGGCGCGACGGACCCGGTCGCCATCCGGACCTGGCGCGAGTACCACGGCGCCATCGACGCCGCGGAACGGGCGGTGCTGGCGCGGTCGCCGCACGGGCTCTACCTCGACATCCATTCCCACGGCCATCCGAAGAAGCGGCTCGAGATCGGCTACCTCCTCCCGGCCGACGACCTGCGCCTGCCCGACGCGCGCCTCGACGCCGATGGCACGGTGGCGGCCCGCTCGTCGATCCGCGCGCTGAGCCGCCGGACGCCCGCGAAGTTCTCCGAACTGCTGCGCGGCGAAACCAGCCTCGGCGGCCTGCTCGCCGCGCGCGGCGTGCCCGCCGTGCCCTCGCCCGCGGAGCTCCCGGCGAAGGCGGACCCTTATTTCAACGGGGCGTTCGACATCGCGGCGCATGGCTCGCGGGACGGCGGCCGGCTCGATGCCGCGCAGTTCGAGGTGCCGGGGCCGCAGCGCGACACCCCGGAACACCGGGCCGCGACGGCCAAGGCCGTCGCCGAGGCGCTCGAGGTCTATTTCGAGCGGCACTTCGGGACGAAGCTGCGCTGACCCTACGGCTTCGGGCCGACGGCCGGCTTGACCGCGCGCCAGTCGCCGTCGCGCAGGCGCCGGTCGTTGCGCTCGTTGGCCGCGCGGATCCGGTCCTCCAGCGTGCCCTCGGCCGGGGCCTCACCGGCGAGCGCCGCGGCGGCGGGGGATTTCTCCGTCCGGAAGGACGGGTCGTTGGCGGGGACCGCGCAACCGACCAGCGCGAGGCAAGGGAGCAGCCAGAGGGGACGCATGGCGATCAACGGGCGCGGCGCTGGGCGTCGGCCTCGAGCCAGGCGCGGAGGGAAAGGGCGGCGGCGCGGGCGCGGGCGCGGGCCGCGGGCAAGTCGTCGGCGTCGGCCACCGCCGCGCGGGCGAAGGCGTAGAACTTCGCCTTCGGCTCGGTGCCCGAGGCGCGCACCGCCACGCGGCGGCCATCGGCGAGCTCGGCCAGGATGAACTCCTCCGGCGGCACGCGCTCGCCCTCGGCGTCCAGCACCTCGTCGCGTTCGTAGTCGACGACCTTGAGCACCTTGGCGCCGTCGATCTCGCGGGGCGGCTGGGCGCGCCAGGAGGCGACGATGCGGCGGATGGCCGCGGCGCCCTCGGCGCCCTCGAACGTGAGGTTGAGCAGGTCCTCGTGGTAGGCGCCGTGGCTCAGGTGCAGCACATCGAGCGCGTCGAGCAAGGTGCGGCCGCGCGCCCGCAGCAGCGCCGCGAACTCGCAGAGCAGCACGACCGTCGCGTTGGCGTCCTTGTCGCGGACCGCATCGTCCGCGAGGTAGCCGTAGCTCTCCTCGGCGCCGAGCACGAAGAGGCTGGCGTGCCGGAGGGCCAGCGGCGCGCGCCGGCGCAGCGGCAGGTGCGGCGCGTCGGCCCCGGCGCCCTCGGCGAGCTGGCGCGACCAGCGCTCGAGCTTCCGGGCGATCCACTTGAAGCCGACCAGCGTCTCGACGCAGCGCACGCCGTGGCGGGCGCAGATCGCCGCGACGAGCGGCGTGGTGACGAGCGACTTGAGGACGACCGCCTGCGGGGAGCCGGCGGCGGGGATCAGGGCGGCGTCCTTCAGGGCGGAGAGGCGGAACTCGGCCAGCAGCGCCGCGACCTCGTTGCCGGTGAGCAGGCGGTACGCGCCGTCGGCCTGCGGGCAGGCCACGCCCACGCGGTCGGAATCCGGGTCGGTCGCCAGGACGAGGTCGGCCCCGACCTCCGCGGCGAGCTTGAGCGCGAGCGCGAAGGCCGCGGGGCTTTCGGGGTTCGGGGAAGGCACGGTCGGGAAGCGCCCATCGTGCTCCAGCTGCTCATGCACGAGGTGCGGATCCAGGCCGAGGCGGCGGAGCGCCGGGACCACCGTCACGTCGCCGGTGCCGTGCAGGTTGGTGTAGACGACCTTGGGCGCATGGCGCGCCATCAGTTCCGGCTCGAGGACGATGCCGGCCACCCGCGCGAGGTAAGCCTCCTCGGCGGCCGCGTCGACGGTGCGCACGCCGCCCAGGTCCTTCTCGAGGTAGGGCGCGACATCCGCCGGCCCCAGCTTGCCGACTTCCGCCACGATGGCGGCGTCGTCGGGCGGCGTGACCTGGCCCCCGTGGCCGAGGCAGCACTTGAAGCCGTTGTCGTGCGACGGGTTGTGGCTGGCGGTGATGACCACGCCCGCGTGGGCGCCGAGGTGCCGCACGGTGAAGCTGAGCTGCGGCGTGGAGCGGGCGCCGGCGAAGAGGTAGGCCTCGCCACCGAGCCGCGACCAGGCGGAGGCCACGAGCTCGGCGAAGTGCCGGGAGAAGTGGCGGACATCGTGGGCGATGACGATCCGCGGGGACGGGTGCGCGGCGGAGACGTGGCGCCAGAGGCCGAGCGCCGCGCGCAGGACGTTGACGTCGTTCAGGCAGGCCGACCCGACGGCCGCCCGGACCGGGGTGCCGTCGGCGGCGAGTTCGTTGGCGGCGGAGACCCGGCCGACCGTCCGGCCGCGCATGCCGCCGGTGCCGAAGGCGATGCCCTTGTAGAAACGGTCCTCGAGTTCGGCCCAGGCTCCCCGGGCGACGAGGTCGGCCAGCGACTCCAAGGCGGCGGCGGGCAGGGCGCCCGACTGGAGCCACCCGCTGGCCTGCCCGAGGGCGGCGGCGGACAACTGACCCTGGACTTGGGCGGTCCGGAGGGCGGAGAGGAGGTCGACGGCGGAGGCGCTCATGGGAGACGCCATCC
>Ga0255081_1000124_pt1 | contig 17960 bp, 16 predicted proteins | sample Colum_Colum_RepA_FD_188456 | JGI IMG/M metagenome (GOLD analysis project Ga0255081, IMG submission 188456) | Freshwater microbial communities from Columbia River, Oregon, United States - Colum_Colum_RepA_8h | ecosystem: Environmental > Aquatic > Freshwater > River | place: USA: Oregon... | reverse complement strand
GCCTTGAAGAACATTCTCAAGGTCCGCGTTGACCGCCATAGGAGCGTCCAGAACGCCAGCAATGTTTTGCTGAATGACTTCGTAGTCGGGCGGTAGAATGGCATACGGTCCTTGCTGAACGACGCTCGTCTTGCTCAGAGCGTTCGGGTTGAGAGGGCGGAAGAGAATCTGGGTGCGAGCGAATGCGCTATCAACCATCGAGCAACGCAGACGATTCTTCAGTTCCATCGCCTGGAGCATCTTGATGCCCAAGCCTTTGACGCCGTGATGCTCGCCATCGCCACGGTCGTAGTACATCGGATGGATGACCTGTTCCCACCGGCTGAAGCGACGCAACTTCTTGTACATGAAGTCCTCGCTGTCGCGCTCATCGATGATGACATGACTGATCTGACCATCGAACTCCTTGTAGAAGATGTGGCACATCAAGACCACCTCGGAGCGAGCCGAGAATGTGATGTCGTTCGAGCGAAGCTGACGCTGGAAGAACTCCCAATCGTATTGGACGCCAGAGCGATACGGTTCTGGCATCGCAGCGCGAATACGCTGACGAACGTAGTCCACGTTCCAACCGGCGGCGCGAGCGGCTTCCTCGTCTTGAATCTTCTCGAAAAGATCATCGACACCCATGCGGGTTCGGACAGCAGCCACTTTCCAGTCGCTGACGTTCGACTTGGTTCCATCTGGAACGAGAAGATCCGTCGCCATGATGGCCTTACACCGCCAATCGGTGCTGTCTTCGAAAATCAACGGGCCATCTCCAATGAGAACCATCTCGCGCTGCGAGAGCTGCATGAGGTAGTCGAAGTCTTTGTCCATCTTCTGGAGACGGTCGAATTCCTCGGTAATGATCTTCGACCACTCCTCCCGCTTATCCATGTCGTTGCCGTAAGCGGTGCGAATGTTGGCATAGGTCGGAACCTCCGCGAACACATCGTAGAAGGCAGACATGGCCAACGTGAGGAACGCTTCCGATTCACGGAAGTTCACATTGGTTCGGAACGCTTGGTTGTTACGACGCAGTTCGGCGGGATTGTACGGAGGGTTACCATCAACAAGACCGCGCAACTTGGCGCGCGTCACGTTCCGCAACTGATCGGCCATGATCAGCTTCTGGAAAATTTCGCGAGCTGATGCCGCATCGGCTATGCGCGTTTCAGGCGCTTTGCCGTTTTCGTTGATGGTTTCAAGCGGCAGTTGGACTAGGTTTCCGTACATGGTCGTTTTTTCCAGCAGTGAGCCGGAAGGTTTTCGTTCTCTGTAGCGTCCGTAAATTTATGGAGTGTTTCAATGGGAAACCACACCATGCTTCTGATAAAGCAACCACAAAATTCACAGCTCTGAACCTGCTCATCATACGGCGTATTTCCGTGTTGTGAGAAGGTTTTTACAGCCTCCTTGAGGACGCGAGCATTACATCCAGTGCATCCGAGCGGCTTCCGGTTGAAACGGCATCCTGAACAGATGCTTGCGCGTCGATTTGCCTCCGCCTGATCGACTTTTCCGCCGCCGACGGTCAGGCCATGAAGCAAACTCATGCTGAATCGAATGACATCTCCAATTTGCAGCGATTTGCGGCCTTCTGGTTTTGGAAGTTCAACCTCGTTATAGGCGCAATCTGCACCGTTACGACACGCATATTCGGTGATTAAAGTGTCAAGGTTGCTCGGTACAGCGATGGCGTTCGCTGTGTAATGGTTTCGGACGAACTCATGGAGCTGCGGCCATGATCCTCCCATGATTTCGATGCCCGTCTCTGGCACTCGGTAATGCCATCCGCCGGGGATGACCATATGTTCGTTGAGAACCTTGTATCCAGTAACCTTGCTCATTCTTCGATAGTTTCGTCGTGGTAGATAGAATCGGCATCCCGAACGAGCTTTTCCCAGACTTTATCCATTCTGGTTGCTCGCGGTTCGAGGACAGCGGTTTTTCGGACTAGATCAAGCAAGACTGTAGCTGCGTCGGCCAAGTCAGGCGATTTGCCGGTTCGCTGCTTCATCACGGTCTTGGATTCGACCGAAATCTTTCGCTTTCCATCGTCGAACATGCGCGCGCAGAACTCTTGCAGCGTCTCAATGTCCATACCTCCAACACGCTCTTCTACGACCCATTTACGCATCGAGAACCATAGTTCTGTCACCTTTCTATCGTACGCCTCATTGCATGGCCTACTGTCCTCGTCGCTTACGGGGATGGTTGATGGAGAACCACCGAACTCAACGCGATGAACAATACCCCATTCGCGAGTCAGAATGTCCGCAAGACCGCCACCTTCACCGCTTGAATCGAGAGCGAACTTGTCGGGCGACACGCCCCGCTTGCCGCACTCCTCTTTGACCCGATTGGCTATTTGGTAGTGAACAGGCTCAGTTAGTTGTGCATTTGGAGATATCTGAACCACATCGCCAAAAAGTATGCTAATTTTATCGTTAGCGGTGCCAACCTTGGCAAAGCGGAGAACGCATCTGTCGCCGCCAAATCCTGGGTCAAGACCGGCTACCGACTGAATATTCGTAGTAAACACCAACTTTCTTGTAGGTGTGTGCGTCTCGATGAGTGATTCGGACAGCACCGTCTTGACCATGCCGTCAGGACTCCAGAATCCGCGTGTGTATTTCCAGAATGTAGGACTCTGCTCACCCTCATGGCGCATCGCCGACAAGACCTGATCATGGGTAATCAGATATGGGTACTTTGTCCTGCCCTCGCTGATGTTGGGAGACTTCATGCCATCGAACCGCTGGCACATGCCGCGTTCCGTTAGCCATTGCTGGTCTTCAATCGTGACGCTGCGCCACCCTTTTGCGGGGGTGCAGAATCGACCGTGCGGATCGTACTTTGACGCCGGATTGCCGATTACCAGCATCTTGAACTCGCGGCAACCCTTGGAAAGGTTTGTGCAAGCCTCAAACGCTGCTTCGGGCGTATCCGTCGCTTCGTCGATGATGACCATCACTCGCTCGGCGTGAATACCCTGAATGTTGGCCACAGCCTTCGAGGTGTTGCCCTCTGCGACGGCGATAGCTGAAATCGAATGCCGGTCGTCGCCTTTGATAGCCTGTAACGCCATCTTCGAATCGACCATATTACCGGGGAATCCGCGCGATTTCCGAACAAGATCCTGAAGATTGGCCCACATACGCTTTCGGATCATCTTCGCGGTCGTGGATGTCAGAACGACGGTCGTCTTGGAAGGGTTGGCCAGCCACCAGACTGTCGCGAAAAGCGTTGCGCCAAAGGTCTTTCCGCTCGCACCGCATCCAGCCCAACCGACGTAATCATGCTCGCAGAGGCTTTCGACCTGAGCTTCCAGCCACGGATTCCAGCTTAGCTTTGGCCATAGCATTTTCGTCGCATTCCGAAAATGTTCGAAAGTACCCAATCCACCCTCGTTTGGCTGGAGTCGGTTTCGGAATGCGTAAAGTTCAAGTTCTAGGTCAGGAATCTTGACCGGTGAACGAATTCCATACTTGTGCTGAATAAGTGGATGCTCAGACGCTTGCTCTGCCATAGTTTGGCCTTGCAATAGTTCTCGCTGGACTTGAGGTTCTGCGAAAGGAAAATTATGCCGTCGCAACTTGTTTCTTCATCCGGCTGCTGCCAGCCTTGCGACTCCGAGCCGGTAGTCGTGAATATCCCCGGCCCTCAAGGGGCTGCGGGAGCCAACGGTACGAATGGCACGAACGGAATCGATTCGTTCACCTACACAACAGCCTCGTTTTTTGTTCCCGCTCTTGGCGCGAGCGTTTTCGTGTACGTTACGGCGTCTGACTTCCTTCCAGAATCTGTTGCTGGCCAGTTCTTTGTCTCGGTTCAGGGTCTTGGATACATGCAGGTTACGTCGGTCGATGGGCTTCGATTGACGTTGCAGAATCCGGCTGCTGGAGTCTTGAGCATCCCGAATGCTATTCCGACCACGCTCATTCCGGCTGGTTCGCTCATTACGCTTGCTGGAGCGGTTGGTCCGCAAGGTCCGTCAGGTGCTGCCGGTGGCGCGTCGTCGGCTGGAACTTATATCGTCCGTACTCCTGATGCCTCGATTCCGAGCGCCACGGCTCTTGATTCCCTATCTGCTGGTTATCTTAAAACTCAAGGATCTGGCGGATTTGGTGCTGTTTCGACTGTTGCTTCTGTTCCTGTAGCGGACATCAGCGGTGTTCTTCCGATTGCGAAGGGTGGAACAAATCTGTCCTCCACTCCAACCAATGGCCAACTTCTGATTGGCAATGGTTCGGGATTCACGTTGGCTCAACTTACCGCTGGCTCAAACGTCACGATTACGCCGAGTGCTGGCGGAATCACCATCGCGGCGACGGCTCCTGCTTCGACGTTTAGCTACGTCACGTTTACGCGGAGGGTTACCGGAACACCCGGTTCTGGCGCGCCTGACGTTGGCGCAAGTCTGACTAAGAATCCGTTTAGTTTGACCGATTTTCCGTCTGGATCTTGGAATGGTATTGATACTGCATCTGGATTTACCGCATCGACTGGGCGGTTTACAGCGGCACTTTCTGGGTATTACAGTATTGATGTTGCGCTGATGTTGAGTGCATACACTGGAACCGCGTCTTCGGTTTCTTTTAGAATCAGAAAGAATGGAGTTACGGACATTGGTCCTACAAATTCCCAATCAACAAACTCTACAAGCATTTCTGGTCCGTTTTTTATTCAGTACATCGATCAGGCGTCTGCTGGCGATTATTACGAGATTTTGGTAACAACCGGATCGTTGAACGGTTATTACGTTCGAGAAGGGGCATCGTTCTCCATCCAGCGGATTCAGGCTTAAACCATGAGCGAACGCGCACCACGAAGGTACACGGATGGGTCTGTCACCTTTGAAGGTGGCATCGATGCTGGCGTGATGCCGTCTGAGGTGGACAAGAATCAGGTGGCGTTCGCGGTAAATGCCAGCTTTCGGCAGAGCTTTGTCTCTCCTCGTCCTGGCTTCGTTCAGAAGGATTACAATCTCTGCACGACGATTACCGCAGACAACGCCGAGATTACCGCCGATCAGACCAATGTAACGGCTGATGGGTGGTCAGAAGACTGTTACGGTCCTCAGAGCCTGACCGGCACGTTCCAATGCGCGCTTCCATACATCGGAGACAACGGTCAGACGTTCATCCTGATGCTGATCAGTGGTAAAGTGTGGCTTTACGACTGCCTTCAAAACAACGCTCAGAATCTGACGGTTTCTCCGAGCCTTGAAAACCCTTCCAACCTGCTCGATGGCTGGATGGTTCAGGCTGAGAACTTTGTCGTCATTCAGGATGGATTCAGCAAGCCGCTGATCTTTAATGGAACGAATCTGCGCCGCGCCACTGATGATGAAATCAAATGCGGCAAGATGATGGCCTACGTCAATGGCCGCATCTGGTACGCGCTTCCTGATGGGTTTTCATTCCGCGCTACTGACATTGTTTATGGAGATGGAACGCGAGCCAGTGTTCTCAAGGAAACCGAGAACACCTTCCTTAATGAGGGCGGAGACTTCGCGGTTCCGTCTGATTCAGGAGGCATCACGGCAATGGCCGTCCCAGGGAATCCAGATACGTCGCTTGGCCAAGGACCGCTTCTCATTTTCACGCCTCGCTACGTCTTCAGCGTCCAAGCTCCCACAGACCGCGATACTTGGAAGAACCTGAACTATCCGATTCAAGCCATCAGCTTGCTGACGAGTGGCGCGTTGGGTTCTCGTTCGGCCATCACCGTCAATGGCGATGTGTTCTACCGCGCTGTCGATGGCGTTCGCTCGTTCATCATCGCTCGCCGTTCGTTCAACGATTGGGGAAATACACCCATCAGCAACGAAATCCTGAACATCACAGACAACGATCAGACAAACTTGCTGTGGGCCAGCTCTGCCGTCGTGTTCGACAATCGACTGCTGATGACTGGCCAACCTCGGTATAGGGCCGATGGTGTCACGCATCAGGCATTGATGGTTCTCGACTTTGATCTGATTACGTCGATGCGGAAAAAGTTTCCTCCTGCTTGGGCTGGAATCTGGACCGGACTCAACGTGTTGCAGATCGTTAAGACCGAGAACGCTTACGGCGACAGATGCTTTTCAATCGCTCGCGGATCGGACGGTTCAATTCAGATTTGGGAAATCACCAAGTCCAACAAGTTTGATTCAAATCTGTCCGATCCTAAGAAGGAGATTAGGTGGCTGGTTCAGACTCGCGCATACAACTTCGAGCTTCCGTTCGGATTGAAGCGACTTGATTCGGGCGACATCTTCATCGATTCGCTTGAAGGAAATGTCTCGTTCAATGTCGAGTACCGACCAGACCAATATCCCGGATGGCTTGAATGGGCGGATTGGTCCGAGTGCGCGATTGTTGATCAGTGTGTAACCGGATTGTGTCCGCTTACCAACTTTCAGCCGCAATATCGGCCAAAGATGCGGTTGCCGACACCTGCGGATATCCCGTGTAATTCCACGATCAGCACTCCGACTCGGAATCTGTACGAAGTGCAGATGAGTCTGACAATTACAGGCTATTGCCGCATCAAGAGCATTCGAGTTCACGCTTACGACGTTCAGGAATCTGCGGTCGGCGAGTGCCGGACTTTCCAAGGATGCAAGGTTCTTGAAGCCTGCGACATAAACCCACTCTTCTACACATCGGAATAGTATGCCAAATCTAACGCTCATCACGCTTACCGCTCCAAGCCTTCCGGTTGGATATTGTCCGTCCAACTACCAGCAGTTGGCTAACGACATCATTGGTGGCACTCAGGCGACGTTCAACAGTGCGATTGGAAACTCGTTCTTCAACTTTGGTTCGACGACTCCTGCACTGAACAATCAGATTTATCCGTGGCTGGATAACAACGGTTTCTGGTGGGTGTTCAATGGAGGTTATTGGACGCGCCAAAATCCGGTTGCGGCCGGAAGTTCCGAGCGTCGCATTTTTGTTGGAACCACGACGGATGTTCTTTCTTACGACGGCGGCGATGGAACCGCTTATGCTGGTAATCCGTATTCTGGCGCGATGTGGGAGATTGATACGGCTTTTGATGCCCGATTCCCGGTTGGCGTTGGAGCTTTCGCCGGAAGCGGTGCAGTTGCCGTTCAGGGTACGACTACGTCTACCTCTGTTGTTGGCGAGGACAAGCACACGCTGACAGTTCCCGAAACTGCATTCAACGAACACACTCACGGTGTCGCTCAACTGATTGCGCCTGCAAACGACGATTATTACCTCGTTAACAAGTCATGGAGTGGACTCGGATCGTACCCGACGCAAATCCTCCAAGGTGCTGCCGGAAGCGGTGGCGGCGGTGCTGGCCCGAGCATTACGACCGGAGATATCGGAACCACAACCTCCGACAAGACTGGTAATGACAGCCAGAATGCTGTTGGCCACAACAACCTGCCGCCGTTCTACGGTGTTTACTTCATCAAGCGAACTGCCCGAGTCTACTACACCAAATGAAGCTAATCGTTCAGGACATTCGCTCCACAATCGCTCGGGTCATCGGCACATGTGTCGATGATCAGCGCGTTTATGATTACATCAATCAGGCGTGTCGAAGGCTTCTACACAAAGGGTTGTGGGCTGGAGCGTACGGACGCTTCACGATTCACACCGTAGGTGGCTGCATCACTTGGCCGCGACAGATCGAAACCATCGAAGCTGTAGCCGATTGCTGCGGAGTCGGAACGGTTCGCAATCAATGGTTCGAGTTTCAGGAAACCGGATATGGACTTCTCAATGGCAATCAAGTGTGCGTTGGGAAGCAGCTTATTGATCGTGGCACTGTGGTTTCTTACCGCGACATGTCTGGCGGTACTAACAGCTACCTTCGAGTCTACCCTGGCGACGCTTCGGATGTCGGCAAAACCATTACGCTGCAAGGTGTTGATCAAAACGGTCAATGGATTCGAACGCAATCCGGCGGAGTCTGGATCGACGGCGAGAAACTGACGCTTGCTTTGCCGTACACTCAATCGACCAAGAAGTTCACCACTCTGACCGGCGTCATTCGCGAAGCCACGAACACGGTCAGCCGCTTGTACGAGTACGATGCGACGACTGCTCTGGAAACGGATCTGGCAGTTTACGACCCTGATGAAACTTTGCCGCAGTATCGTCGCAGCTACCTCGCTGATCGTTGCAACAACGAGGAGGACAAGCCGGTAACGGTGATGGCGAAGATGCGTCATATCAACGCGACGAGCGTGAATGACTACCTTATTCCTCCGTGCGCTGACGCCATCAAGCTGATGGTCATGGCGATTCGAAAGGAAGAGAACGATTTGATTCAGGAAGCAGTGGCCTACGAAGCCAAAGCGGTTCAAGCTGTGCAGGAGCAGACGATGCAGTATCTGGGTGACGCTGTCGCAACGATACGCATGGTCGGTGTAGGATTAAACGGCGGTGGATTCTCGCAATGGTTCTGAACCTCAACATCGACTTTGCGCTGGCTGATGCGACTCCGAAAAAACTGGAGTTGCTTCAGGCTGTCTTTGACGCGCATGACATGGCGGCTCGGAACAATCAGAACGCGAGTTCCGGTGCTGCTGTGAATGCCTTCTTTGGAAGCGCGCAGCTTACCAATGGAATCGCTTCGGCAATCCTGACTTTGGGCGATGCTCACGGCCCAATTAGTCCTGCTCGATTCGTTTACGAACGATTCGATGAGCGAGCGTTGAAGTCGGCCATTGAAGCTGGCATGAAGATTCCCGGCTTCGGCAATTCGTTCTTCAAGGATCGAATCGATCCGGCATGGAGTCAGGTGCGCGAGGTTATCGCGACGGATTTTGAAGACGCAAACAACCGCATCAATCAGCTTCATGGATGGATGAAGGAAGCTGGAAAGGATGTTTACCCAAATGCGGCTCTTTACACCGCAGTAATTTGCAGTGAGCTGGCGATGATTCCCGGCTCCGAGTCGGCCATCTTTGTTCTGGCGCGAACTGCGGCTTGGACTTCTTTGTGCGTAAAAAATGAACGGTAAACTCTTCCAAATCTGCGGTCTGCCCCGATTCGGATCGGCATTCATGTCGGTCCTTTTCTCATTGGAAGCCGATTGCCTTGGCCTACATGAGCAGGGTGCAACTGATCCTGATTGGAAGCGGTCGATTGAGAAGTATCGGATGCGCTACAAGTACGTCGCCGATTGCTCTACCTATGGATATCTTCCGAAAGCTGTCGTTCACGATTCCATCAAGGTATACGTCAAGAAGGATGCTGAAGCGTCGGCAAAAGAATGCACCGAGCGATTCGGTTACGAGGTTCATCTCCCGTCCGTCCAGATGCTTAGGCAGTACGCGGATGATTGGGCATCATCAAACAGCGTGATGACAATCGACGAGGGAGAACTTTTTAAGTTGGATACTTTGCGTCGGGTGTGGGTTCATTGCTTCCAGAACGAGCGAGCTTTTCCAGAGGAAAAAGCTGCACGTTTGGTAACCATGAACATCCAACGTCACGAACCTGAGAAGGTGTTCTCGATTGAGAACGGCAATCGTCTTGTGAAGGAGGTATTTTAATTTATGGGAGCTATTCTAGGTGGTGCGGCAATCCTTGGCGGAACGAGCTTGCTTGGCGGATTGCTGAGCAAGGGCAGCAAGCCAAAAGTTCCAGCATTTAAGCCGATTGATTTTCAAGCTGAGCAAAAGCAAGCGATTCAGCAGAACATCGAAGCGCTTCAACCTGCCACGGAACTCGCTCAAAAGACGACCGCCGCCGAGCAGTCTCAGCTTGAGTCGCAGCTTCGTCGCGCAATTCCCGGCTATGACCAGCTTATTCAGCAGGCGAGTCAGAACATAGGAGCGGCTTTGCGTGGGCAGGTTTCTCCTGAGGCTTCAGCTCAGGTTCAGCGTTCGACCGCTGGACGCGCTTTGTCTGGTGGATTCGGCGCAGGATCTGGATTCGGTCGTGCGCTGACTGCTCGCGATTTAGGTCTAACTGCCATGCAGCTTCAGAATCAAGGTCTTGCTCAGGCGCAGAACTTCATCCAGCAGCAACGATCATTTGGCATGGTTCAACCGTTCTCGGTGAGCAGCATGTTCATCACGCCATCTCAGCGAATCAACGCTCTGTCGCAGCAAAATCAGCAGCAGTACAATCGTGACTTGCAAGCTGCTCAAGTGGCTGCGATGCCTGATCCTACGATGGCTGCAATCGGAGGCGCGCTTTCTTCTGCCGGTGGATTCGCTGGCGGCGCTTACACGCAGCGCGGTCTAATGCAGCAAGGTGCTGGAGGTTATCGCCAAAGCTCGTACAACCCCCAGAATGATGCTGAGCTTTATTCTATTCCGCCTGGAAACATTGGCGGACCAACCGATCCTTCTAACTGGGGTTAAAATTTATGGCCGACCAATCTCTTCAAGCGTTTCAGCTAGGCGCATCGCTGTTCGACCGCGCGCAGACGCAGCAGCGGATGATGGAGCAGTTGCAGATGCAGACGGCTGATCAGATCATGCGCCAGCGTCAGGCGGATCTTCAGAATAAGATTCAGTCGAATGCTTATGCTCAGGCGTTGGCGGAGCAGGAGGCTCAAGCTGCGGAGTACGACACGTTTCAGAAGTTCAACGAGGATGTTGGAACCTATTTCAACGATCCTGAGCTGAAGTCTCCAATGCCTGCGCTTCCTCGCTTCAGGTCAAAGGTTTTTAATCAGGAGGCGACTAGAGCCTATCAGGGTCTTCAGCAGTATTCTCCGCGAGCAAAAATCATTAAAGCTCGCGAACAGTTTGATAAACTTAGAGCAGACAGCATCGAGGAGATGCAGAAACAAGGTATCGACGTTTTCGACCCTCAGACCGGACAAATTAACGAAGAGGTTTACCGGACTAATCTTCCTGTCATTAGAGAACAGTTAAAGGAAAAGGAGATTATTGGAAAACTTTCTCCAGAGATTTTTACTCAAGTTTCTCTGCTAGACAAAAAAATCCCCATTCAAGAGCGAATTAAAAAAGCTCAAGACATTGTTGACCAGCGAAAGATAGAGCAGCTTTCTCCGTCTGAACGCGCTAAAATGCGTTTGTCTGAAAGAGCTGTAAGCGAATATGAATCGTTGTTTGGAAAACCAGATCAAACGACTAAAGATATCATTGAATCGAACGCTCTGAGCAACAAGTGGAATTGGCCTGATGGAAAAGCTGAAGCTAGGATTACTGGCGACGAAACAATTGCGTCTATTTCTGGAGATCTTGTCAAAAGTCTGGACGACTTTGAAAAAAATTATGGTCCTAAAACAATCCAGAAATACGTTGGAATCATTGACGGAAGAGTTTCTGACATAGAAAAAAGACTTTCTGGAGCAAAGACCGATGAAGAAAGGGATGCTTACGCTCTTCTTCAACGGTTTCAACAGCAGTTCAATAAAACTGCTTTTGAGACTTCTGGAAAAGCTGTCACTCAACCTGAAATGCAGAGACTTGTTGCTGCTCTTGGAAATGTTAAGAGCAACAACTTTGCAAACGATGTCAGGAATTTTGCCAAAATGTCTGCGGAAGATTTGCATAGAACAATTAAATCTTTCAAAGATCAGTATCGAATCAGGCCAGAGCAGGTTAGGTTGGCAAACGATCTTATTAAGCAATTCAAGCTGCCACTGACGCCGTTTGGTCAGCAGCGTCAGGTCGCACCGTCGGCTCCGGCTGGTGGTGGAGGTGGAATTAAGATCGAGTCCGTTGAAGTCATCCCGTAATACATTATGCCAAAATTTGCTGTAACGGTTAACGACAACGGTGTTCGCAAGCGCGTTGTCCTTGATTCTGCCACCGAACCAACTGAGGCGGACGTTCTTTCTGCTTTGCGAGGATCTACTGCTGAACCTTCGCCTCAACCTCCCGCCACAATCGCCGAGATGCGTCGTCGCGAGGAGCAGGGGATGGTTGCTGCATTACCTGAAGCTCAAGCCGCTGTTGCTGTCGGATCGACTGCTCAGTTGAATCGAGCCGTACAGGATGCTGGAAACGTTGGAAAAATGGAGCGTTTTGTCGGAACGATGGGCCAAATGGCAGAGCCGACTGGAATGCTTGCTCCGTTTGAGGGTGGAAGGCTTCAGCGGTCTGGCGAGTTCACTCCAATGGGTGCCGCTGAGGCTGGTGGCTATCGCCGTGGATTTGCAACCGGACTTCCTATTTCAGCGTCTCTTATTTCTGCTCCATTTATTGCTGGAATGGGGGTTGGAACCGGATTGGCAACTGAAGCTGGAGTTAACCTTGCAGCGTCAGGATTGGGACAGACTGTATCTCCAGAGCCGTACCGAGCCGGGGAGATGTTTGCTCAGGCTATTCCCGGTGTTCCGGTCGGTCAGCAGGCCAGAAAATTCACGCAGTTTACAAAAGAAGCTGGAAGCGGTGTTTTGACTTCTGGTCTTCAGGCTGGTCTTGAAACTCTCGACCAAGATTCCGCTGATTTGTCCAACGTCCTTTTTAGGACAGGACTTGGAGGATTATTGAGTCCAGGTTTGAGCGGTGGTGCGAGGGGTGTTGGAGCTTTGACCAGAAGCGGATTTAATGCGAGAGCTTGGGCCGCTGAATTGCAACGCCCGTTTACTCAGCAATTCATCAAGGATCGGGCAGAGGATATCAGACAGGAAATGGTTAATCAGGGGTCAGTTGGGATGTTTGACCGATTTTCAGGCGATCTTGCTCGAACTCTTTATTCTCCAAATTCAGGACTAAATCCTCAGCAGTTTCAGGAACAGATCAGAAATGTTGTCAGCCAGTCGATGAACACTGCCGGTTCGTCTGGTTTGACTGGCCAAGACCTTTCTTCAGCAATCAGAACCGAACTTCAGAAATCGATAGCGATTCCAGATGAGCAGGCCAACAAGGTGGCCAACGATGCAATCGATGCTTTTGTTGGAGAATCTGAAGCTCTTCGCAATCGAATCACCAATTTGCGTGATGTTCGAAATGCTTCGCGTGATGCACGTTTGACCGATGCACTTCGAGCGTTAGAGGGAAGAGCTAGCGTTGAATCTCAAGGTCTTCGAGATGAAATCAGTCAACTTCAAAGGCAGCGCGAATCGCTTCCAGTAGAGTCTGTTGAGAGACAGCGAATCGACACCCAAGTCGCTGATCTAAACCAGCAGATTGCCAGCATTGAGGCAGGCCGCGCTGCTGGATATGGACCTACTGGTGGAATCACCAAAGAATCGCTGGGTCTTAAAACACAGCAGATTGCCCAAGAGGAGCTTGATAAGTTCAAGAAAGATCGGGAAGATGGATACGCAAAGATCAATCCAGATCTTGAAAACACAAAATTAACAGTCACCGAAATATCTCCAACCGGAGAAGAGGTGACAAAAGAGTACACGGTAAATCAACTGCGTCAGAAACGCACAAATATTCTTCGAAAAATCAATTTTGGAAAGCCTGTTCAAAAAGCTGATTATTCAGTTTTTGAAGATCTTGATCAAATTAACTCACAGCTTGATGAGGCTTTAGCGTCCAATCCTGCCCTTAAAACAGCTTTGCAGCAGGAAAACGCTGCGTATCGAGAAGGTATTTCAAGATTCAAAGGATTTTTTGCTGACAAAATTTTACGAGAGGCTGGTGAGCAAGGTGGAATGCCGGGAATCGTTGGAACCATTGCTGGCGCAACTGGACCTCAAAATCTGAGGCTTCTAAAAAACCTCCTTGGAACTCGATACGACGAGATAAAGCCGGATTTAAGGCAGTTTGTTTTCATTCAGTCACGCGGTGAAAATCCAAATGATTTTCTGAAGGCGATTACCGCTGGAAACAGCGGAAAGGCGACTGGTCTTCAGAAAGAGGTTATTGACGAGTTGTTTCCAGACATTTCCGAAATAACTGATGTCGCCTCAAAGTACAGTTCATTGGTCAACAGAAAGGCATCTCTTGAAAAACAAGCGGACGATCTGAAAGGCCAAATCGAAGTTTTAAGAAAAGATGTCGATAACAACATCTCTGGAGCGCAGTCAAAACTTGACGCAGCAATCAAGCAGGAAGGCGACATCGCAAAATCTAAGGCAATCCTCAAGGCTGAAAACATAACATCAAGGGAGCAGCGAATCATTGATTCTCTCGCGGCCATTGAGGCTAAAGTTCGAGATGCTCGCGCTAAAAATGTCGATGTTCTGGACACCATAAAGCTGGACGACGTAATAAGGAACATTGAGACGCAAGGCGGAAAACCGCTTTACAAAGCTCTCGAAGAGGCCGTTGTAACAAGCAGCAATGCTCGTGGCAGGTTTAACGCAGCGGTTAAAAAAGCATTGGAGCCGGGAGGTCAGCTTGAAAGTTTTGAGCCTTCCAGCCTGATTGATTTCTTGGTTGCCAAGGAGGGTGAATCTCTCAACTACCGCAGCAAGCAGTTCCTCAAGGCTGTTGGCCAATCAAGACCCGACTTGATCGGCGATGCTCAAAACATTTTGGTCGGACGCATCATTGCTGAGTCGGTTGACGGAAACAAAATCAACACGGCAAAGATCAAAGATCTTGTCGGAACAAGTGAGGCTCCAGGCAAGTATTTTGGAATAACCAAAGGATTGTTTGGAGACGATGGAGTCTCTCGCATCACAAAAATCGCAAATCAGTTGGAGCAGGTTTCTGACCTTGGAAAACCAAGCGTCTTCAGAGAGCTGGTTTTGCCAGCTTTGGCTGGATTTGCTGGTTATCAGGTTTATGGCGAGACTGGCATGAAAGCCGGTCTTGGTGGGTACGCTGCATACAGATTGTTTGGAAAAGGAATCAGCAACGCAACCGCTGCTGCTGTTGGGCGTGTCGTTAAGACGCCTGAATACCTCAATATTGTCTCAAAACCGATTAACGAAACTACGCAAGCGCAGATGAATCGTTTCGAGCGTCTTTGGCCTAGAGTTTTGAAGATGGAACAGGATAGGTATCAGATGATTAAGGAGGATCTTGAACGATGAAAACCTCCCTCTCCAAAAAAGGTAGAAGCACCTATCAGGGTAAGAAGGTGACGTTGAACAAGCCCTTCTACACGCCGGGTGAGCGGAAGAAGAGCGCTGTCTACGTCAGGGGGAACGACAACGGCAACGTCATCAAGGTTCGCTTCGGCGATGCGAACATGACGATCAAGAAATCGAATCCTGAGCGTCGTAAGAACTTCCGCGCGCGCATGAATTGCGACACTGCGAAGGATAAGACGACGCCTCGATTCTGGTCGTGCGCCGCGTGGGGTGTTGCAATGATTGGTACTTCGGCTATCTTGTCGATGTGCAAATTATTGAATCAAATCACCAGCATGTAAAAGTCGGAAGATGGAGAGCGTTTGAACTGAAATGCGACACATGCAAAACGCAAAAACTGGTCCGAGTTGATGTCGTTAGAAGACTCGATAAAGAATCAAGACCTTGGAGGTGCAATCACTGCGTTGCGTCAGAACGACTTTTAAAGTTATCGACAAGACATGGGAAGTACGGATCTGGGTCGTACAGATCGTGGAGAAAAATGAAAGACAGGTGCCTTAATCCTGCCCACATTTACTCAATGTACTACAGGCTGAAAGGAGTCACAATTTGTGAAAAGTGGCTCTCTTTTGAAGGTTTTTACGAGGACATGGGAGACAGGCCTGATGGATACAGCCTTGATCGAATTGACAATAACCTAGGATATTTCAAGGATAACTGCCGATGGATTCCTCTTCGCGATCAGCCGAAAAATCGGTTGATTTGCAAAAAGAAATACGTTCCAGAACTTAGCAAATCATAATTTATGGACAAGATGAAACTTGGTGGTGGCGGACGTTACGAGAAGCTCATCGGCGAGCTTGAGAAGAAGGGTGTGAGAGAGCCTCGCGCACTTGCCGCTTACATCGGACGCAAGAAGCTCGGCAAGGCGAAGTTCCAATCGCTTGCCGCCAAAGGTCGTCGCCGCGCTGAGCGTGAGAAGGCTAGCGCTTAGGTCGTTTCTTCGCGGAAGCCTTATCGACGACGAACTTCTCTGGCTCTGCGTGAGTCCATGAGATGGTTCCAACGCCGCGCTGGATGATGATCGAGCCGACCTTCTTGTCCTCCTTGTCTCTCAATCCAGCGCGGTCCGCTCTCTTGGCCATGCCGAGCATAAAGCGTCTCGGATGATTAAAGCCAAGCTCCTTCATCACAATCACCTCTCTCGCCCAGTTCGTCAGGTCGGAGCTTCCGAATCCTGAGTAGGCCAAATCTGCCACGCTCTCAGGCTTGTCGTCCTTACCTTTCGGCTTCGGGAAGTGATGCACCAGCACCAGGACGACTCCCGTCTCCATCATAATCGGCTGGAGCAGATGCCGCGTGAAGTTGGCGCAGACCTCGATGTCCGCAGGATTACCACCCATGTAGGAGAGCAGCGGATCGATGTAGACGATGTCAGCTTTCGTCTTGCGAACGAGCCTGCGAAGCATTGTCGCGAAATCTGCACCCGTCCTGACTGTCTCGCGGAAGAACAGCATGCCAGCTTGGCGAAGACCTTCCTGCCATCCGTGTTGGCCATAGACCGACATTGCTGCACCTTTGAGGCTGTCGTGCTGATCGGCGATGTCGTTCTCGGCTTGGATGTACGCTATCTTGAGCGGTCGTACCGGCTGCACCCCAAACCAAGCCGCTCCCCTCGCCCAGCACAGACCCTGATAGAACGCCATCGAGCTTTTGCCGCATCCGCTCTGACCGACGAATAGAAGCGACGATCCGCGACGTAGCCATCTGTCACCGATTAGATTGTCAGGATCATTCTCAGGGTCGTAATCGATGATGCTCTGGAGCGTGAACTCCTGTGGCATGTCTTGCGATTCGAGGTAATCGGTGAACGCATCCCAATTCACCGATCCGACATTGATGGCCAACAGCTTCTGCTCCTTGCCATCGCGCATCACACCGGCAAGACGACTGAACCTGCTCGCATTCTTATTCTTCGGATCGATGCCAAGAGCCTCTAGCTGGCGATACACAACGTCGCGACGCTCTCCCCATTCCTCCTTGTTCGCCGCATCGACGCGCACCCAGCCATGCAGACTCTTTCCGCCGGAATCGATGACGACGGACAGTGGCAATTTGGATTCTTTGAGAATCGTCCATTGCTCATCCTTCGTCTTCTCATCCATCTCAACGAGGACATGGCGGAATGATGCTACGCCGGAATCCGATCCGGTTTCGTCCAAACACGGATTGACTCTGACATACGCGCCACGGCTATCAGGACTGTTCCACATGGAACTAATCGGCGGCGTGAAGTGATGCTTTATCCAGTCATCGCGCTTGAGGAATGTACCCTTGGAGTTTGGCCTACTGCGTCCTTCCTCATCGCTTACGATGTCATTGCAGATGCAGACAACTTCATCCGGCTCGAAGCAGGCTTTGAGAAGGTCTGCTGTCGTTAGTGGAGAAGGAGGTTCGGGTACTTGCTGAATCTTCTGTACGACGAACTTGCCGGTCGTTGATACGGGCGTCCCGCTCTGCGCTGAGAGAAGCCAGCCCTTTGGCTTGTCGTGCGCTACGTTCATCGCCTGATTCACCTTGTGGGCCAATTCATGGGCATTCCACGGCGGGACGCATTTCTCGTTGTACTCGGCGAGCAGTGCTTCAGCCGATCCTCGCGACAGCTCAAAGCCATGCACTAGAGCTGTGGCTACTGCGAAGGTTGCGTTATGACCGCCCTGTCCGCTGACGGCTCCGGGGGTGTTACGAAGCCATGCTCTTGCACGGTCGATATTTGAATTGCTCATTGGATTCCAAGTTGTTTTCGCGCGAGTTCTCCAGACTTGCCAAGATCGGTCCTAGCGATTTCCTGAAGAACAGAATTTGATTTCTCTAACTTTCTGAAAAGGAGAGCCAGCTCTTTGGGAGTCATCAGATATTTGCTCCAATGCTGAATGGCGATGGAGCGTGACTGAAACTTCGCAAAGAGCTGCTCTTGTGCGGCGATGTAATGATCAGGGCTTCGCATCTATCAGCACGAACTTGGCATTGAATTCAGCCTTCGTTCGGACGTAGAGCTTTCGCTTACCTTCCCGCATGTAAAC
>Ga0255081_1000121_pt1 | contig 18119 bp, 13 predicted proteins | sample Colum_Colum_RepA_FD_188456 | JGI IMG/M metagenome (GOLD analysis project Ga0255081, IMG submission 188456) | Freshwater microbial communities from Columbia River, Oregon, United States - Colum_Colum_RepA_8h | ecosystem: Environmental > Aquatic > Freshwater > River | place: USA: Oregon... | reverse complement strand
CCGCCTCGTCGGCAGCATCAGCCCGGGCTCCTATCCGAAGTTCAGCGGCCTCGAGCTCGTGCAGAGCCCGCTGTTCGGCGCCGACTGGCAAGGCAACGCGATCACGTGCGACTTCCGCGCCCATCGTATCGTCCGCTTCGGCTTCAATGACTTCAGCACCGACGCCGCTCCGAAGTCCGGCTACGTGACTAAGGAGCTCCCCGACGTCGTCCGCACCAGCGACGTGGCCTTCCGCCCGATCACCTTGAAGATGGGCCCTGACGGCGCGCTCTACGTCGCCGACTGGACCAACCCGATCATCAACCACGGCGAAGTCGACTTCCGCGATCCGCGCCGCGACAAGATCAGCGGCCGCATCTGGCGTATCCTGCCGGAGAACGCCAAGCCGCTCGCCTGGCAGCCGCTGCTCGGCAAATCGGTCGCCGAACTACTCGCCAAACTTACTTCGCCGAGCCGCTGGGAATTCGAACAGGCCCGTCGCGAACTCGCGAAGCTCCCCGTCTCCGAAGTGCAGTCCGCCCTCAAGACCTGGGCTAAGGATGACGTGAGCCGTCGTCACGCCGCCTGGCTGCTCAGCGGTCGCACCAACGACACCGGCCATCTCGCCGAACTCCTCCGCAGCCAGGATCCGGCCAGCCTGCAGGTCGGCCTCCGCGAACTCGGCAAATCCCTCGGCGCCCGCGGCGCGACGGACATCGCCCTCATCACGCCGTTCCTCGCCCACGCCAATCCGCGCGTCCGCCTCGAGGCGCATCGCGCCCTCGCCCGCGTCCGCACCCCGGAAAGCGCCCGCGCCGTGCTGGCTAACCTGCCCAAGGATCCGGCCGACAACTTCCTCGATTTCGCCGCTTGGACCAGCATCAACGAACTCGCCCGTCCGTGGCTCGAAGACGTCGCCGCTCAGCCGGCGAAGGTCGTCGGCCATGAGGCCGAACTCGACGCCATCGTGAAGGCCATCGACCCGGGCATCGCCACGCCTTACGTCCAGCGCCTGTTCGCCGGTCGGAAGATTGATGCGGCCGGCACGGGCCCCTGGATCGAACTCGTCGGCAAGGCCGGCACGACCGAAGAAGCCACCCTGCTCTTCCGCGCGCTGATGGACGACGCCTCCCTCCAGCCGTCGACCCGCCATCGTATCACCTTCGCCCTCGTCGAAGCCGCCAATCGCAACGTACGCCCGACCGGCGACCTCAACACGCTGGGCAAACTCCTCCGCTACGAGACCGAGCGTAACCTCCTCGTCACCTCCGTCCGCCTCGCCGGCCAGTGGAAGCTCGTGCCGTCCGTGCCGCAGCTCGGCGACTTCGCCGGCCGCGAGAAGGACGCCGAGCTCCGTCGCACCGCCGTGGCCGCGCTCCGCACGATCGGCCAGCAGGCCTCGCTGAAGGTGCTCCGCAGCCTGACCGCCGAAACGCGTCCGGCGGTCGTCCGTCAGGACGCCCTGCCCGCCCTGGCCGTCCACGCTCCGGGTGAAGCCTTGAAAGTCATCCCCTCGGTCTTCGCGCAGATCAAGACGAAGCCGGAAGCGACCGCCGTCTGGACCAACCTCTTCCAACTTGGCAGCTTCGCCCAGCGACTCGCCAAGGAATTCCCGCAGGGCCTGAGCGCCGAACACTATGCGGCCGCGCTGCAGTCCGCCCGTTCCCTCGGCCGCGGAGGCAATGCGCTGGTCAAGGTCATCGAACCGCTCGCCGGCGCGAAATCCGGCCCGCGTGATTACAGCGCGGAGATCGCTGGTATGATCGAGACCATCAAGAAAGGCGCCGATCCGGCGGAAGGCGAACTCCAGTATCGTAAGAACGGCTGCGCGATCTGCCACGCCATCGGCGGCGCCGGCGGCAAGCTCGGTCCCGACCTCAGCAGCATCGGCGCGAGCGCCCCGCTCGACTACATCATCGAGAGCGTGCTCAACCCGGCCGCGAAGGTGAAGGAAGGCTACCACGGCTTCTCCTTCAAGATGAAGGACGGCAGCCAGATGGTCGGCATCCCTGCGCGCGAGAACGCGACCGAGCTCTTCATCCGCCCTGGTCCCGGCGTCGAGCTGGCCATCCTCAAGGCCAACATCGTGAGCCGCGACAACATCGGCAGCATCATGCCCGCCGGCCTGTCCGACGGCATCACCGGCGTCTCCCGTCGTAACTTCTTCGCCTTCCTTGGCGAGATCGGCAAGCCGGGTCCGTTCGACGCCAGCAAGGGCAACGTCGCCCGTCTCTGGGTCTTCGACGACCAGCCTCCGGGCGCGCTCGCCAAGTCCGCCGCCGCCACCCCAGTCTACACGCTCGTCAACGGCCAGCTGCCGAAGGAATTCAATCCGGGCCGCCTGTACGCGACCGCTCGCCTCACCGCGGCCGCCGCGACCTCCAAGCCGCTGCTCCTCACCGGCGTCAAGGCCGCCTGGCTGGATGGTAAGGCCCTTGAACTGAAGGCCGGCGCCTACGCCGCCTCGATTCCCGCGGGCAATCACACGCTCACGGTCGAGGTCGACGGCAACGCGCCCTACTTCAAGGCGCAGTGCGACGACGCCAGCTTCCTCGGCGACTGATGACGCGCCTCGCGCTCTGCCTGCTGTTGGCTTGCCTGATGGTCGGCTGCGCGGAGACGTCACACGCTCCGGCTATCAGCCCTGAGGCTTTACGCCAACGGGCCGCGGCTTTACGCAGCGAAGGTAAGTCAGCCGAAGCCGAAGGGCTGCTCAGTCAGGCCATCCAGTCGCAACCCACCGTAACGCGCGACCAACGTTCCGCCGCGGCGGACCTGCGGCGCGAACTCGCCTCGCTGCGGATGTCGGCCGACGACCTCCCCGGAGCTGAGCGACTTTACCGTGAAGCACTGACTTTGCTGGAGAACGCGCCGCGTGGCGCTGACGCCGCCATCATTAACCTCCGCACCCAGCTCGCCGGCCTGTGCTACCGCCAGTCACGCTTCGACGAGGCCGCGAAATTCTACCGGTCCGTGCTGACGCTGGAAGTCGCCCTTCTCGGCGAAACCCACCCTGACCCTCTCGGCACGATGAGTATCCTCGGCGGTCTTGAGCTGAAGCGTGGTAAGTTAGCCGAAGCCGAAACCCTCTTCCGCCGACAACTACGTGGCGTCCAGCAGCTCCACGGCGCCGAGAAACGCGAAGTCACGTCGGTCATGGACAACTTGGCCGACGTCCTGGACAAGGCCGGCCAAACCGCCGAAGCCGCCCGCCTGCGGGCCGAAGCCGCCCGGATCCGCCGGAAGCTCTGCGACGAGTGCTGAAAAGGGGCCACCCCTTGCGCCCGCGACACCCCCGGGCATAACACGGGGGAACTCCCCATCGCCGATTGGGAATTATTTACGTTTGCGCCCCACCCCTTGACAGCCACCCCTTGACACCCGTGGCCCGTATTTCCCGCAGATCGATCGATGAGCTCCGCCAACGGGCTGATATCGTCGCGCTCGCCGGCGACTACACCCAGATGAAGCAGCGCGGGCGCGACTGGTGGGGTCTCAGCCCTTTCAAGTCCGAGAAGAGCCCTTCGTTCAAGGTGAACCCGGAGACCGGCCTCTGGTATTGCTTCTCCACCCAGCAAGGCGGCGACGCCTTCAAGCTCGTCATGAACCGCGAAGGCCTCGACTTCCCGGAATCCGTCGAACGCGTCGCCAACCGCTTCGGCTTCAAGCTCGACTACGAAAGCGGCGGCGACGGCAAGAACGAGAAGTCCTTCCGCGGCCAGCTCCTCGAGATCCATGAGCTCGTCACCGACTACTGGCGCCGCTGCTTCCTCGAAGACCCCGTGCACGGCGAATGGATCCGCGACTACTGGACGCGCCAGCGCAAGTTCTCCCCGGAAGTCGCCGACGACTTCGGCATCGGTTTCGCCCCGGTCGATGATTCGAAACTCATCCCCGGCCTGCTGGCCAAGGGCTACGCGAAGGACGCGCTCGCCCAGACCGGCCTGTTCTTCGGCGTCGACCGCGTGCCCGATCCGCTGCGCTGGCGCTGTCGCTTCCGCGGCCGCCTGATCATCCCGATCCGCGACATCCAGGGCCGCGTCATCGCCTTCACCGCGCGCCAGCTCGACATCACCCCGCAGGACGACCCTTCGCGCGAAGCGAAATACGTCAACTCGCCTGAGACCGAGCTGTTCAAGAAGTCCCGCACCGTCTTCAACCTCGACCGCGCCCGCATGACCCGCAAGGACGCGGATCCGTTCGTGCTCGTCGAAGGCCAGCTCGACGCCATCCGCTGCCACTCGGCCGGCATCCCCGGCGCGATCGCCGCCCAAGGCACCGCGGTCACCGAGGAACACCTCCAGCAGCTGCGTCGCTTCAGCCAGCGCCTGCTGGTCTTCCTGGACTCCGACGCCGCCGGCCAGAAGGCCGCCCTGCGCCTGCTGCCCATCGGCCTCCGCGAAGGCCTCGATATCCGCTTCCTCTCGCTGCCCGGCGGCAAGGATCCCGACGAATACTTCTCGACGCAATCCGCCGAGGGCTGGGCCGGCCTCGTCGCCGGCGCCCGCAGTGCGATGCAGTTCTGCGTGCAGTCCCTCGTCCCCGAAGGCTCGGTCAACCTGCCGCTGACGAGCCGACTCAGCCTCCTGGAGTCCCTCTTCCCCATCGTCGAGCAGGCCGGCGCCGAGGAGATCGTCCGCGAAGCCCTCAACGAGGCCGCCCGCCACGCCGGCATCGGCATCCGCGAGATGCACATGGCCTACGAGCGCCACCGCGCCCAATCCCAGTCCCAGCGTCCCGCGGCCCAGCTCGGCGGCCCGGACGAAGCACCCGTCCCCGTTGTCAAGGGGGGGGGCTTGACAACGCCGGAGGAGGATCTGATACTGTTCCTTCTGCGGCATGACGCCTACTTCGTTCCCATCGCCCAGTCGCTCCCGCTCGAGTGGATCGACCAGTCCGGCCGAGGCGGCCAACTCCTGATGGCCCTGCTCAACGAAGCGGCCCACGGCCATTTCGCCGGTCTCCGCGAGGCGGTCAACGCCCTCGACGACGAACTGCGCACCGAAGCCGCCCGCCTTTCCGCCGAAAGCTACGCCGGCCGCGACGACGAGAAGGACATCCTGCCTCGCGCCAACACGATCCTGAAGTCCTTCCACGGCCGCCACGTCCAAGCCCTGATGCGCAGCCTCGACGCCCGGATCGCCTCCACCCCTCGCGAAGACGTCGCCACGCTCAACCGGCTCCAGTCCGAAAAGATCGCCCTGCGCAAATCGCACGCGACCCCGCCGACGCTCACCGCCGCCTGATTTTCCCAAGATGACCGATAAGAAGAACAAGAAGACCACCGACAAGCCGGCCAAAGCCTCCAAGCAGGCCAAGCCCGTCGTCAAAGCCGCCGCCAAGGCTCCGGCTAAGCCGCCCGTGAAGGCGGTCGCCGCGAAAGCCGCCGCCCCGAAGGCCGCGCCGGTCAAACCCGCTCCGGCCAAGGCCCCGGTCGCCAAGGTCGTCGCCAAGCCCGCCCCCAAGGCGATCGTGCCCAAGCCCGCGACGGCGACCAAGCCGATCGCGCCGATCGGGCCGGCCATCAATCAGAAGGTCCAGCTGCTCGTCAGCCTTTCCAAGAAGAACGGCTTCGTGACCGTCCAGAACATCAACGAGGTCATCCCCGACAGCGCCACCGACCCGGAGCTGATCGAGAACATCATGAACATCCTAGATAACCTGGACATCAAGCTCCTGGACGAGGATGAGGTCGAGACGTACCGCAAGAAGGTCGAAGACTCCGAAGAAGAAGCCGCGCGCACCGTCCCGGCCGACGCCCCTTACGATCCGTTCAACGTCTACCTGAAGCAGATGGGCCACAAGCCCCTGCTCACCCGCGAACAGGAAGTCGAGATCTCCAAGCGCATCGAAGACGCCGAACTGCGCGCCCAGGAGTTCCTCTTCTCCTGCTGGCTCACCCTGCCCTACCAGCTCGACCTCGCCCTCAAGGTCCTCCGCAAGGAAGAGCGCTTCGACAAGGTGGTCATCGACAAGAAGGTCGAGTCCCGCGACGCGTATTATAAGATGCTCCCCAAGGCCACGGAGGAGTGCACCAAGCTCAAGGCCAAGCTCGACAAGGCCTGGCAGAAATACCTCGACGAGACCGACGCCCCCAAGAAGGCCAAGACCCGCGAAGCCTACATCAAGCTCGAGCGCACCGCCAAGGAAGGCTGCAAGGACATCCTCCGGAAGTTCTGCTTCAAGATGAAGCTCTTCGAAGAGTGGCTCGAACTGCCCGATATCAAGGGCGACATCGAAGACTCCCGCAACCTGGTCGAACCGACCATCGTCGCCCGCGGCCCGGTCCGCGCGAAGAAGGCCGTGAAGCTTGAGATCTCCGCCTCCCGCACCCGCGAGATCGAGCTCCGCTGGCGCCTCAGCCCGGGCGAACTCATCCACCTCGCCCGCAATGTCCGCAAGCACCTCGACGAAGCGCAGCGCGCCAAGACCGAGATGGTCGAACATAACCTCCGCCTGGTGATCTCCATCGCCAAGAAATACCAGAACCGCGGCCTGCTCTTCACCGACCTCATCCAGGAAGGCAACATGGGCCTCGTGAAGGCCGTCGAGAAGTTCGAATACCGCCGCGGCTACAAGTTCTCCACTTACGCCACCTGGTGGATCCGCCAGGCCATCACCCGCTCCATCGCCGATCAGGCCCGCACCATCCGCATCCCGGTCCACATGATCGAGACGCTCAACAAGGTGATGCAGGTCCAGAAGCAGCTCACCCAGGAGCTCGGGCACGAGCCGACCGCCGAAGAAGTCGCCAACGAGATGAACATGGCGATCGATCGCGTGCAGCAGATCATGAAGATGGCCCAGCAGCCGATCTCGCTCCAGTCCCCGGTGGGCGACGGCGAGGACACCTCGCTCGGCGACTTCATCGAGGACAAGTCCGCGGAGAATCCCTCCGACACGGCCTCCACCCGCCTCCTCCGCGAGAAGATCGACTTCGTCCTGCGCTCCCTCGCCGAACGCGAGAAGGAAGTCCTCATCCTCCGCTTCGGCCTCCTCGACGGCGTCCAGCGCACGCTCGAAGAAGTCGGCCGTCATTTCAAGGTCACCCGCGAACGCATCCGCCAGATCGAAGCCAAGGCGCTCCGCAAGATGCGTCACCCGACGCGCATGCGCCAGCTCCAGGGCATGTTCGAAGGCGAGCTCGATACGTCGGGCCCCGGCTTCGACCAGTTCATCTCCGAAGACGAAAAGGCCGAGCAGACCCCTGGTCCGCTTTCGCCCGGCGGACTGCCCGGCGGACTGCCGCCCAATTCCGCCCTCGCCGCCTTCATCGGCAAGCCCCCGGAAGGTCCGGGCGCTCCGCAGCGCCAGTGAGCCGGCTCGGCCCAGTCTGTCTGCTGCTCGCGCTGCTGACAGGCTGCGCCGTGTTCAAGCCGTCCAAGCCCGCCGAGGAGCCGAACCCGTTCGCGCTCCCGGCCGGCGCGCCGCGCAACGCCCGCGTGGGGTTCGTCCAAGGCTACCCGCTCCGCAGCACCAGCGTGCCTTTGCTCCTCATCCCGGGCACGATCGTCCGCGAAGGCCTGCAGGTCATCGCGCGCGACCCCCAGCTGAATCCTTCCGCGATCCTGGAGATCACCTCGGTCCGCGGCCGCCTCGCCGTCGCCCGGATCGTCCGCGGACAACCGCAGCCGAAGGACGAAGTGGTGCTACCCGACCCCGAGCTCGCCGAACAGGCCCTGACGCTGGCCCCCTGACGGCGGCTCTTGACCTTGGCGGGGCGGATGCCCACGTTGCCTCTTCCATGGCAAAGACCCAGGCAGGCATCGTCGGACTCCCCAACGTGGGCAAGTCGACCCTCTTCAACGCCCTTACGCGCTCGCGTAAGGCCGAGGCGGCGAACTACCCGTTCTGCACGATCGAGCCCAACGTGGGCGTGGTGCTCGTGCCGGACGAACGCATGCAGAAGCTGCAGGTGATCGCCGGCACGAAGGTCGTCATCCCGGCTACGATCGACATCGTCGACATCGCGGGCCTGGTCGCCGGCGCCTCCAAGGGCGAAGGCAAGGGCAACGACTTCCTTTCCAACATCCGCGAGTGCGACGCGATCATCCACGTGGTGCGTTGCTTCGATAACGACGACATCGTCCACAGCATGGGCAAGGTCGACCCCATCCGCGACATCGAGGTCATCGAGACCGAACTCATCCTCGCCGATATCCAGTCGGCCGAGCAGCAGCTCGACCGTAACCAGAAGAAGGTCCGCAGCCAGGACAAGGACGCCATCGCCAACGTCGAACTGCTCGCCCGTCTGGTGAAGCACCTCAACGAGAACCAGCCGGCCTCCGCCCTCGAAGTCTCCGACGACGAGCGCGCCCGCCTGAAGACCTACAACCTGCTTTCTTCCAAGAAGGTGCTCTTCGCCTGCAACGTCGCCGAAGGTGACCTCGCCGATCCTTCGAAGAACCCGCACGTCGCCGCCGTCGCCGCCCTCATCGGCAAACGCCACGGTTGCGAGCACGTCGTCATCTGCGCGCAGGTCGAAGCCGAGCTCTGCGACCTGTCGCCCGCCGAAGCCACCGAGTTCCTCCAGTCCCTCGGCGTGACCGACTCCGGCGTGTCTTCGCTCATCCGCGGCGCCTACCACCTGCTCGGCCTGGCTACCTACTTCACCGCCGGCGAAAAGGAAGTCCGCGCCTGGACCTTCCGCAGCGGCATGACCGCCCCGCAGTGCGCCGCGGTCATCCACACGGATTTCGAAAAGGGCTTCGTGAAGGCCGAAATCGTTTCGTACGAGGACCTCGTGAAGAACGGCTCGGTCGCCGCCGCCCGCGACGCCGGCCGCTACCGCCTCGAAGGCAAGTCCTACCTGTTCAAGGACGGTGACGTGGCCCTGTTCCGCTTCACGGACTAAGGCCTTAGCCCTAATACCCCCAAAAAGGACGCGTAAATGCGTCCTTTCTTTTTGCCATGGCTCACGGGCCTCGCAACCATTGGCAACCGTCCCTGTCCTAACCCCATGATGCCACGCTTCCTCCCCCTGTTGGCCCTGCTCTTGGCCGCCGTCCTCGGCGCCGCCGAGACCCGCCCTAACATCGTGGTCGTGATCGGCGAAGACATGGGCCCCGACACGGGCGCCTACGGTTGCAAGGATGCCATCACGCCGAACATGGACCGCCTCGCCAGGGAAGGAGCCCGGTTCACCCGCGCCTTCACCCATACGGGCGTCTGCGCCCCGTCCCGCAGCGGCATGGTGACCGGCCAGTACCCTCTCAAGTATGGCGCGCAGAACATGCGCTCGGTCGTCATCGACCCGCCCCACCCCTTCACCGAGAGACTCCAAGCCGCCGGCTATCACGTGATGTGGCCCGGCAAGACCGACTTCCAAGGCGTGCCGGAAAAGAACCTCGCGAACGATCGCAAGAACTGGGTCAACCCGGCCAACCGTCCGGCGGGCGAGCTTACCGCCAAGCCGAAGGAACCGTTCTTCGCCTATTTCAACGACACGGTCAGCCATGAGAGCCAGGTGCGCGCCAACGACGGCGATCACGCCCGCAACACCGCCGCGCTGAAGCCGTCCGACCGACGCGATCCCGCCAAGGTCGAATTGCCGCCTTTCTATCCGGATACTCCGGCCGTCCGCCGCGAAGTCGCCCACTACCATGAACTCGTCACGGCGGTGGACTATTCCCTCGGCCGCGTGCTCGACTGGCTGAAGGCGCATGATCTCGAAAAGAACACCATCGTCATCCTGACCGGCGACCACGGCCGCGGCATGCCGCGCTTCAAGCGCTCGGTGAAGGACACCGGCACGCGCGTGCCGCTCATCGTCCGCTGGCCCGGGCAGATCGCTCCCGGCACGGTCCGCGAGGATTTCGCCAGCTGGATCGACTTCGCCCCGACGGCGCTGACGCTCGCCGGCGTCCCCGTCCCCGCCGAATACGACGGCCATTGCTTCCTGCCGACGGCGGCCCAGCCGCCGAAATACGCCTACTCCTTCCGTGACCACATGGACGAGAGCTTCGACAAGGTGCGCTCCGTGCGCGACGCCCGCTTCCGCTACGTGCGCAACCAGGCGCCCGGCGTCGATGAGGCCGGCAAGGTGGCCTACCAGGAAGTCGGCCAGACGATGCACGAGCTCCGTCGCGTCCAAGCCGAAGGCAAGCTGACGCCCATCCAGGCGCTCTACTTCAATCCGAACCGCGCCGCCGAAGAACTCTTCGACACCCAGAGCGACCCGTGGGAAGTGAAGAACCTCGCCGGCGACCCCGCCCATGCGGCCAAGCTCGCCGAGCTCCGCGCCGAATGCGACGCCTGGCTCGCCCGCTGCGGACCGCTGGCCGATCTCCACGCGGACGAACTCGTGAAGCGCGGCGTCATCAAGCCCCGCGACGAGAAATACGAAGTACGCCGGAAGACCGGCTCGACCGCCGGCGACGCCGCCGCGGCCGCCAAGAAAAAGGGCAAGCAGCCCGCCAACAAATAATCTCCTTATCATCATGCGCCTCCCTCTCCTCCTCTCCGCCTCGTTGCTCGCCTTCGGCTGCAAGCCTGCTCCACAGGTCGCCCGCTACGAAGTGAAGTCCGACGCTGCGCCGGCTCCCGCCGCCGCTCCGGCCGCGCCCGTCGCCGCGCAGCCCGCTCCTTCCCCGGCCGTCGCCGCCCCGATGGTCGCGCCCGCCTCGATGAAGGCCGAAGCGGCCTCCTTCGACGCGCCCAAGTGGGCCAAGCTCCCCGCCGGCTGGTCCGTCGGCCCTGAGAACGGCATGCGCAAGGCCACCTGGATCGTGGCCGGCCCCGACGGCTCCAAGGCCGAGATCGCCGTGACGGTCTTCCCCGGCAACGTCGGCGGCCTCACCGCCAACGTGAACCGCTGGCGCGGCCAGATCGGCCTGCCGCCCGCGAGCGGTGACGACATCGCCGCTTCCGCCAAGCCCGCCAAGGTCGGCGGCATCGAGAGCCAGCGCTTCGTGATGGCCTCGAACGATGGCAAGAAAGGCCTCGATGCGGTCATGACCCCGCACAAGGGCGCCACCTGGTTCTTCAAGATGAGCGGTGACGCCGCCGCCGTCGCCGCCAACGGCGCCGCCCTCGTCGCCTTCCTCGCCGAATCCCAGCTTCCGTGAACAACGAAGAATTTCAGAAGAAGGCCGATAGCGGCCGTAAATTCATCGACACGTTGGCTTCCCTGAAGCTGACGGTCTTACTCCTCGTCCTTTCGATGCTGCTGGTACTGCTCGGCACGCTCGAACAGGTCCACTGGGGCGTCTGGCACGTCCAGAAGGTCTACTTCTCTTCCTGGTATTGTTTCTACCCGATGGACGATACCGCCCCGCTGCAGATTCCGCTCCCGGGCGGGTTCCTCATCGGCGCGTTGCTCGTGGCCAACCTCGCCTTCGCGCACTTCCGTCACTTCAAGGCCACGGCTTCCAAGGTGGGTATCAGCATGATCCATGCCGGCCTGCTCCTCCTGCTCATCGGCGGCTTCATCACCGCGGTCTACCAGGAAGAGTCCGCGATGATCGTCCCGGAAGGCGAGAGCCGCAACTTCTCCGAGGCGTTCCGCGAATTCGAATTCGCCCTCGTCGAGAAAGACCCCAAGGCCGACCAGGTCGTCGTCGTGCCCGACACGATCTTCCGCGCCATCGCCGCCAAGCAGGCTCCCGACACGGTCGCGCTGCCCGGCTCACCCTTCACGCTCAAGGTCCTCACCTATCATCCGAACGCGATGCTGCGCGCCAAGTCGCAGATGGCCGACGGCCTCCCGATCAAGGCGACCCAAGGCATCGGAGCCCGCACGGAACTGGCCTACAAGCCGGAGCCGGAAAGCTACGACGACAACAACCCCAACGCCCCGACGGCGATCGTCGAACTCCTCAAAGGCGCCCAGTCCGTCGGCGTCTGGGTCGTGAACCTCAACCTGACGGAGAATTTCGACGCCCAGGAATTCAAGGACGGCGGAAAGACCTATCAGCTCTCGCTGCGCCGCGTGCGCTACTACGTCCCCTTCACCCTCCGCCTCGACAAGTTCACCCACGAGAAATACCCGGGAACGAACACGCCCCGCCGCTTCGCCAGCGATGTGACGATCAAGGAAGGCACCGGCTCCTTCGCCTATAACATCTCGATGAACCAGCCGCTCCGCCATGCCGGCCTCACGTTCTTCCAGTCGAGCTTCGGCAGCACCAAGGACGGCAAGGACCTCAGCGTCCTCCAGGTCGTCCGCAATCCCGGCTGGCTCATCCCTTACGTCTCCGTCTTGGTGATGTCCGTCGGTCTCATCTGGCACTTCGGATTCTCGCTCGTGCGCTTCCTCCGCGGACGCGCCGTCAAGGCCGCCGCCGTGCTCGCGCTCGGCTTCCTCTCGGCTTCCTCGCAGGCCGCCGACGCCGGTTGGAACAGCCGCGAATTCGGTCAGATTCCCGTGCAGAGTGGCGGACGCATCGTGCCGATCGAGACCCTCGCGACGGGCTCGCTCCTCCAGATGCGCGCCCGCACCTCCGTCGCGCTCTCCAAGCTCGAACGCGTGGCCTTCGGTCAGCGCCCCTCCACCTGGTCGGCCGAGGATCGCGCCGCGATCGCCAAGGAACTCCCGGCCCTCGATACGAACCTTCAGGCGATGCTCGAGAAGCGCCCGGTCCGCCTGTCCGGCGGCTCGATCTCCGCGATCGACTGGCTCATCGAAGTCTCCTTCCGCGCGCCGATCGCCCGCCACCTGCCGACCTTCCGCGTCGAACACCCGAACGTGCTCAAGCGCGTCGGTGGCGACCCCGAGAAGAGCCTCTACGTCAGCTGGGACGGCATCCTGAAGAATAGCGCCGAACTCAGCAAGGCCGCCGAGAAGGCTCGCAAGCGCGCCCAGGCCGACCGTGACGCCGAAGACCGCGCTCTGCTTAACCTGGAAGGCGCCGCCCGCCAATACGCGGCGCTCAGCATGACGTTCATCCCCGGCGACTTGCCGGCCGACGTCACCCCGCGCCGCGAATACGGCGCTTGGATCAGCGCCCTCAACCGCGCCCTCTCCGAGATGAACGCCAGCCGCGCCAACGGCGGCTCCGGCCAGGCCTTCGACCCCGAGCTCCAGAAGACCGTCCGCACGTTCGTCGAACGCTACCAGGATTTCGAACGCGAAGGCGCCATCGGCCTGATGCCGCCCAAGGATCCGGACTCCGTCGAACGCTGGGATAACCTCGGCGGCTCCCTGCTCGGCATCATCAAGGATCAGAAGACCCATCGCGCCGGTCTCGCCGAGGACGGTCTGATCACCCGCTACGCCGATTTCTCCATGGCTTGGCGCGAAGGCAAGGACGACGAGTGCGCCCGCCTCGCCTCCGCCCTCTCGGCCTCCCTCAAGGGACCGTGGACGGCCAAGGCTGAATCCGAAGCCTCCTTCGGTCGCATGCAGCCCTTCTACTGGCTGCTCATCGCCTACGCCGTCACGGTCCTCATGGTCTTCGCCTCCTGGCTGACGTCCTCCGAGAACCTGCGCGCCTGGGCCTACCGCCTGCTGGTGCTCTGTTTCGTCCTGCACACCGCGGCGCTCGGCTACCGCATGTGGCTGCACGGCCGTCCGCCGGTGACCAACCTCTACTCCTCCGGTATCTTCGTCGCCTGGGGCGCCGTCGCCCTCGGCATCATGCTCGAGCGCGTCTGGAAGAACGGCATCGGCGCCGCCGCCACCGGCATCACGGGCTTCGTCTCGCTGATCGTCGCCCATAACCTCGGCCTCTCCGGCGAAGACAACCTCGAGAGCGTCCGCGCGGTGCTCGACTCGAACTTCTGGCTGGCGACGCACGTGACCATCGTGACGCTCGGCTACTCGGCGACCTTCGTCGCCGGCCTGCTCGGCGCCCTCCACCTTGCGCTGCGCGCCTTCAAGTCCGACTACAACTGGGGCGACAGCGTGGCCCGCGCGGCCTACGCCATCCTGGCCTTCGCGGTCCTCGCGAGTTTCATCGGCACGATGCTCGGCGGCATCTGGGCCGACCAGAGCTGGGGTCGCTTCTGGGGCTGGGATCCCAAGGAGAACGGCGCCATCCTCATCGTGCTCTGGTGCGCCATCTGCCTGCACGCCCGCTGGGGTGGACTCGTCCGTCGCGAAGGGCTCATGCAGCTCCTCGTCTTCGGCAACATGGTCACCGCCTGGTCTTGGTTCGGCACCAACCTCCTCGGCGTCGGCCTGCACAGCTACGGCTTCACCGAATCCGGCTTCTTCTGGCTGATGATCTTCTGGGCCTCCCAACTCGCGCTCATCGCGCTCGGCTGGCTCCCGGATCGCTCGAAGTCCGCTTTCAAGAGCGCATGACCGAAGCCGTCGGCCCGACCTGGTTCTGCATCAAGGCCAAGCCTCGCCAAGAGGCGGTGGCGGTGCAGAACCTGCGGGCCATCGGCATCGCGGAGCTGGTCTTCCCTCGCCTGCGTCGCACGCGACGCGGACACGAAAAGAATAAGGTCGTCATCGAACCGCTCTTCCCGGGTTACGTGTTCGCACGCTTCGACCCGATGGAATTCCAGTCCACGATCCGGAGCACCCGCGGAGTGCTCCACCTGGTCAGCCGCGAAGGCCGCCCGGTGGACGTCGAACAAGCCGTGATCGACGAACTCAACGCGCTCGGGCCCGAGGCCATCCTGTCGATGCTCGATGAAGAACTGAAGGTCGGCGCGAAGGCCCGCGTCATCCGCGGCATCTTCACCGGCTCCGAAGGCGAAATCATCCGCCTCGAGTCGCCGCAGAAACGCATCGCCCTCCTGCTCTCGATCCTCGGCTCCGACCAGCCGGTGGAACTCCCGCTCGACGACGTCGAAGGCCTCCCCGACGAAACCTAAACACCCTACCCCCACCCCTACCCCTTTTAGTATGATCCTCGACCAACTCTCCGCCTCCGCCGCCTACGAGTCGCTCCACCCGCTCTTCCCGCAGGCGTTCGCCTACCTGCGCGCCTTCGACGTTCACACGGCCGACGGCAAGTATGAGCTCCAGGGCCAGGACCTCGTCGCGATCGTGCAGCGCTACCAGACGGCCCCATCGGCCGACAAGATGTGGGAAGCCCATCAAATCTACGGGGATATCCAAGTCGTCTACCAAGGCCTCGAACTCTGCGGCCACACGGACCAAAAGACCCTGGTCGTGACGAAGCCGTATATCGCCGAGAAGGACGTCGAGAAATACGCCGCGCCCACGGCTCCTTCCGCACTCCTGACGCTTGGACGTGGTAACTTCGCGATTTTCCATCCGCAGGACGGCCACCAGCCCGGCGTCCAGCTCGGCGCCCCGGCCGAGATCCTGAAGGTGGTCATCAAGTTCCGCCTGAAGGTCTGAGCGGCTTGCAACTTCGCCGACTTGGCGGTGTCCTATGGTCAACCCCATGAGACTCCTCGCCAGCCTGCTCCTCGCCCTCACCTGCGCCCTCGGCTCCGCCCAGGACGTCACCCGCGTCTCCGACGTCATCTACGCCAAGCATGACGGCGTGGCGCTGACCATGGATGTCTTCACCCCGGCCAAGCCCAACGGCGCGGCGGTCATCAAGATCATCAGCGGAGGTTGGAACTCCAACCACAACGGCATCAGCGACGGCGGCTGGCCGAAGCACGGCTTCACGACCTTCGTCGTCGTCCACGGCACGCAGCCGCGCTTCCACATCGCCGAAATCGTCGCCGACCTGCAGCGCTCCGTCCGTTTCGTCCGCGCCAATGCCGCCAAGTTCGGCATCGATCCGAACAAGATCGGCGTCACCGGCGGCAGCGCCGGCGGTCACCTCAGCCTGATGCTCGGCACCCGCGTCCTCCCGGCCAACCCGAAGTCGAAGGATCCGGTCGAGCACGTGAGCTCGGCGGTCAACGCCGTCGCCTGCTATTACCCGCCGGTCGACTTCCTCAGCTGGGCCAAGGAAGGTGACAGCAAGGAAGGCATCGGACCGCTTACCACCCGTGCTCCGGCCTTCGGACCAATCGTGACCACCGCCGAAGGACGCGAACGCGCCGGCCGGGAACTTTCCCCTCTCTTCTGGATCAGCGCCCAGACGCCCCCGACCTTCATCGTCCAGGGCGACGCCGACCCGCTGGTCCCTGACTCGCAGGCCCGCCGCTACCACGCCCGTGCCCAGGAAGTCGGCTCGAAGAGCGACGTCCTCATCCGTCTCGGCGCCGCCCATGGCGGTTGGGTTGAGATGGCCGACGACAATGTCCGCATGGCGGAATGGTTCAGCCTCCACCTGCTCGGCCAGCAGCCGGCCAAGCCCTTCTCTTACGACGTGCATACCTTGCCCAGCACGCCGGTGCCTAAGAAGGCCAAGAAGTAAGCGAGCCGGAGATTTACGCTGGCGGGAAGGCCGGGCCGTTTCCATAAACACGGTATGGCTTCGCCTTGCCGACTCATCCTCGCCCTCGACGTAGAGACCAAGGAGGAAGCCTTGGCGCTCGCCCGCCCCCTCGCCGGCAATCTGGCCTGGGTGAAGCTCGGGCTTCAGCTCTTCACTCGCCATGGTCCGGGCATCGTCGACGAATTCCACGCCCTCGGTTTCAAGGTCTTCCTCGACCTGAAGTTCCACGACATCCCCAACACCGTTTCGTCCGCCATCAAGAGCCTCAAGGGTCGCCCCTGCTCGCTCCTGACCATCCACGCCTGCGGCGGACCCGAGATGATCGCCCGCGCCGCCGACGCCGCCAAGTCCGCCCTACCCGACTGCACGGTGCTCGGCGTGACGGTGCTCACGTCGATGGACCAAGCCCAGCTCTCCGCCACGGGCGTCGCCCGCACGCCGGAAGAACAGGTCCGCCTGCTCGGCCGCATGGCCATCAACTCCGGCATCGGTGGCCTCGTCTGCTCGCCGCTCGAACTTCCCGTCCTCCGCGCCGACCTCGGTACGGGTCCGACGCTCGTCACGCCGGGCATCCGCTACCCTGACGCCGCCGGTGACGACCAGAACCGCGTCATGACCCCCGCCCAGGCCGCCGCCGCAGGAGCGAGCTTCATCGTGGTGGGACGTCCGATCCTCAAGGCCAAGGATCCCGCGGCCGAGACGCTCCGCATCCGCCGCGACATCGGCGAGACCGCATGAACGCCGGCGACGACATCCTCATCCTTCTCGCCGCGGGTTCCGCCCGGCGCATGCAGTCCGTCGTCGACGACAAGATCACCGCGCCTCTCGCCGGTAAGCCGGTCTTCGTCCACTCGCTCCAATCCTTCCTGAGCACGGGCCTGATCGGGCGCGTGGTCATCACTTACCGCGACGAAGCCCAGCTCGCCAAACTGCGTTCCCTGCTCGCCGCGCACCTGCCCTCGGCCACGGCGATCGACTTCGTGCCCGGCGGCGAATCCCGTCAGGACTCGGTCCTCGCGGCCCTCAACACCTGCGAAGGCCACTCCGGTCTGGTCCACATCCATGACGGCGCCCGCCCGTTAGTCTCCGCCGAAGCCATCCGCAAAGTACGCGCCAAGGCCTTCGAGACCGGCGCCGCCATCCTGGCCGGCCGTGCCGCCGACACCGTCAAGATCGCCAAGGCCGACTCCACTTCGGTCGAGACTTCCCCGGACCGCGGACTGGTCTGGACGGCCGAGACCCCGCAGGTCTTCCGCACGGCCATCGTGCTCAAGGCCTACCGCAAGGTCGCGGAACTCCAGCGCAAGGTGACCGACGACAGTTCCGCCGTGGAGTTCGTCGGCCAAGACGTATCCTTGGTCGAGAACCCCTCGGTGAACCTGAAGCTCACGCGCCCGGCGGACTTCGTCCTGGCGGAAGCGATCCTGAAGACGCGCTGAGCGCTCAGTAGCCGGCCTGACGGAGCGCGGCGTCCAGTTTGACCTGGAAGTCGGTGATGTCCTGCGGCGTCGGGCGATAGCCCGGCGTGCGCGCGGCCATCCCCGGACGGCCCTGATGGTCGATATACCAATCGGCCTTTTCGCCGTCGGAGAAAGTGACGTGTCCGCTGACCATCGCGTGCGGCTGGGCGATCGTATCGACCTCGACCGTGACGACGCCGGCACCTTGGGCGGTCGGAGCATCAGGGGCGGCGGCCTCGGCCGGGGCTTCTTCGGCGGCGGGCACTTCCGGCTGCTTCGGCTCTTCCTTCTCGATCAAGGCGAGGTTCAGGTCGTCGACGAGGAAACGGACGTCCATATAGGTCATGGAAACCTCGAGCTGAGTGGAAAGGCGCTCCTGGATCTGCGAAAGCGTCGCGCCTTCGGCTACCCAGGCGGAGAC
>Ga0255081_1000119_pt1 | contig 18190 bp, 14 predicted proteins | sample Colum_Colum_RepA_FD_188456 | JGI IMG/M metagenome (GOLD analysis project Ga0255081, IMG submission 188456) | Freshwater microbial communities from Columbia River, Oregon, United States - Colum_Colum_RepA_8h | ecosystem: Environmental > Aquatic > Freshwater > River | place: USA: Oregon... | reverse complement strand
TTGATCGAACACATGAGGATCGAGCGAGGCCATGTCGTTCGCGGTGTACAAGTGGGCGTCCCAGAAGAGCCAGCGTCGAATCGTCGTCCACTCGAGACCGGGCCCGATGGTGCTCACTCCGAAACGTTCCATGAGCTCGTGCATGCGGTGATGAACCGTGTCCACCCACTCGGCGCCACTCTCGGCGTACTGGCCGTTGGCGAAGCGATCGTGAACCGTGCGAGCGCGACCTCCGAATCGGTGACCGGCTTCCACCAGCCGCACGTCCACGCCACTCACCGCGAGCGATTCGGCCGCACTCAGACCAGCCAAGCCGGCCCCCACCACGATGGCGCGCACGCGTGAATCAGCCGCCGGCGAGGGTGGCGGCGATCTGACTCGACGACTCGCCCGAACGTCGCAGCACGCGAGCCACGAAGAGGAGCGCACCCATCGTGATCACGAACAGCACGACGGCACCCACACCCCAGAAGGGTTTGATGGTGCTCTTGGTGGCACCGAGTAGGGCCACCGGGAAGGTCGTCGAACCGGCTTCACTGACGAGAGTCGAGATCACGGCGTTGTCGAGACACAGCGTGAACGACAACAGCCCACCGGCCACGAGAGCCGAAGAGATGAGCGGCAAGGTGATCTGCCGGAATGCTCGCGCCGGCGTAGCCCCGAGATCGGCCGCCGCTTCTTCGAGCGATTCATCGAGTCCGGCCAGTCGGGCGCGAACGATGAGTGTCACGACCGCACTCGCGTAGAGGGACTGACCGACCCACAACTTGCTCATGCCGCCACTAAAGGGTCCGATACCGCTCTTGAACGCGTAGCCCAGCACCGGAACGTCGGCGATTCTTTGGAACCACGTCACGAGGGCGACGGCATCCATGACTTCGGGAGTCACGAGGATCAAGAACACCGTCGCCATGAAGATCTTCGTCCACCGGCCGGGTCGGCGGGCCAAGGCCACACCCGAGAGTCCACCCAGCACCACGGCGATCACCGTCGCGCCGAAGGCGGCGAGGAACGAGTTGCGGATGGCATCGCCGATACCGGCGAAATCGAACACATCGTGGTACCAGTCGGTCGAGAAACCGTTGATCACGAAGGCGACGAGGAACCCGAGCGGTCCGAAGTAGTTGAGAACCCGGGTCGGAGCCGAACCCCGATGGGCCAGCAACCTTCGGATCACGAGAGCGATCACCGGAACCACCACGAAGGTGGCGACGACTGTCCACGCCGAACCACCGTCGAAGAGTTCGCCCCACCACTTGGTACTCGTACGTCCGGCCCAGATCGCGAACGACGTGCCGCCGTTGAACGAATGGCGGAATACGAGAAGGATCGGGATGAACATGAAGGCCAGGACGAGAACGGCCCACACGGCGAAGAGGACCTTGACCAACTCGAACCGACGCACTCGCGCCGGAGCCGAGGTGCGCTCGACCGCCCGGTTGCGCTCGTGAATCGCCCGACGGATGCGTTGCGAGATCGGCTCCATGGCCCGCGTGATCCACGGAACCACCCACACGACGAGCGCGCCGGCGACCAGCGCCACCAGTACCGCCGCGATCATGAGCACCGCCATGGCCGAGCCGAGTGGCCAGTTCTGCGCCTGCGAGAACTGCGAGGCGATCATCGAGCCGATCATGTTGCCCTTGGCGCCGCCGAGCACGGTGGCCGTCACGTAGTCGCCGCACATCGGGATGAACGTGAGCAGCACTCCGGCCACGATGCCGGGACCGGCCAAAGGCAGGGTGACCCCGAAGAATGTCGCGACTCGTCCAGCGCCGAGATCCTTGCTCGCCTCGCGCATCCGAACATCGATGCGGTCGAGGGCCACGAAGAGCGGCAGGATCATGAAGCCGAGATAGTTGTAGACGATCGCGATCTGCACCGCGGTCTGGGTCTCGAGCAGCTGGATCCCCTTGTCGCCGATCAGGCCGATGTCGACGAGCCATTGCGAGAACTCACCTTTGGGAGCCAGCGGAATCCGCCACGCCACCGTGCGGATGAGGAACGACGTGAAGCTCGGCACCACCACGAGGGCGAGGATGAGTGCCCGCCAACGTTCGCTCACCTTGAAGGCCGCGAAGTACGCGACCGGGAGTCCGATCAGCAAGCAGAGCAGAGTCGCCACCACGGCGATCCGCAGAGTGGCCCGAAAGACCTTGAAGAACGTCTCGTCGAAAACCTCCGAGTAGTTACCCGTGGTCAACTTGCCGAGATCGACCGGAAGGAGCTTGGTCGTGTCCTTCGTACCGAACGAATAAACGATGATGAAGGCGATCGGGATGATGAAGAACAGCAGGTACCAGATGATCGACGGGATGGCGAGGGCGAACTTGGGCCCCCGCCACCCACGACGACGAGACGGCACTGCTGCGGTCACCCGCTATCAGGCTCCGGCCTTGGCCTTCATCTTGTTGAGGATCTCGACCTGACGGTCGATGGCCTCGGTGATCTCCTGCGTGTGCATGTTGGCGACCTGCGCGTCGTCGAAGAAGATCATGTCGCCCTTGTCGAGATCGGGAGCGATCTCGGCGACGAGTTCGGACATGCTCTTCATTCCGGTGTGATAACCGTGGTACTGCAGGTCCTGGATCGAGATCTCGGGGATGAGCTCCCAGTTGATCCATGCGTGAGCGGCCTCGGGGTTCGGCGCCCCCGCGGCGATGCAGTAGTTGTCCATCCAGAGTTCGGTGTCGGGTGAGCCGAGAGCCCACTTCCAGACGCTCGGATCTCCGCCGGCCTCCTCGATGCGGTAGTACGCCTGGCGGGCGTCACCGTTCCACGCCATCGAGAGCGAGTAAGCGCCCTCCGCGATGGCCGTGCTCGGGTAACTATCGAACTTCTTGATGTGCTGGGCAAGTTCGTCCACGAGGAACGCCTCGCAGGCGTCGAGATCGGCCACGTCGGTGCCGTTCCAGTCCTTGCCATTGGCCCAGCACCACGCGCCCCAGAGGTTCGGGCCGGTGTCGAGAACCGAGCAGTTGCCACTGGCTTCGTTCATGCAGGCATCGAAGAAGTCGGTCCAGGTGACGAGATCGCGCTCGATCACGGTGCTGTCCCACATGAATCCGGTGGTACCCCAGTTCTTGCAGACCGAGTAATCGTTGCCCGGATCCCAGGCCTGACCGAGGTAGTTGGGATCGACGTTGACCATGTTGGGGATCAACGACTTGTCGAACTTCTGGATCAGACCCTTCTCGATCATCTGCGGGATGTACGGACCGGTGGGAACGACGATGTCGAAACCACTCGCGCCACCCGAGGTCGAGAGCTTGGTGATGAGGTCTTCGTTGCTGTTGAAGTAGTCGACCTTCATGGTCGCGCCGATGGCCTTCTCGGCCTGCTCACCCACGAGCAGGGGATCGTTGTAGTCACCCCACGTGTACATGGCGAGCGTTCCGCTGGCCGCGTTGATCACGCGACTCCAGTCACCACTGGCCTGGTTCCCACCGGCGCCGGATCCGTCGGTGGTGTCTCCACCCTCCGACGATCCACCGTCGTCACCACCACAAGCCACGGCGACGATGGCCAGGCCCGCCGCGGCGGTTCCCATCTTGATGACGGCACGCCGCGACAACTTGTCACGGAAACTCGCCGGGGCGAGCATGCGGAGCTGCTGGGGCTTCTTCGGTGTGTTCATGGGTTTCTCCTTACTGGATGGAACTTGGATGGGATTCGGGTTGCCGGCCGATCACTCGTCGACGAGTTCTTCGTCGGCGGCATCGGCCATCACGATGTCGGCTTGGCGGGCCGAGAACAGGTACACGTCGTCGGCGGCCCAACTACACCACACGTCGTCGCCGGCGTGCAGGCGGGCGGCGTGCGCCCGGGGGGTCAGAACCAGGACGTCACGATCACCGGCCGACACCACGTACTGCAACACGTCGCCGAAGTGCGACACCCCGGCGACCTTGCCCCGCAAGAGATTCGAGTCCTGGGACGGTTTCTCGGACGAGAGGTCGATGCACTCGGGGCGCACCGCGGCCAAGGCTCCCTGGCCGTTGGGCACGTCCTCCTCGGGCCGACTCGCCACGAAGTCCACGCCGTCGTCGCTGCGCGCACCGTGTTCGGTGGCCACGCCCTGCCAGAAGTTGTTGCGACCGATGAAGCCGGCGACGAAGGCCGAAGCCGGATGTTCGTAGACCGACTCGGGGTCACCGAGCTGTTCGATGTGACCGTCGAGCATGATCGCGATGCGGTCGCTCATGCTCATGGCTTCTTCCTGATCGTGAGTCACGAAGACGAAGGTGATGCCGAGACGACTCTGCAGCAGTTTGAGTTCGATCTGCATCTCTTCGCGCAACTTGCGGTCGAGCGCTCCGAGGGGCTCGTCGAGGAGGAGAACGCTCGGTCGGTTCACCAGCGCTCGCGCCACCGCCACGCGCTGCTGCTGACCACCCGACATCTGACGGGGCTTGCGGTCGGCCAACTTGGACATCTGCACCATGTCGAGAGCTTCGGCCACCCGCGTGGCGATCTCTGACTTCGCCACGCCCTTCTGACGCAGCCCGTAACCGACGTTCTCCGACACCGTCATGTGCGGGAAGAGCGCATAGTGCTGGAACACCGTGTTGACGTCGCGCTTGTAGGGCGGAACCCCCTGCACGTATTCCCCGGAGATCTTGATGAAGCCCGAGTCGGGTTGCTCGAATCCGGCCAGCATGCGCAAGGTCGTGGTCTTGCCACAGCCACTTGGGCCGAGCAGCGACAAGAACTCGCCCGGTCGCACCGAAAGACTGACCGAATCCACGGCGACAACGGAGCCGTACCGCTTGGTGACGTTCTCCAATTCCACTGCGCCACGGTTGTCAGCCACCTGGTGCATCCCCTCCCCGGAATGTGCGGACATCTGTCCTGCGGGACTATACGACATGGGGTCACGGGTCCGGGTTCCAATCCTCCCCGGACCGTTGGTCGCCGAGTCGAGCGTCGACTCCCGCTACCGTGGGGGTCATCCGAGGCGTTGCGCCTCCCGACCCCTTCCCCGCGATGAACCCCGACCGACAACTTCTTGCCCGGCGGCACCTATGGGGACACTTCACCGATCTCAACGGTGTCCAGCGTGGCGGTCTACCCGTGATCGAGCGGGGCGAGGGACCGTACGTGTTCGACGACGCCGGTCGCCGCTACCTCGACGGTCTCTCCGGCCTCTTCGTCAGCAACATCGGGCACGGGCGCACCGAACTCGCGAACGTCGGAGCGGCCCAGGCGAGCTCGCTCGCCTACTTCCCGTTGTGGAGTTTCGGCCACCAGCCCGCCATCGACCTCGCGGCCAAGTTGGCCGATCTCGCCCCCGGTGATCTCAATCGCGTCTTCTTCACCACCGGTGGCGGTGAAGCCGTGGAGTCGGCCTGGAAACTCGCTGTTCAGTACTACGCAATGATCGGTCAACCCGAACGACGCAAGGTCGTGAGTCGTCAATACGCCTACCACGGCACGACCATCGGCGCCCTCAGCATCACGGGCATCCCGGCAATCCGCGAACCCTTCGAACCACTCCTTCCGTGGGCCGTGAAGGCCGCCAACACCAATGCCTACCGATGCGAGATGTGCTCGGGTTCGTGTTCGCTCGCCTGCGCCGATGACATCGAGCAAGTGATCTTGCGCGAAGGACCTGAGACGGTGGCCATGGTCATCCTCGAACCCGTTCAGAACACGGGTGGAACTCTGGTTCCGCCGGCCGGGTACTGGGCGCGAGTGCGCGAGATCTGCGATCGCTACGGGATCCTGCTCGTCTCCGACGAAGTGATCTGTGCCTTCGGTCGACTCGGAACCTGGTTCGGTTGCGAACGATTCGACTACCAGCCCGACATGATCACCTTTGCCAAGGCGGTGACATCGGGGTACGCACCACTCGGTGGCGTGATCGTGAGCGACCGCCTGGCCGCTCCGTTCCTCGAACGACCCGGCAACCCATTTCTGAACGGCATCACGTACGGCGGCCATCCCGTCGCCTGTGCGGTGGCCCTCGAGAACATCCGCATCATGGACGAAGAGGACGTTCTCGGCAACGTCCGTCGCAACGAGCCACTCTTCGACGAAGTGATGGGGGGTCTCCGCGACCTCCCGATCGTCGGCGACGTTCGCGGGTGTGGTTATTTCCGCACGGTCGAATTGGTTCGCGACAAGGAGACTAAGCAGAGTTTCGACCCCGAGGAGTGCAACTGGCTGTTGCGCGACATCCTCTCGCCGCGCCTCTACGCGAACGGACTGATCTGTCGAGCCGACGATCGCGCCGAGCCCGTGCTCGTTCTCGCGCCGACCCTGATATCGGGACCGACCGAACTCGAATTCATCGGTCAGGCGCTGACCGAGGCCATCACGTACGCGGCCGATCAATACACCCGACGTTGAAGTCGGGCTCGGCTCAGCTGTCGAGATTCGCCATCACGTGCTTGATGCGCGTGTAGTCATCGAGTGCATACGCCGAGAGGTCCTTGCCGTAACCCGACTTCTTGAATCCACCGTGCGGCATCTCGGCGACCATCGGGATGTGCGTGTTGATCCAAACGCATCCGAAGTCGAGGCGCTTGGTGACGCGCATGGCTCGTCCGAAGTCCTTGGTCCAGACGCTCGAGGCCAAGCCGTAGTCCACCCCGTTGGCCCACTTCACGGCTTCGTCCTCGTCGGAGAACTGCTGCACGGTGATCACCGGACCGAAGATCTCGGTCTGCACCATCTCGTCGGTCTGCTTGAGACCACTCACCACCGTCGGCGAGAAGAAGTAGCCCTTGTCGCCCTGACGTGAACCGCCAGCGTTGACTTCGGCGTGCTTGGGCAGTCGGTCGAAGAAGCCCGACACCCGGGCGAGTTGGTTCGGATTGTTGACCGGACCGAACAGAACGTCCTCGTCGTCGGGCATGCCGCAGCCGGTTCCCTTGGCCTGCTCGGTGAGCGCGGCCACGAAATCCTTGTAGACACCCGGCGCGCACAGCACGCGAGTGGCGGCGGTGCAGTCCTGACCCGCGTTGAAGTAGCCGCCGATGGCAATGCCCTCGGCCGCGGCGGCAATGTCGGCGTCGTCGAACACGATCACCGGTGCCTTGCCACCTAGTTCGAGGTGGACCCGCTTGAGTGATTTGGCGGCCGCCTCGGCGACTTCCATGCCGGCGCGGACCGAACCGGTGACGCTCACGAGCGACGGCGTGTCGTGCACGACCATCGACCGTCCGGTGTCGCGATCTCCGCACACCACATTCATCACACCCGACGGCAGGAACTCGGCGCAGATCTCCGCGAGAAGGGTCGTCGTGACCGGTGTGGTGTCACTCGGCTTCAACACCACGGTGTTGCCAGCGGCGATAGCCGGTGCGAACTTCCACACGGCCATCATCATCGGGTAGTTCCACGGCGCGACCTGCGCGCACACGCCGATCGGCTCACGTCGGATGTAACTCGTCATGTTCGGCACGTATTCGCCGGCGCTCTTGCCCTCGAGATGCCGGGCCGCGGTGGCGAAGAAACGAACGTGGTCCACCATCGGGGGGATCTCCTCCGAGCGGGTGATCCCGATGGGCTTACCACAGTTCTCCGATTCGAGCGCGATGAATTCCTCGGCGCGCGCCTCGATGGCGTCGGCGATGCGGAAGAGCGCGAGCGAGCGGTCCTTCGGTGTGGAATCGCGCCAGGTCTCGAAGGCATCAGACGCCGCCTTCATCGCCGCGTCGACATCGGCCGCACCCGACAGCGGAGCGGTTGCGTATTGCTCACCCGTGGCCGGATTGACGACGCCGAGGGTCCGGCCGTCGGCCGCGTCGATGTACTTGCCGTTGATGAAATTGCGGTAGGTCTTCATGCCGCCACAATAGGCGAGGCGTCCGGACGTCCGGTCAGCCCGCTATCGCGGGGCGCGCCACATCGGCCAAATGGTCGGCCCGTTCGGAATCCGGATCTCGTTCACGACCTCGAAACCGAAACGTCGGTAATAGGGAACGTTCGAATCCTTGGACGACTCCAGGTAAGCCCCCACGCTCTCGGCGTCGGCACGGGTGAGCACATACTCCATGATCGCGGCACCGTGCCCGCGACCTTGCTGCACGGGATCGGTCCCCAGCACTTCGAGGTAATAGTGCGGTTCGCGGGGATGAACCCCTTCGATTCGGCCGAGAAGACTCAGGGCGCGAAACACCCCGGTGCGGTAGGCGCGGAGGGAGAGCGGGAGAGTCCGCAGAACGTTGCGCCACGGCACCGTCCATCGTCCGGGCAAGGCCCAGAACGCCGCTGCCGATGTGTCCGAGGTTCGCAGGACCATCCCGCGGTCGAGTGCGTTGATGCCGAGCATCCGGAACGCGAGTTCCGATCGATGGCGGTCGTCGTCCAGCGGAATCAGGAAACGAAAAACCGGGTCGTCGACGAAGGCGCGGGCCAACGTTGCCGTGACATCCGGGAGATCGTCGCGGGTGGCGCGCCTCACTTCGGTCACGTGCCGACAGTACCGGTAGTTTCGACGACGTGACCACACTCGTGACCGATGCCGACATGCCGATCGTCGATTTCGCCTTCGCCGACGCCTACGAACAGCGCGCGCAGCTCGAACGGCTGAGCAAGGAGAACTGGATCGCCCGCGGACCCTTCGCCTACCCGATCTTCACCTACGACGACTGTGTCGCGATCCTGCGCGACAAGCGCTGGCACAGTGCCGCCTCGGTGATCTCCGAGGTCATGGGCATTCAGGACGACCGCCTCGCGGCTCGGCGTCGGGAATCGATCCTTTCGGCCGAGGGTGACGTGCACACCCGCCTGCGCCGTCTCGTCGCTCCTTCGTTCTCACCTCGCGCCGCCGATCGACTTCGTCCGTTCATGCGCGAAGTGATCGACGGTCTCCTCGATGCCGTGACTCCTAACGGACGCTGTGATCTCGCCACCGACGTGTGCGACCCGTACCCGATTCCGATCATCTGCGAACTCCTCGGCGCTCCCAAGAAGGACTGGGAGTTGTTCAGCGTCTGGGCCGAGGACGTCCTGCGCATCTTCAACGCCACGGCCGCCGAGGAACTCGACGTCATCTTCAAGGCCCAGGACGAACTCGAGGCCTACACGCTCCAACTCATCGCCGACCGACGAAACAGCCCGGCCGACGATCTCCTCACGAGCCTGATCGCCGCCGAAGAAGCGGGCGACAAGTTGAGCGAGGAAGAGTTGGTGATGATGGTGCAGGCCGTGATCGTCGGCGGCACCGACACCACCCGCAACCAACTCGGCTGCTCGGTGGCCCTCTTCGCCGAACACCCCGACCAGTGGGATCTCCTCGCCGAACGACCCGAGCTGGCTCCCAAGGCGGTCGAGGAAACGATGCGCTACTTCGGCGCCGTGCGTTCGACCGGTCGCTTCGCCAGCGAGGACATCGAATACAAGGGGATGCTCTTCCCGAAGGGCACGCTCGTCACTCCCGCCTTGGCCATCGCCAACCGTGACGACTCGGTGTTCCCCGACGCGACCACGTTCGACATCACGCGTGAGCCGAGTGGCCAACCACAGATGACCTTCGGATCGGGCATTCACTACTGCCTCGGAGCGGCCCTCGCCCGCGCCGAACAGCAGGAAGCACTTCCGATCCTCGCCCGCCGGCTGCGCAACATGAAGATCGATGGCGAGGTCACGTGGAAGCCCTCGACGGTCGCCATCTACGGCCCGGAGAATCTGCCGCTCACGTTCGACCCGTCCTGAGCGCATCGGCACGACGCCCGCGACAGCTTGTCTAGGCTCTCGTCCATGTCGGAAACGTTCGCGCTCTCGATTCGCGGACTGACCAAGAGATTCGGGTCCGTCACCGCGGCCGATTCGGTCAGCCTCGACATCGCCGACGGTGAGTTCTTCGCCATGCTCGGGCCGTCCGGTTCGGGCAAGACCACGGTCCTACGCATGATCGCCGGATTCGAGAAGCCGGACGCCGGATCGATTCTCCTGTCGGGGTCCGACATCACCGATCGACCACCCTTCGATCGAGACGTGAACACGGTCTTCCAGGACTACGCGCTGTTCCCTCATCTCTCGGTCATCGAGAACGTCGAGTACGGGCTCATGGTGACCAAGGTTCCCAAGGCCGATCGTCGCCGCCGAGCGACCGAGATGCTGGCCGCAGTTCGACTCGACGGTTACGGCGAGCGGATGCCCAATCAGTTGTCGGGGGGTCAACGTCAGCGCGTCGCCCTCGCCCGAGCGCTGGTCAACGAACCCAAGGTGCTCCTCCTCGACGAACCCCTCGGCGCGCTCGATCTCAAACTGCGCGAAGAGATGCAGGTCGAGTTGAAGTCGATCCAACAGCGTGTCGGCATCACGTTCGTCTTCGTGACCCACGATCAGGGTGAGGCGTTGTCGATGAGCGACCGCATCGCCGTGTTCAACCAAGGACGCGTGGAGCAGGTGGGGTCACCGCGCGAGATCTACGAGCGTCCGGCCACTGCCTTCGTGGCCAGTTTCGTGGGAAGCACGAACCTCGTCTCGGGTGAGCGGGCCGAGCGCCTGTTCGGCCGCGTCGGCACCTTCACGCTGCGCCCGGAACATGTCGAAGTGAGTCAGGACGGCTCCGGCCTCGAGGCGACCGTGCAGGCGGTCCAGTTCCTGGGCGCGGACACGCGTCTTCATTGCGCCCTTGCTGACGGAACTAGCCTCGTCGCCAGTGGGGTCAGCGCCCGATTGGGTGGCATCACGGCCGGATCGAAAGTCCGGCTTTCTTGGAACTCCGAAGCGGCATTCGCCGTTGCGGATTGAGCGTCCGGTACTCCGGACCACAACGAAGGGGAGATACATGAAGCGAGCACGCAAAGTGTTCACTTTGTCGGCAGTAGCCCTGCTGACTCTGGCCGCCTGTGGTGGCGACGACGAAGGCGGAAGCAGTTCCGACCTGCCCAAGGAGCTCGGTGAGGGCGAAGGTGCAGTGAACCTCGTCGCCTGGGCCGGCTACGTCGAGGACGGATCCACCGATCCCGCCGTCGACTGGGTGACCTCGTTCGAAGAGGAAACCGGTTGCGAGGTCAACGTCAAGATCGGCAACACCTCCGACGAAATGGTCGAGCTGATGCAGAGCGGCGAGTACGACGCCGTTTCGGCCTCGGGTGATGCGACGCTGCGTCTCATCGCCGGTGGCGACGTCGCTCCGGTCAACACCGACCTGATTCCGAACTACGCCGATGTCTTCGACGATCTGAAGAACAAGCCGTGGAACAGCGTCGACGGAGTCGCCTACGGCGTTCCGCACGGCCGCGGCGCCAACGTTCTCGCCTACAACTCGGAGGCCGGACCGGCACCGACGTCGATCAAGGACATGTTCGATCCGGCCAGTCCGTGGGCCGGTCAGATCTCGGTCTACGACAGCCCGATCTACATCGCCGATGCGGCCATCTACTTGATGGCCACGCAGCCCGAGCTCGGGATCACCGATCCCTACGCGCTCGATGCCGACCAGTTCGCAGCGGCGATCGAGGCGTTGAAGACCCAGGAGTCGATCGTCGGTCAGTACTGGTCGCTCTACACCGATCAGCAGGCTTCCCTGGAGTCGGGTTCGATCACTCTTGGCACCTCGTGGCAGGTCATCGTCAACCTCGCTTCGGCCAATGCTCCGGCCATCATGGCCACCAAGGCCGAGGATGGCGCGACCGGCTGGTCGGACACCTGGATGATCTCGAGCAAGGCCAAGCACCCGAACTGTGCGTACAAGTGGCTCAACCACATCATCTCGCCGCAGGCCAACGCCGGTGTGGCGGAATGGTTCGGTGAGGCTCCGTCGAACTCGAAGTCGTGCGATCTCACTGCCGACCCGAACCACTGCTCGACGTACCACGCCGGCGAAACCGAGTACTGGGAGAACGTGTACTACTGGACCACTCCGACCGAGAAGTGCCTCGACGGCCGTGACGCGAAGTGCATCCCGTACACCGAGTGGGTCAACGCTTGGAACGAACTCCGGGCCTAGTCCCAGGACTGTCCCGATTCTTCGCTGCCCGGCGCCGTTTGGCGCTGGGCAGCGTGGTTTCGGGTCCGGTTCTCTGGCTCGTGGTCGTGTATCTGGGCTCACTTGCCCTACTGATCACGAGTGCTTTCTTTCGTCTCGACGATTTCACCGGCAAGTCCACGAGTGAGTGGACACTTGCCAACCTCGACGAAGCGTTCACGACGGGCGCCTATCGAACCCTCGTCGTCCGTAGTGTCCTGATCGCGGCCGCCGCGACCGCCACGTGCATCGCCGTCGCATTGCCGGTTGCCTTCTACATCTCTCGCCTGGCTCGCCCGTGGGCCAAGCGCGGACTCGTCGTCGCACTCACGATCCCCCTCTGGGCCGGCTATCTCGTGAAGGCCTACGCGTTGCGGGCGATCTTCGAGCCGGGTGGCGCGAACGGTGGTGGCTTTCTGAACTCGGTATTCGGTGGTTCCCCCGGATTCGGCTACACGGCCACCATCGTGACCCTCGCCTATCTCTGGTTCCCGTACATGCTCCTTCCCGTCTACACGGGCTTCGAGCGACTCCCCGACTCACTCCTCGATGCGAGCGGCGACCTCGGCGCGGGAACGTTGCGAACCTTCCGCTCGGTCATCTTCCCACTCCTGATTCCATCGATCGCCGCCGGCAGCATCTTCACCTTCTCGCTGTCGCTCGGCGACTACATCACGGTCAAGGTCGTGGGCGGCACCACCCAGATGATCGGCAACATCATCGAGCGAACCCTGCTCGCCCCCAATCAGCCGCTGGCCGCGGCGTTCACCTTGTGGCCGATCAGCATCATGGTCGTCTACCTCGTCGTCATGAGCCGCCTCGGCGCTTTCAAGAACCTCTGATGCAGCTCTCACGCACCTCCCGCTGGTCGCTTCGCACCATCACCTACCTGACGATCGGCCTCGTCTATCTACCGCTGGCGATCGTCCTCGTCCTGTCGTTCAACGACTCGAACGCGCTCGTCTGGCCGCCTCGCGGATTCACGACGCACTGGTGGTCGACTCTCGCCGACGTCGAGAGCGCGCGTGAAGCACTCGCGACGTCGGCCCGCATCGGCCTGGTCGCGATGCTCATTGCGGTGGTGCTGGGTTCGCTCCTCGCCTTCGGACTCCAGCGATTCGAGTTCTTCGGCAAGAACGCCGTCAGCTTCCTCGCAGTTCTTCCCATCGCGCTTCCCGGCATCGTCACCGGAGTCGCCCTCCGCAACACGTTCGTCCGTTTCGGATGGGATCTCGGCTACCTGAGTGTGGTGGTCGGCCACGCCACCTTCTGCATCGTGGTCGTCTACAACAACGTCGTCGCCCGACTACGCCGGATGTCGCCCAATCTGCGCGAAGCATCGGCGGACCTCGGCGCCCAACCGTGGCAGACGTTCCGTTACGTGACGTGGCCACTCATGCGATCGGCGGTCGCCGCTGGCGCGATCCTCGCCTTCGCCCTCAGTTTCGACGAAGTCGTGGTCACGACCTTCACCGCCGGCGCCGGAGTCTCGACGCTCCCGCAATGGATCCTGAACAACTTCTCCCGACCGAACGTTCTCCCCTACGTGACCGTCGTGGCCACCATCGTGATGATCATCTCGCTACCCATCGCTTGGCTCGCGCAACGACTCTCGGACGGCCCGCGCGAACGCTGACTCTCTTCATCGGGTGATCGGCTCGATGGGGTGATCGGCTCGCTTCCGTGCCACGATTCGGCCATGGCACGTCAACTCAAACTCGGCTACAACACGGGCTATTGGTCGGCCGGTCCGCCGGCCGGAGCTCTCGACGCGGTGAAGGAAGCCGAACGGCTGGGCTTCGACTCCATCTGGACCGCCGAGGCCTACGGATCGGATGCGCTCACTCCCCTCGCGTGGTGGGGTGCCAACACCGAGAAGGTTCGGCTCGGTACGGCGATCATGCAGATGAGTGCGCGTACGCCCACGGCGGCGGCGATGGCGGCGATCACGCTCGATCATCTGTCGAATGGTCGCTTCATCCTCGGACTCGGCGCGAGCGGACCGCAGGTCGTCGAGGGTTGGTACGGACAGGCCTACCCCAAGCCCCTCGCACGCACGCGCGAATACGTCGACATCGTGCGACAGGTGTTGCGCCGCGACAAGCCGGTCGAGTCGCACGGAGCTTTCTACGATCTCCCGTATTCGGATTCCGATGGCGCCGGACTCGGCAAGCCCCTGCGCTCCACGGTTCATCCGTTGCGATCCGACATCCCGATCTTCCTCGGCGCCGAAGGCCCGAAGAACGTCGCGCTCTCGGCCGAGATCTGCGACGGATGGCTGCCCCTCTTCTTCTCGCCCAAGGAGGACGCCTTCTACCGCAGGTGTCTGGCCGAAGGCTTCGCCAAGTCGGGTGAAGCCGGCAAGGCGGATCGCTTCGAAGTTGCTTCGACCGTCATGATCATTCCGGGCGACGATGCCGAGAAGTGCGCCGACATGGTGCGTCCGTTCCTCGCTCTCTATGCCGGTGGCATGGGCGCACGGGGCGCGAACTTCCACTTCGAAGTGTTCGCGCGCATGGGATACGAGGACGTCGCCTTGAAGGTGCAGGATCTCTATCTCGCCGGCAAGAAGGCCGAAGCCGCCGCCGCGATTCCCCTCGCCATGGTCGAGGACGTCGCCCTGGTCGGACCTCCGGCCAAGATCAAGGACGAACTCGCCCAGTGGAAGGAAACCTGCATCACCACGTTCCTGGTGAGCGGTCCGGCCATGGTGCTTCCGCACTACGCCGATCTCATCCTCGGCTGATTCGCGTGGGGCTCGACTTCCTCGCGGTCGCCGATCAGCGTCGCCTTCTCGACGAAGGCGCGGTGAGTCCCGTCGATCTCGTCGAGGCCGCGTTGGCGCGGATCGAGGAAGTCCAGCCTCGTCTGAATTGCTTCGTCCACGTGTGGGCCGACGAGGCTCGCCGTCGGGCGCGAGAACTCCCCGTGGGTCACGGACCGTTGCACGGCGTGCCGGTGGCGATCAAAGACACCACGCCGTGGGCCGGTCATCCCATCACCCTCGGCTCACGCACGCAACACAATGTCGTGGCCGATCGTTCGGCGTGGGTCGTGGAGCGACTGCTCGATGCCGGCGCAGTGATCATCGGCAGCACCAACACTCCCGAGTTCGCCCACGCCGGCATCACCGACAATCGCCTGTGGGGCGCCACGCGAAATCCGTGGAACCTCGCGCGCACCACCGGCGGCTCGAGTGGCGGCGCCGGTGGTGCCGTCGCGTCGGGCTGTGTGGCGGTGGCCGAAGGAAGTGACATGGGTGGCTCGGTGCGCATCCCGGCGGCGTGGTGCGGTGTGGTCGGACTCAAGCCGTCACTCGGGCGCATTCCGATGGACGTCCTGCCCGGACTCTGGGATTCGATCTCGCATCACGGTCCACTCGGTCGAACGGTCGATGACGCCCGTCGCTTCCTCGACGTCGTGCAGGGCCCATCACTGCGCGACCCCTACTCGTCACTTCCCGCGGTGAGCTCGACGTCGGCCGATGTTCGGGGCCGACGAGTCGCGTTGTCCACCGATCTCGGCTGTTGGTCGGTCGATCCGCAGATCGTCGACGTCGTCGAGCGGGCCGCACGACATCTGGCCGATGCGGGTCTCGTCATCGAACGAACCGGGCCGCGCTTCACTCCGCGCGACAACGCCCTGTGGCTCGAGATGTGGGGGATCTTCATGGCGGCCTACTACGGCGACCTCACCGATACCCAGGCGGCCGACATGGACACCGACGTGCTGGCCCTGATCGAACTCGGTCGCAGTTTCTCGGCCGTCGACGGCAAGCGGATGGAGATCGAACGCAGTGGTGTCTGGAATCGAGTGGCCGCCGTACTCGAGACTCACGACGTCATCGTGTGCCCGACCATGTCGTTACCACCCGGTGCGGCGACGAAGTCCGAGAATCAACGGCACTACTTCATCGACGATGAGGGTCGGTACCACGGTGAAGACATGACGTCGGTGTGGAATCTCGTCTCGCCGTGTCCGGTGATCTCGGTGCCGGGTGGGCGACACATAGGCGGCGAACACGACGGCCTTCCCATCGGTGTGCAGATCGTGGGCCGACCGGGTGGCGAAGACCTCGTCCTGGCCGTGGCTCAGGTGATCGAAGATCAGGTCGGTGCGCCTGCTTGGCGCCCCGACATCTGAACGTCAGTCACAGCAGGAGTCGCGCCAGCCGCAGCCCTTGCACTTGAAGTGCGCGTGCTCGGGGAACAGATCTCCTCCGCACAACGGGCATTCGGCGAAGGTACCGAGCGGCGATCGACACGATCCGCCGTTCTCCGGCGGGGCCACGAGTTGCTCGAGCGGGCGCACGGCGGGATCGTCGATGTTCACGACGCAAGTGTGGCACGACACACCGACGACCGAAGGGACCATCACTAGGCTCACGACGCCCCCATGTCCGACTCCCCCGACTCCGCGCTCGCGCCTCTTCCGCACCCGCATCGACCCGGCACCGCCCGGGCCGCCTTCGCCTATCGCGACTACCGCCTCGTCTGGACCGGACTCCTGTTGTCGAGCATCGGCACCTGGATGCAGAACCTCGGCCTGCCGGCCTACATCGACGACCGCACGGGTTCGGCCAAGATCGTCAGCCTCCTGATCTTCGCCCAACTCGGACCACTTCTACTGCTCGCCATTCCCGGCAGCCTCCTGGTCGACCGCGTGAACCGGCGCAACTTTCTACTCGCGATGCAGTGGATGCAGCTGATCTTCTCGCTCGTGCTGGCCGCCATCGTGTCGGTGGACGGACCGATCTGGGCGCTCTTCCTCGCCCAACTCGTTATCGGTACCAGCAACGCACTGAACGCTCCCGCCTTCCAGGCGAGCATTCCGCTACTCGTCGACCGTCGCGATCTGGCCGGCGCGATCAGCATGAACTCGATTCAATTGAACGGAAGTCGGGTTCTCGGCCCGAGCCTCGCGGCATTGCTCACGTTGTGGGGAGTGTCGACCGCCGGGCTCTTCGTGATCAACGCGGCCACGTACCTCTTCCTCATCGTCGCGCTGATGATGGTGGCCATCCCCGACATCCGCGGCGACCACCACGAAGAGGGCTGGCGACAGTTCCTCACCGGAGTCCGCATCAGCCGTGAACGGCCGGTCCTCGCCCGACTCCTCGTGTCGATGGCCTCGTTCTCGCTCTTCTCACTAGTGTTCGTGGCCCTCTTCCCCTCGGTCACCCGCATCAACTTCGGCGTCGATCCGGCGAGTTCCACGTTCAAGTGGCTCTACGCCGTGTGGGGTTTCGGCGCCTTCATCGGTGCCGTCGCCATGGGCACCTTTCTCGCCCGCTTCCACCGACCCAAGGTGATCAGTCGTGGGTTCGTGGGTTTCGCCGTGTCACTCGCCGCTTACGCGCTCGTGCGCCATCCGGCGCCAGCTTTTCCGATCGGGTTCTTCCTCGGGACCTTCTACTTCCTGATCGCCACCGCCATGGTCACGTCGTTCCAGCAGAACCTGCGCGACACCGAGCGAGTGCGCGTGATGCCGCTCTGGTTCATGTCGTTCGGCGGCACCATCACCGTGGGCGGCCTCATCGCCGGGCCGATCATGGATGCCATCGGCGCGCGCTGGATCCTGCTGGCCGGTTCACTCTTCGCGCTCTTCCTCGCCTGGTGGTGCGATCTCGATCGCCTGCCACCGTCGGCCTTCCTCAACGAGGATTGATCGAGTCGAGAATTCGCTCCAAGCCGGCAACGCGACTCCCCTTCACCAGCACCGCGTCATCGGAGTCCATCTCGCCCACGACGGATCGGGCGACGTCGATCGAGATCGGATCGACCCCGTACAGATCGGTCCCCACGGCGACGAGTCGGATGCCGAGAGCGCGAGCGACCTCCGAAATGTCCGCATGTGAACGCGTCGGATCGTCGAGTTCGGCCATGAGCCCGACAATGGCGGTCTTGCGCGGCGCCTTCATCGCGGCGAGTGTCTGCAAAGCCGCCTCCATCGACGTCGGGTTGGCGTTGTAGCAATCGTCGAGGATCGTCGCACCACGCGGAGTCGACACCTCGGCCATCCGATGGTCGGCGATGCGAACGACGGCGAGACCGGCCACCATCGACTCGAGCGATACCCCGAGTGCCACACCGACTGCGACGGCGGCCGCGGCGTTCGACGCCATGTGCCGACCGGCGACGGGAACCGACAATTCGGCCCCGCCCATCGGTGTGTCGACGCGAAAATGCGGCCGTCCGAATTCGTCGAGCCGAAGTTCGGAGATCCGCACGTCGGCCGAGTCGTGCTCGCCGTATGAGATGACCC
>Ga0255081_1000117_pt1 | contig 18405 bp, 21 predicted proteins | sample Colum_Colum_RepA_FD_188456 | JGI IMG/M metagenome (GOLD analysis project Ga0255081, IMG submission 188456) | Freshwater microbial communities from Columbia River, Oregon, United States - Colum_Colum_RepA_8h | ecosystem: Environmental > Aquatic > Freshwater > River | place: USA: Oregon... | reverse complement strand
CGGTGCTGTCCCTTGAGGTCGGCCGTAAGCGTCTGCGTGATGCGGGTGGGGCTTTTCTGGATGAAGGTCAGGTCTGGACGGCTTCGCTGAGCCAGACTTTCGAATGGCCGGAGCGGCTGCGCCTCCGCCGGGCCATCGCCGATCGCCAGATCGAGGCCGCTAAGCTCGGCTTGGGCCGATTCGAGCAGGCGCTCGAGGCTAAGGCCACGGTACTCGCTTACCGCCTGTCCCGCGCCCAGGTTCGCGCCCAGGCTTGCGAAGAAGTCGCCGAGCGTTTCGCCGGCCTGCGTAAGGCCTTGGTCGGACGCGATCCTTCCGGTCCTGCCCCGACCATCGAACTGCGTTCGGTCGAGGCCGCCGAGGTCGTCGCACGCCGTCGTGCCGAGGAGGCGCGCCTGGCGCTCCAGCAGGCCTTGCTGGAGATGAACCAACTGCGCGGCGCTCCTTCGCTCGCTCCGCTTGCCGTCAAGGCTCCGGTGCTCGCGCTCAAGGATGCCCCGAAACTCGAGGAGCTCCTGGCCGCCGCTCCGCAGGGCAACTTCTCCTACCGCATGCAGGTGCTCGAATCCGAGCAGATGAGCCTACAGTCCGACCTCGCGCGCTCGGATAGCGTGCCGGGTTTCACCGCCGGGCCTTACGTCTCGCAGGACCGCGTCGGCGGGCGTGAGACCATCGTGGGCCTTCGCTTCGACATCCCGCTACCGGTTACCGGCCGTGCTGGTTCCGCCGAGCGCGCGGCCAACGAACGTAAGCGGCAGTCTAAAGCTGCCATTTCCGCGGCCTGGCGCGACGTCGAGAAGGACCTCGGCCAGACTTGGCTTTCCTACGCCTCGAAGGTCGACCAGTTGCGCATGCATAAGGACGATCCAGCGGTACGTTTCTCGGAAGCAGCCAAACTCGCCGAGTCTCACTTCCGTGCCGGCGCCTTGTCGCTGCAGCTCTTCATGGATGCCCAGGCTGGTTACCTGGAGGCCGTCGACTCCGCGTTGCTCATTCAGGAGCAGGCCGTCGAGGCCGGCTTCCGCCTGCGCGAACTCAGCGGCGTTCCCTTCAATCCCGTCGCGTCCCGATGAAGACCTTCAGTTCCATTCTCCTGGTCGTCGCGTTGGCTGGCTGCGGCAAGCAGGCAACTTCAGGTCAAATAGAGGGTGCCGTTCCTCCGGCCAAGGCCGCCGAGTTCAAGAAAGGGCAGGGCCTGCTGCTGACCCCAGATGCGGCCGAGTTCATCGGCCTGCGCAAGGCCGAGGCCCAGGCCAAGGCCGATCGCGTCCTGGTTCCGGTCGATGCGTTGCTCCGGAACTCCGAGGGGGCCTTCGTATTCGTCCAGAACGGCCAGCGCTGGTTGCGCACCGAGGTGAAGCCAGGCGTCGAGTCTGACGGCTCGATCCAGGTCGCCGACGGTCTGCTCGAGGGCGACGTGATCGCCATCGCGGGCGTGTGGGGCCTCTGGCTCGCAGAACTCCAGGCCATCAAGGGAGGCGTCGGCTGCGCCGACGGCCACTGAGATGATCGCAGCCCTCGCTCGCTGGTCCATCCGCCGCCGCGCGGTCGTGCTCACCTGCGCCCTGTTGCTCTGCCTGCTCGGAGCCTGGTCCGCCACGCGCGTCCCGATCGATGCCATGCCCGACATCACCGGCCCGCAGGTGCAGATCAACACCGCCTTGCCTTCCTACGCCGCCGACGAGGCGGAGTCGCGCGTCACCATCCCGCTCGAATCCGAGCTCTCAGGCCTACCGGGCTTGGTCGAGTTCCGTTCGCTCTCCAAGACCGGGCTCTCGCAGGTCACGCTCATCTTTGCGGATGGTACCGATATCTTCCGCGCCCGCCAGCTCGTGACCGAACGTATCGGGCAGGCCTCCGGCAACCTGCCGCCGGGTGCCGTACCCGTGATGGCGCCGATCAGCACCGGACTCGGGGAAATCGTCTATTACTCGATCGGCTACGCCGCCGATGCCAAGGCGCCGGCCGACGAGTCCACGCGCCTACGTGATTTGCGCCTGTTGCATGACACGCGCGTGCGCCCGGCGCTCCGTTCCACGCCGGGACTGGCGGACGTCAACGTCATCGGCGGGCACGAGCGCCAGATGCTCGTCGAACCCGACCTCGCCAAGCTTGCCAAGTCAGGCGTACCCATGTCAGAACTGCTCAGGGCCGTCCGTCGTAACACCGAGAACGCCGGGGGCGGTGTCGTCACGCTCGGCGGCGAGGCCTTCACGGTCCGCGCTGACACTCGCGTGCGGACCGCCCAGGATATCGCTGGTATACCGCTTCGCCCCGCCGGCCTCGGTCCCGCCGTGACCGTGGGTGACGTCGCCCGCGTTTCGGTCGGCAACGCCTCCCGCATGGGTGCGGCCACCGTCGACGGGCAGGAGGCCGTCGTCGGCGCCGCCATCATGCTAGCCGGTGAGAACTCCCGCGAAGTCTCGAAACGCGCGGTCGAGAAGCTCGCCGCCATCGGTACCCACCTGCCGGAGGGCGTGAAGCTTACCGTGCTCTACGACCGCTCCGACCTCGTCGGCGCGACCATCCGGACCGTCGAGACGAACCTCTTCGAAGGGGCGTTGATCGTCGTGGTCGTCCTGCTGGTGTTGCTGGGGCATTGGCGGGCCGCTTTGCTCGTCGCCTTGGCGATCCCCCTCTCGTTCCTTCTCCTGCTCACCGGCATGGCCGCTTCCAAGGCCAGTGCCAACCTGATGAGTCTGGGCGCGATCGACTTCGGCCTCATCGTCGACGGTTCCGTGGTGATGGTGGAGAATTTCCTGCGACGGCTTGAGGAGCGTGTCCGGGCCCTCGGACGACCCCTGTCCGAAGATGAGCGTACGACCGAGTTGTCGGCTGCCGCGGGTGAGGTCGCCGGCCCGATGTTCCTTGGCGTGACCGTGATCACCTTGGTCTATGTGCCGATCTTCGCCCTCGAGGGTATCGAAGGGAAGATGTTCAAGCCCATGGCCGCGGCCGTCGTGGTCGCCTTGGCGGCTTCCGCGCTCGTCGCCCTGACCGTCATGCCTGCCCTGGCTTCTTTCTGGCTTCGGGCTGAAGGTCATGCCGAGGAAGGTGGCCTGATCCGCCGTCTCAAGTCGGTCTTCTCGGCGATGCTTGGATGGTGCTTCGCCCATCGGACCGCGGCCGTCGTCGCCACTTCACTCGCGGCCCTCGCAGCCGCCGTCGGCTACACGCGTCTCGGGGCCGATTTCATCCCGCAGCTCGACGAAGGTTCCATCAGCATCCAGTTCGTCCGAGCCTCTAGCCTAGATCTGGCCTCCTCGGTGGACCTGCAGAAGCGCGCGGAGATCCTCCTTCGTGCCAAGTTTCCGGAGGTCGACCATGTCTTCGCGCGCATCGGTACCGCCGAGATCGCCAGCGATCCGATGGGGCCGAACGTCGCGGATAGTTATGTGAAGTTGAAACCCCGCGACACGTGGCGCCGTGAAGGTGGTTCGCCCATCAATAAGGCAAGGCTCGTCGAACTCATGTCCGAACTCCTGGAGCGGACCGTCCCCGGGCAGACCACGATGTTCTCCCAGCCGATCCAGTTGCGTTTCAATGAAATCATGGCCGGCTCCCGAGCCGATCTTTCGCTGAAGATCTTCGGCGACGAACTCTCCAATATGGAAGCCGTGGCCGAGCAGGCGGTGGCCGTGCTCCGTAAGATTCCCGGCGGCGGAGACGTCGAGTTCGAGGCCTCAGGCTTATTACCCTCGGTCGACATCGTTCCAAAGCGGGACCAACTGGTCCGTCGTAACCTGCATGCCGAGGAGCTCAACGACATCGTCTCGACCGCCTTGGGCGGCGCGAGGGCGGGGCAGCTCCCCGCTTCGGGGCGTCCCATGGAGGTCGTCGTTCGCCTGCCTGGCGCCGAACGTACTTCGCCTTCGCTGATCGGCGAGCTTCCGGTCTCTGCCGAGGATGGCTCCGGCACGATGGTCGCGCTCTCCAAGGTGGCTGACGTCAAACTGGTCGAACGTCCGGGCGTCATCACCCGCGAGGACGCGCGCCGCCGTCTGGCCATCCTCATCAACGTCCGCGGCCGTGACACCGAGGGCTTTGTGCGCGAAGCCGAGGCCAAACTCAAGTCCGAGGTCAAGCCGGTCGGCGGCGTCTATTGGGAGTTCGGTGGCCAGTTCGAGAACCTGCAGCGGGCGCGCGAGCGCCTGACGCTGGTCGTCCCCGCGGCGCTTGGGCTGATCCTGCTCCTCATCTATGCCGGCTTTGGCAGTTTTCGTCAGGCGGCACTAGTCTTCACCTGCGTGCCGCTCGCGGCTATAGGCGGCGTGCTTGCACTCTGGCTGCGAGGCATGCCCTTCACAATCTCGGCCGGTATCGGCTTCATCGCGGTGTCGGGCATCGCGGTCCTCAATGGCATCATGCTGATCAGCTTCATCAACCAGCTGCGGGCGGAAGGCCGCCCGCTCCGCCTCGCGGTGGTCGACGGCACCGTCACCCGGCTGCGTCCCAAGCTCATCACCGCGCTCGTCGCTTCTTTGGGCTTCGTGCCCATGGCCCTTTCGACCGGTCCAGGGGCCGAGGTGCAGCAGCCGCTGGCGACCGTCGTCATCGGGGGAATCTTCACTTCCACTGCCCTGACGCTCCTGCTTCTCCCTGTCCTTTATGACTGGGTCGAGGCGCGTTTCTCCTCTTCTCCCACCCCAACAACCACCCAACCATGAAAATCCTCCTTCTCTCCCTGTTTTCAATCGGCGCCCTGATCGCCGCCGAGCCCGCCAAGCCGGCTACCGACGTCCAGCCTGGTCGCCGTCTGGAGGCACCCGGACTGCGCGCGCAATTCGTGATCCAGTCGGACCGCAAGGCCACGGTCACCTTCGCCGACGCCGCCGGCAAGCCCGTGCCCAGAGGCGACCGCATCGTCGTCGTTAAGGTCGACGGTAAGGATGTCATCCTTGAGCCCCATCCGAATGGATTCATCACCAAGGAACCGCTGCAAGCCAAGGAGCCGGCGGCCATCGTGGTTCAAGTCCGCGCCGCGGCGGACGCCAAACCGACGAACTTCCGTCTGACTTTGAACACCGCCCTCTGCGGAGAGTGCAAGCGTCAGGAGTATGGCTGTACTTGCGCCCACTGAGCGATCTGCCTTTAAATCAGGCGGCGTGGCAATTGCGCTGGATTTATAGGAGGCTTGTGATCAGGGACGGTTTGTTGGGCCAACCGTAATGTTACAGTTGGTTCGCTTCTGGCAGGAGTAGGTCAGTCCGTCCGTCGACTCGACCGTGCAGCAAGTATTGTCACCGTCGGCCTGGTCGGGAGCACGCAGATTCTTGTCCGGAGCCGCCTGGAATTTCCGCAGGCAGCTCGGGTTACAGAAATAGTAGGTCGTTCCCTCGTGCCTATGTCGCAAAGGAGAATAAGCACCGCCCGTCATGTCACACGCCGGGTCGCACTGTTTGGAGGTCGGAGCATCGTTCATCAGGTCAGCACATCCTGATACTCATCGGAGGCGAGGAACGCTCGCGGTCTTGCCCAATAAAAAGCCCCGCTTCTGCGGGGCTTCGGAAGGCTTATTTGCCTTCGAGCTTCTTAAGGTACTTGGCTGGATTCTTCTCGAACTTCGCGATGCAGGGCTTGCAGCAAACCTTGATCGTTTGGCCTTGGTAGACGAACGAAGCCTGTTCGCCCATCGAGTCTAGGTCGTTGTCGGAGACGATGCAGTTCTTCAGAGGGTAGGGCTTGGCGGCCTCGGCCTTGTCGGCGCTCGTCGCCTTGTCGCCGTGCTCGTGGGGCTTGGCGGCGTCCGCCGGCTTCGCGTCATGGTCGTGGCCGTCGGCCTTGGCTCCGTGGTCCTTGCAGCAGCAGGAGCAATCCGGGCACTTCATGCCGGCCTTGTCACCGTGCTCATGGGGCTTCGCCGCTTCCGCCGGCTTGGCGGCGTCGGCGCAGCAGGCGCACATCTTGTGCTCCGCGCCGGCCGGCTTGGAGTCGGCCTTGGGCAGCTTGGCCAGGTACTTGGCCGGGTTGGCGTCGAAGTCCTTGCGGCAGTCCTGGCAGCAGAGCTTGATCTCCTGTCCCTCGTGGACGAAGACGACGGGCTTGCCCTCGGCGCCGAGCTTCTCGTCGGAGACAATGCACTTGTCGAGGGGGTAGGGCTTCGCGTCGGCGGGCTTGTCGGCGGCGATCAGGCCGCAGGCTGAGAGCATTAAGGCGAGTATGGCGTGTTTCATGGTGGTGTGGGTTGGTGGTGGTCAGAAGCGGATGAGGATGCCGGCGCCGGCCCCGAAGTCGGAACTATAGCCGGCGGTGAGCGAGAGGTCCTTGGTGAGGAGGTAGCGGAGGTCCGCCGCGGTGGACGCGTGGGTGCGCCTGCCGTAGCGGTAGGAGAGGTCGAGCGAGAGCCGGTCGGTCAGCTGCAGGCTCTTGGCCAAGGCCGCCCGGGTTTCCCCTCCGGACTGCTGGGTCAGGCCTAGGTCGACGAAGTAGGGCAGGCGGAAGGCTGCGCCGGCGAAGGGTCCGTCCCGGTCGCCGTCCAGGTTGCCGAAGCGGTAGCCGGCGACGAGCGACAGGCGCGTGTCTAGGTAGCGCTGGTAGCTGATCTCCCGCTCATGACCGTCGCCGCGGCGCAGGCCCTCCTCCCACCTGACGTAGAGGTTGTCGCGTCCGGACTGGATTGTCGCGTAGCCCGTCGCGGAAGCGTTGGTGAAGGCGGCCTGGCCCCAGGCGTAGGTCGTCGCCATGGCGTGCGTGGCCGCGGGATGCGGCGGCTCCGCGCCGTCGGCACCGGTCACGCGGATCGTGCGCACCATGCCCGTAATGTGATGGTAGAGCAGGTGGCAGTGGATCAGCCAGTCTCCCTGGCCCTCGTCGGCCGTGAACTCGATCGTCCTCACGCTCATCGGGGGGACGTCGACCGTGTGCTTCAGCGGGGAGGTCGCTGGGTCCTTGTCGGCTGCGTCCACCAGGCGGAAGAAGTGGCCGTGGAAATGGATCGGGTGATGCATCATGCTGTTGTTCACCAGGCGCAGCCGGATCGTCTCGCCTTCCTTGACCTTGATCGCCTCGGCCTCGCGGGGGTCGAGCCCGTCGAAGCTCCACTCGTAGCGGATCATGTCGCCTGTCAGCTTGAGCGTCAGCTCCCGGTGGGAGGCGGCGACGGCGTGGGGCTTGGCGGCGCGCAGCTTGGCGTAGGGCGAGATCGGTCGCTCAGGTTCCTGGGCGCCGGGCTCGGGGTCGATCTGGTCGAGGATGGAGGACAGGTAGGCGCTCATGCCATAGCGGTCAGGCTTGGGCGGAGGGGCCGCCTCATGCGGTGACCCTTCGCCGATCCAGGCCGAGACCGACCCGCTGCCGTCCTGCGCGGTGGAGCGGAGTTCCCAGGAGCCCGAGGCAGGCACGGTGAGAAGCACGTCGTAAGTCTCGGCAGGCCCGATCAGCAGGCGCTTCTGCTCGAAGGGGACCACGTCCTGGCCGTCCGCGGAGATGATCCGGAGCGGGCCCGCAGCGGCATCGAGGTAGAAGTAGCTGGCTGCCCCTGCGTTGATCAGCCGCACGCGCACCTTCTCGCCCGGCTTGCCGGGAAGCTGGAGGCGGCGCTGTCCGTTCATCAGGAAGGCGTCGTAGGCGACGTCGGAGAGGTCCATCGGGGGAACCAGGGACTTCTGGCCATCGAGGTATTCCTTGAGCTTGCCGGCCTGGTAGGCGCCGATGAGCGACTGCGCCGTGCCCTTGCGGTAGGAGTACCAGTCGCTTCCGCGCAGCAGCGAGCGCTGGACCTCGGCCGGGTGCTCGTTCGTCCAATCGCCAAGGATGACGACCTGGTCGTGGTCGGCCAGCTTTTCGACCTCCTTCGGTTCGATCACGATCGCGCCGTAGACGCCGCGCTGTTCCTGGTGGCCAGTGTGGCTGTGGTACCAGTACGTGCCGTTCTGGCGGATCAGGAACTCGAAGGTGCGCGACTGCCCGGGGCCGATCACGGGTGTGGTGACGACCGGCACTCCGTCCTGCAGGTTGGGGACGAGTAGCCCGTGCCAGTGGAGGGACGTCGAGTCGTCTGCCAGGCCGTTGACCACGGTGATGCGGGCCACGTCGCCTTCCCTGAAGCGCAGCACGGGGCCTGGCGTGCCCCCGTTGATGGTCAGGGCCTGCGTCGGCTGTCCTGCCGGACTCAAGGTCTGCTCGGAGATGGAGAGGCGGTATTCGACCACGCGGGCTTCCGGGTGAAGGGCCGAGGCCTTGGGGGCCGCTTCCATCGCGTCGAAGTAGGCCTTGCGGCAGATCTCGCAGGCCTGCGCAGGGGCGGCCAGTAAGGTCGCGAGCATGAGGAGACCCCACGCCGACACCCGCTTGATTGGCTGCACCGTGTTGATCCGCATACCTATTCATGTGCGCATCCCCGGTTCCCCCCGGAATGTTTTATGGTCACCCGAATGGCTTTAGGGGGGACACCGGGGTGTCCGGACATTAAACAGTCAATATGAGCAACAAACCCATCGACGAGTTGATGTCCGCTTGGCAGGTCTCCCCCCGCCGTTGCGAGGACTTTTCCCGCGACATCCTCAGGGGGCCCAGGCCCAGTCCGGTGCTTCGCGTCTCGGCCGTCGCCATGGCGGTCTTCTTGGTCGGCGGACTGGCTGGCTGGCGCTCGAACAACCAGGACTCGCAGCAGATGGCCAAGCTTCATGCGCGCTCAATCGTGGAGGCTTCCGCCCGATGAGGGGGCGGCTCCTGATCACCGTGTTGGTCCTCTCGCTCCTGGCCGGGTTCGCAGGTTGGTGGGCGATTCGGGACTTCAGGATGGCCGCGGCGTGCGAGCAGCGTTCGGAGGCCGCGTGGCTGCGCGCCGAGTTCGGGCTCGATGACGCCGCCATCGGCCGGATCGCCGCGCTCCAGGGCGAGTTCGAGAAGGAGTGCGAGGTTCACTGCGAGGCGGTGAGGCAGGCCAAGCTCGCCATGGAGGCGAAGCCCGGCCCCGAGTCCAAGGCCGGCCTCGAGGCCGCTCTCGGACGCTGCGAGCGTTCCCGTCGCGAGCACGTGCTCGCGATTGCCGGCTGCATGCCGCCCGAGAAGGGAAAAGCCTACGTCGCGCTCATCCTGCCGCAGGTCGAAGCCCTCTCCCATGAGGGCGCTCCCGGCGTCGACGGACACCACAAGGCCCGATGAACGGCCTGCCTGCAAAGGACGACCAGGCTGGATGGCGGGTGCTCTTCGATGAGCTGAACCCGCGCATCCGCGGCTACCTCCATCGCCTGCTTCCCGATGCGGCCGATGCGGAGGAGGTCGCCGCCGAGGCCTTCGCGACGGCATGGCGGACCTCCGAGCGTTTCACCGGTGGAAACGTTTCCACCTGGGTCTTCGGGATCGCGATCAACCTGGCCAGGAACCGGCGGCGCAGCTGGCTGCGACGGCTGGCGAGGTTTACCGGCCTGACTCCGGAGATTCCCGAGGGTTCGGTCGAGGACACCGCCGATGCCGATGAGCGCGCCGCCATGGTGCGTGCCGCAGTCCAGCGTCTGCCTGAAGGTTTGCGCGAGCCATTGATCCTAACCGCCTATTCAGGTCTGTCGCATCAGGAGGCCGGGGAAGCCCTCGGGCTGACTGCCAAGGCGGTCGAACATCGCGTCGCTTCCGCGCGAGATCGATTGCGTGAAACCTTGTCGCTTTGATCTGAGTATTTTCTGCAACGGATTTGCGGATAATACTTGCGCGCTAAAATCACTCGGGTAAATTAGCAGAGTTGGCAGTTAACTTGTCCGCAAACTGTCCGCAAAAATCCTCGGTCGTTGGAGTTCAACGACATACACACGAGGAATTTTCCTTCGAATCCCATCCTCTCCGCCACTTTCATCGCCCAACTGGGCATGCCGGATGGGATGTGAACCCGTTCGGTGAGCCGTTAGGCGAACAGGCAATGCCGTAGGCATTGGGCCTTTAGGTCCGGAGCGTAGCGCAGCCAATCCCATCCCCTCCGCCACTTTCATAGCCAGCTGGCCCGCTGGCAAGTGGCCGGGTCAGCGCTGCGGGACGCAGCGGAGCTGGGTGACGTCGTGTCCGTTGTCCTTCAGCCACTTCACGAGTTCCTGGTAGCGGGCTTCGGGAATGGTCTTGGCGCGCGCCATGATCCAGACGTAATCGCGGTCCGGCACGCCGATGACGGTGGTCTCGTAGTCAGCGTCGAGGTAGGCAATCAGGTAGGCGGCCTTGAACGGCCAGACGAATTGCATCCGCCATTCGGCGTTGGTCTCGCGGTTGTGGACGAAGCCGGTGGGTCGGTAGGTCTTGAGCGGGCCGTCGAAGGAGCCGTTATTGAAGACATAGGTGGTCGCGATCGTGCCGTCCGTGTCCAGACGGTAGCTTTCGACGCCGTTGAAGGCCTCGTCCTCGATGAAGGTGGGGATGTGCGCGATGACGTACCAGTCGCCCATGAAGCGCTTAAGATCGACCGGTCGCTCGATGGCGCGCAAGGGCGGCTTCGCCTCGGCACCGCAGGAGTCCGTCCACGACTGGCAGCCGACCAGGCCCGCGCAGAGAAGCAGAATCCAGAATAGGTTGGGCATGGCGGGAAGTATGAACCCGGCGCGGGTAAGGTCGACGGCTGATTCAGCTCAGCGGCCGAGGAGGGTGTCGCGCATCGACTTGCTGATCGGGTCGTCGCCCAGCCAGATCCGGAAGTAGGCGGCAGCGAAGTCATGGCCGGGGACCGTGACGAGCGGTGAGCCGTTGAGCCGGAGCGTGGTGCCCTTGCCCGGTACGTAGGTGAGCGTATAGCTGTCGCCTTCGCGCACGTCGCGGTAGGCCCGGTTGATGAGTTCCAAGCGTTCACGTAAGGAGACCAACGCGTCCGCCTTGACGTTGCGGGCGAGGAGGGTGTCGCCGCCTTTGATGATCTCGGCGGCGGTGAAGCCGCGGTGGTAGGTGAGTTGCAGCCGGACGGGGATATCGGCGAAGACTTTGCTCGACGGCTCTCCGGCGCCGAGGTGGAGGCGGGCGTCGTAGACCTTGATGACCGACATCCAGCGGAAGGTGGTCGCTCCGACGAGCACGAAGCGGGCGCCGTCCTCCGACAGTTCGTCCGGGTTGCCCTGGATGGCGCGTGCATCGGGCGAAATGACAACACAGAGGACCAAGGCAAGGCTCCCCAGGAGGTCAGTGAAGAACGACCGATGCGAAGTGCAGACGAACATCCTACCCCTTGAGGGTAGTGAAGCGCGGCAGATATCTAGCCTAGGTTTCGTTAAGTAGGTGTTAAATCCCTCCCCCTGCCCGCGTCTAGAATCGATCAGCGGGCGGAAGCTAAGACGCCGATCTGGGTGAGCCAGTCCCGGCATTTATCGGGCCAGACCTTGACGTCCTTCTCGGAGCGCAGTCCGTGGCCGTGGCCGCCGGTGGCGCAGCGGAAGAAGGTGTGCGGGGCCTTGGTGCCCTTGAGCGCGGCGAAGTAGGCGTCACTGCCTTTGATGAAGCGTTTGTCGTCTTCGGCGTGGGCGATGAAGGTCGGCGCGGTCTGTCCGTCCACGAGCGGTACGAGGCCTTCGTCGAGGTAGGCGGGGTAACCGAGGACGGCGAAATCCGGACGCAGGGGCTGATCGTCGGCCGCGTCGATCCGCGCATAAGTCGCCGCAACCGCGTGGACGCTGAGCCGGGCCGAGAGGTGGCCGCCGGCGGAGAAGCCCATGACGCCGACGTGCGCACGATCGATGTTCCATTCGGCCGCGCGATGACGGACGAGGCGGATCGCGCGCTGGATGTCTTGGAAGGCGCCTTCACGATTATTCGGCACACGGTATTTGAGGACGACGCCGGTGACGCCGAGCTTATTCAGCCATGCGGCGACTTCGGTGCCTTCCTTGTTATAAGCGAGGCCGCCGTAGCCGCCGCCGGGGCTGATGATCACGGCGGGCGCCGGTTTGGCGGACTCCGCCCGATAGACGGTGAAGGAAGGTTCGCTGATGTCGGTCAGACGGATCACCTCGTCGCCACGGGCGGGCAGCGTACGCTCTGTTCCTTTCACGGGTTGCCCAGGCATCGAGCCTTTGGACCAGAGCGTCACGACGATGCCCGGCCCCTCGGGGTCGGGCTTGGCTGATTCCGCCGCCGAGGAGGAAAAGGCGCAGATCAAGGCGACGGACGTGATGAGTGGGCGGAGCATGGGGCGGGGTATGGCTCATGAAACCGGCACGACTTCCTCTCCTCCAGCGTAATTTGCGACGACCCTGCCGCCGGGGCCTCCGAACCGGAATCAGCAGCAGGACCGACTTTTGCCGAGGCGCGGTGGCGCGGCGAGGTCGACCAGACGGGCGAGGGCAGGGGGCAGGGCCGTACGGCGGTAATGGCACCACCGGCCTTCCTTGCGACGTTCGACGAGTCCGCACTTTCGCAGCATCGCCAGATGACGCGAGACGGTCGGCTGATCGCGCTCCACATAAGCCTGCAGGTCGCAGACGCACACTTCCTCGCGGCCGATCCGGGCCAGGAGCTTGAGGCGCGTCGGATCCGAGAGGCCGAGACACACGGTTGCGACGGCGGGGGAGAGGGTTGCCTGCTTGACTCCGGGCATGCGGCAACCAACATATATGTTAAAGCATATGCAATTCCTAAAACCCGTTCCGATGTCCCTCGGTGATTTTCGTCAGGCGTTGGCCGCGAGCCCCCAGCTCGGCCTGCGTTTCCGCCTGCCGACGGGCGGGCTCACGCCGATCCACCTGCACCTGACCGAAGTCGCCCGCGTCGAGAAGCGTTATATCGACTGTGGTGGGACCATCCGGACGGACGTCTCGGCGCGCCTGCAGCTCTGGGCGGCCGATGACACCGCCCACCGCGTCGGCTGCGCCAAGGCCTTACAAGTGCTCGATCGGGGCGCCGGACTCGTCGGCGTGACCGACGTGCCGCTCGAGGTCGAACACGACTTCCCCTTCCTGACCGTCTTCCCGGTGGTCGGCTCCGTCGTCGAAGGCGCCGAGCGTATCTTCCTCCTCGCGGCCAAGCAGGCGGATTGCCTGGCCCCGGATGTCTGCATCCCGAACGCCTGTAAGCCCGGTTCTGGTTGCTGCTGATTTTTCCACTACCCATGAGCAAGCCCCTCATCCTCGTCCTCTGCACCGGCAACTCCTGCCGGAGCCATCTCGCGGAGGCCATCCTCCGTCGCGCCGTCGGCAGCCTGGCTGACGTCGCCAGCGCCGGTTCGAAGCCGGCCGGTTACGTCCATCCGATGGCCCTCGAGGTCCTCAAGGAGATCGGCCTCGACGCCTCGGCGCATCGCTCCAAGCACCTCTCGGAGTTCCTCAACGTCCCCGTCTCGACCGTCGTGACCGTCTGCGGCAACGCCGATCAGGTGTGCCCGATCTTCCCCGGTCAGCTGAACCGCTATCACTGGGGCTTCAAGGATCCCGCGCATGCCACCGGTACGCCGGAGGAGATCCGCGATGAGTTCCGCCGGGTCCGCGATGAGATCAGACTCGTCTTCGAAGCGTATGCCGCGGGTCTCAAGGAAGCCGCCGCCCAGGCCAAGTGACCATGAAGCGCCAGCTCGCAGCGGAGTTCTTCGGAACGGCCTTGCTGCTCCTCGCCGTCACCGGCTCGGGTGTCATGGGGGAGTCTTTGGCCGGAGGTAACGTCGCCGTCGCGTTGCTCGCCAACAGCCTCGCCACGGGCGCCGCGCTTTACGTCATCATCAGCCTGTTCGGTCCGGTATCCGGCGCGCATCTCAACCCGGTGGTCACGCTGATGGCTTGGGCTGATCGCGCCATCGAGGCCCGTCAGGTCTTCGGTTATCTCGCGACGCAAGTCGCTGGCGCGATCGCCGGCGTCTGGGCCGTGCATGCCATGTTCGATCTGCCGATCTTGCAGGTGTCGACGAAGCCAAGGTCTTCGGCCGGTCTCTGGTTCAGCGAACTCCTCGCCACGTTCCTGCTCCTCATCCTCATCCGCACGGCCTCTTCCCGAAAGGATCCCAAGCTGCCGGCGTATGTCGCTCTTACCGTGACCGCGGGTTATTGGGCGACGTCCTCGACCTTCTTCGCGAATCCTGCGGCCACGCTCGCCCGCGGGCTCACCGATACGTTCGTCGGTATTCGTCCCGCCGATGTCGGCCCCTTCCTGCTGGCGCAGCTGGCGGCCCTCGGTCTGGTGCTATTAGTCGCCCGGTGGCTGCGGCGTTGAGCTGAAGGCGCACCGAGGCATCGTTCAGGGCTGCAGGAAGCGCTGGGCCAGCTCGATCCAGAGCGGGATGCCCACCAGTAGGTTCAGCGGGAAGTTTATCGTGAGCGAGAGGCCGAAATATAAGGACGGGTTGGCTTCCGGCACCGTCAGCCGGAGCACGGCCGGAACCGCGATGAAGGACGAGCTAGCGGCGAGCGTCATCAGCAAGGCGCCGTCGCCGGCAGTGATGGAGAACCAGCGGCAGAAGAGCAGGGCGATCGCGGCGTGCGCGAACGGGGCGATCGCCGCGTAAGCGAGCACCGGGGCTTGTCCCCAGGAAACCTTGCTGAGGTTGCGGGCGACCATCAGGCCCATGTCCAAGAGGAACAACGCTAGGATACACTTGAACAGGTCGAGGAAGACCGGCTGCAACACGGCCTTGCCGGGCTCGGCGGAGACGTAACCGATGACCATCGAACCCAGCAGCAGGATCTGGGTGCCGTCGGTGAGCGACTCGTGCAGGATCTTGCCGGGCTTGATGCCGCTGGCCGCCGCGTCGCCGGATTGATTACGCAGGAAACCGGCGGCGATCACCGCCAGGATGATGGCGGGGGATTCCATGATCGCCATCGCGGCGGACATGTGGCCGCCGAAGGCGAGTCCGGCGTCCTCCATGCGCTGTGTCGCGGCGATGAAGGCTACGGCGCTGACCGAGCCGAAACTCGCTGCGACGCCGACCGCATCGAAGGGGGGGAGGAACTTGCGGAGGAGGAAGTAGCCGAGGAGGGGGATGAGCGTCGCCAGGAGGATGGCGCAGCCCAGATCGGTGAGGACGCTTTGGTCGAAGCCGGACTTGGCCAAGGCGAAGCCCCCCTTCAGACCCAGCGAAATCAGGAGCATCTGGCATAGCATCCGGGACGCCTGGGCGGGAATTTCCAGATTTGAGCGAACCAAGCCGGCGAACATGCCGAACCCGAAAAAGAGCAGGGTTGGGTCGAGTAATTTTTGCATCGCCAACTCCTTGGGCCTTACTTTGAATTGGTTAAAGGCTATTTTAAAAATACCACATATAGTATTATAACTATGAACGTCACCTTCCGCCAACTCCAACTTTTCCGGGCCCTGGTCTCCACCGGCAGCATCAGTGGCGCCGCCAAGGAAGCCAATGTCACGCAGCCGACTGCTTCGGTGCATCTGCGTGATCTGTCGGAAGCCGTCGGCCTCCCGCTCTATGAAGTGATCGGCCGCAAGGTCTTCCTCACCGAAGCCGGCCGCGAGCTCGCCAAGGCGGCGCGCGGCGTCCAGGTCGAGTGGGATTCCTTCGAGCAGAACATCCAGACCATGCGTGGAGGCGAGAGCGGTATGCTCAAGGTCTCGATGGTCAACACCGCCCAATACTTCGCTCCTCGTCTGCTCGGCTCCTTCTGCGCGTCCCGTCCTGGCGTGGACGTCTCGATGGTGCTGCTCAACCGCGACGGCGTCATCGAGCGTCTGCGTCAGAACAACGACGATCTCTACATCATGTCCCGTCCGCCGGCCGACCTTGCGCTCAGCGCCACGGCCTTCATGCCCAACCCGCTCGTCGTGGTGGCGCCGGCTAATCATCGCCTGGCGAAGCAGCCGGCCGTATTGCTCAATGAGCTCGGCGACGTCCGTTTCATCACGCGTGAGCGCGGTTCGGGCACGCGCCTCGCCGCCGATGATTATTTCCGTCAGCGCGGTTTCGATCCCTCCGTCCGTTTCGAGCTCGGCAGCAACGAGGCGATCCTCGAAGCCGTCGCCGGCGGGATGGGTATCGCGATCGTCTCCGCGCACGCCATGCGCAAAGGCGCGCATCCGGGCCTGGTCACGCTGCCGCTCGAAGGCTTCCCGCTGCAGTCCAGCTGGCAGATCGTCCATCCCTCCGGACGTCGCTTGTCTCCGTTGGCCGCGGCTTTCAAGGCCCACCTGATCTCCGCCGCCAAGGAAATCGTCGGCTCCAAGGAAATCGTCGGTCTGGTTTCCTGAAGCTGGGGAAATCCGGTTGCGGCGAGCAGCGGAGCCGCCTGGGTTGGAGCATGACCCGTCGTCACGGACTCTCATTCGTGCTCTCGGCATTCCATCCCGCCGATCACCTCATCCTAAGCTGGCGGGGTTCTTTTTCGCCGAAGTCTCCTGCTACGCCTTACCTGAGGCGAAGTTAAACATCACTTCGCCTTATCGGCCGCCCGCAGTTTGTCGCCCAAGGCCTTGGCGCGGTTCTGGTAGTCGGCGGCCTTGGCCGCGTCCTTCGGGAGTCCGTCCTGCCCCTTCTCGTAACCATAGGCGAACCAGTAGAGCGCCTGGAGGCCGGCCGTGTTGGTTTGCTTCGAGAAATCTTCCATCGCGGCGCGGAGTTTCTCCGGCTGGCCTTGCAGTTTCTTCTTCGTCACTTCGAAGACCGCATGCGGGTAGCCGCGTTCGGCCGATTTTTCCAGCCACTGGAAGCCCTCTTCGGCGGTGGCGATGCGCATGACGAGCACGTAGTGCAGGAAGTACATTCCTTCGGCGTCACCGGCTTCGGCCATCGCGCGCAGGCTGGCCACAGCGTAATCCGCGACGGGCTTCAGGTCCTCTTTGGTCGCGGTCTTGATCCAAGCGCCCGCTCGGTCGTCGTAGCGGCTAGCGCCGGTGGAGACGAGGAGGGCACGGAGTTCGGATGCTTCCTTGGCCGGCAGGGCTTTGAGCGACTGGTCGGCTTTCGCCAGCAGGGCAGCGCCATCCCAGGCGGCAGGGTGAGTCGTCGTCGGGCGGGGCTGCGCGTCGGCGGGTACGGCCGAAAGGAGCAGAAGGGCGGAGAGGATGAATTTCAGCGAATTGGTCATGAAGGTGACGATGGGAGTGGGTCAGAAGAAGGTAAGAGATAAAGCGAGGTTGCTTGGAAAAGACAATAATTTGGCAGATTAGGATAGTTGATATAAAGAAACAACAGCCATCAGGCTGGCGGATTCGCTCGTCTTGGTCGATGCTCCGGCATGCTCACCGGCTTTTCAACGCGACGCCTCTTGCGGACTTTTTTCATCGGGGCAGCCGTCATCGTCCTGCTCTGCATGCCGTGGGTCCTCGCGGCCGAGGCTTACGGCTGGAATCAGCAGCCGGCGCATCTGCTGCAGAGTTTCATCGCCATCCCGATCGCCTTCCTCTCGTCGGGGATTTTCCTCTGGTTGGCTTCTCCGGAGGGTGCCCCGGTCTGGGAGCGAAGGTTGGCTTGGGCGGTCTGGGTTCTCTCCGGGCTCTGGGTGCTGATGCTGGCGTGGGTGTTCGTGGCCTTGGCCCGCGGCATGTTCCCCGGGCCGGCCTGAGCGGATAGAGCGGCTTGCCAGCCGAGGAGGGTATATCATAGGTTGAGTTCACCCCCATGAATCATCGCATCGCTCTCTTGTTCGCTGCCGCCGCCCTCTTGTCTGGTTGCGCCAACTATGCCGTCCAGCCGGTCCTGCATCCTGGCACCGAGAAGCGTCACGAATCCTTCAACGTCATCTCCAAGCAGGGCGAAGCCCAGCTCGTCTTCCTCGGTGATTCGATCACCCATGGTTGGGACGGGAAAGGCAAGGCGATCTGGACGAAGGAGTGGGCTCCGCTCAAAGCGGCGAACTTCGGCATCGGCGGCGATCGTACCGAGCACGTCCTCTGGCGTCTCGAAAACGGAAACTTCGATGGCCTCAAGCCCAAGGCGATCGTCCTGATGATCGGCACCAACAACACCGGCCACCAGGGCCGTCCGCAGAAGGAGCTCAATGGCGCCGTCTATGAGTGCACGGCCGAACAGACCGCTGAAGGCATCAAGGCCATCCTCGCCCAGCTTCGCCAGAAGTGCCCGGACGCCAAGATCCTCGTCCTTGGCATCTTCCCGCGCGGCGCCGATAAGAACGATAAGTTCCGGCAGCAGAACGAGGCCACCAACGCCATCGTGAAAGGTTTCGCCGACGGCCAGAAAATCTTCTTCCTCGATGTCGGCGCCAAGTTCCTCGAGCCCGACGGCACGCTGTCCAAGGCGATCATGCCTGACTTACTGCACCCGAATGAGAAAGGTTATCAGATCTGGAGCGACGCGATCAAAGCGGACGTCCTCGCGCTGCTTCGCTGATCTATACTATGGATGGCATAGACCATCCTAAATGCCTCGGTTTTGTTTCCCTCAGGGGCGGTTTTTAAGGTGGGTTTGATTTGCATCTTTCGACTCAGCCAGCGATTTAGTGCGCCATGGCTGACTCCAAGAATGCGGGAAGTTCTTCGTCGTCTTCCTCTGGTCCGGACGAAGGACATTCACAGGAAATCCGTCTGATCGGTTTCCTCGCCCGCCAGGCT
>Ga0255081_1000116_pt1 | contig 18417 bp, 10 predicted proteins | sample Colum_Colum_RepA_FD_188456 | JGI IMG/M metagenome (GOLD analysis project Ga0255081, IMG submission 188456) | Freshwater microbial communities from Columbia River, Oregon, United States - Colum_Colum_RepA_8h | ecosystem: Environmental > Aquatic > Freshwater > River | place: USA: Oregon... | reverse complement strand
CCCCGGTGCTGTCGGCCCACTTGCCTTCGCCGGCGGTGGTGAGCTTGACGCGGAGGCCGATGTGGGGCTGCACGCCCATGCGGCGGGCGATGCGGATGATGGCGTCGATCTCGGAGAGCTGTTCGACGACGATGATGGTCTGCTTGCCGAGGCGGCGGCCCATCAGGGCGAGCTCGATGTATTCCTCGTCCTTGTAGCCGTTGCAGATGAGCAGAGCCTTGCGGTTCTCGAGGAGCGCGAGGGCGATGATCAGCTCGGGCTTCGAACCGGCTTCGAGGCCGAAGTCATATTCTTCGCCGGCGTCGAGGATCTCTTCGACGACTTCGCGGAGCTGGTTGACCTTGATCGGGAAGACGCCGCGGTAACGACCGTCGTAGTCCTCTTCCTTGATGGCGCTGCGGAAGGCCTCGTTGATCTGCGTCACGCGGTTGCGGAGCAGGTCCTGGACGCGGATCGTCAGCGGGGGCTTCAGGCCGGAGGCTTCGACCTCCTTGACGATGTCCGTGATGCGGATCTTCCGGTGGTCGCCTTTCGGGTGCACGCAGAGGTGACCCTGAGGGTCCACGGAGAAGTTGCTACCTCCCCATCGTTTGAAGCCGTAGTATTCTTCGGCGTCTTTGGTCGTCCAGGGCTGCGGTTTGCTCACGTCGGTAGGGAGGTGGACTTTTTATCCTGCGGGGGGAAGCGCAAGGGGAAATCTCACCCCGGAAGGAGCCTTCCGGCTCGCCTCGGCGGCGTCGGCGGTTTGTCTGAAGCCATGTCCGCCGAACCCGTCATCCGAGCGACGATCGCGTTACGGAAGGCTTTGGCCGGACGTTCCTTTCCCGCGCCCGCGGACTTCGTCTACCAGCCGCTGGACTACGCCTGGGCTTCGCACGAGGCCTATCTGCGACGCTATGCGGCTTCTGGGCCGAAGAAGGTGCTCTTCTTGGGCATGAATCCGGGTCCTTTCGGGATGGCCCAGACCGGCGTACCGTTCGGGGAGATCGCCGCCGTCCGGGACTGGATGGGGCTCGAGATGCCGGTCGGGCGTCCGGAGAAGGAGCACCCCGGTAAGAAGGTGACCGGTTTTGCCTGTCACCGTTCGGAGGTCAGCGGTCGCCGGCTCTGGGGGCTATGCCAAGAACGTTTCGGGACAGCCGAAGCCTTCTTCGCCGAACATCTCGTCCATAACTATTGTCCGCTGCTGTTCCTCGAGAACACCAAGCAAGGGCGTAACGTCATCCCCGAGGAGCTCCCGAACGAGGTCATGGCGCCGGTGAATAAGGAGTGTGACAAGCTCCTGCGTGTCATCGTCGAGACACTCGGCGTCAGCACCGTCGTCGGCGTGGGCGGCTACGCCGAGACGCGGGCTCGCGAGGCCTTGGATGGGTTGCTGGTGAAGTATGCGAAGGTCCCGCATCCGAGTCCGGCGAACCCCGTGGCGAACCGCGGTTGGTCGGCGGCCGCGACGAAAGCCTTGGTCGAACAAGGAGTCTGGTCCTGATGGGGCTCATCGAGGAGATCCTCGTCCGCCCGAAGCTCCGTCAGAAGCTCTGGGCCTGGTGGTATCCGTTCTTCACGCGCCGCGTCCGGGCCCAAGGCATCGACTTCCTGAATTATGCGTTCGAGGCCACGGACGCCCCGGCTCTGCCATTGTCCGCTGCTGACGAACCGAACCGCCCCAATATCCAGCTCTATGAGCACGTCCGCGGGGACATAACTTTGACCGGATTGCGCGTACTCGAGGTCAGTTGCGGACACGGCGGTGGGGCTTCCTATTTCGCCCGGACCTATCGGCCGGACGAATATGTGGGTTTGGATCTTAATCCCGAAGGCATCCGTCATTGCCAGACGCGGCATCAGATCGAAGGCCTGCGATTCCAGGTCGGCGATGCCCAGCAGTTACCGTTCGCCGATGCCAGCTTCGATGTCGTCCTCAACGTCGAGGCTTCGCATTGCTATCCCGACTTCCCGGGCTTCCTTGACGAAGTCGCTCGCGTGCTCAAGCCGGGCGGAAGGTTCGGTCATGCCGACCTGCGTTACCGGAGCGGCGTGGAAGAGTGGGTGACGGCCCTGGCGAAGCATCCCCGCCTGCGGCTGGACGAGATGCGCCTGATCAATCCTGAGGTCGTGCGAGGCATGGAACTCAACACCCCAAGGTATGAGGCCATGGTGAAGCAGGCCCTGCCGCGTTTCCTGCATAAACTCGCGCTCGATTTCGCGGGCGTTAAAGGCTCGCGGCTGCATCGCGACGCCGTGAGCGGCGAGATGAGTTATCGCTCGTTCAAGCTGACCAAGCTCTCCTGAACTTATTTCGGCTCGAGGATGAGCAGGCGGCCTGGCGTGCTGAGGCCGGCGCCTAAGGTCGTGCCTCGGGTGTATTCGGCTATCAAGAGACGATGGCCCGGCAGTTTGACCAACGAGATCGGGCGGCCTAGCGGTTGGAGCACCGCGTGGGTCTCGGTCGTCTGCCGGGTGAAATCGACCTTGAGGCGGAGAACATCGTAGCCTCCGGATTGCGAGATCAGGTTGCCGAAGCGGGCGACGAGGAGCTGTCCGCCGAGCGGGGCGGGCCAATCGGCGTCGAGTTCCACGATCGCCGAAGGCGAGGAGTGCGGCGTGAAGGTGGCGGTCGGGCCTTCGGCACCGAGGGCATCGGGGCCGAGGTTGCGGATCGGGCGGGTGATCGCGAGTCCCGTCGGGGCGTCGGGCGTATGCGGGTAGGGCTTGCGTGACCAGTCAGAGAACTGGAAGGGGAAGCCATAATGTCCGCCGGCCGACAGCACGTTCAGTTCTTCGGGCGCGTCGGCATCGGGGCCGTTCTCGACGCCGAGCAGACGTCCGGCGTGATCCCAGGTAAAGTGGTAAGTATTACGCAGGCCACGCGCGACGACTTCGATCGTGGTTTCGGTGGCTTCCGGGTCGATGCGCCAGAGCGCTGCCGTGAGCGGCACTTCGCCCCCCTTGAAGTAAAGATCGGACTGGCCGGCTTCATTGCCATCGGTCCGGGCGCCGTTGCTTACGTACAGGAATCCGTCCGGACCCTGTTCGATATGCGACGCTCCGTGGTTATAGGGTCCGACGCCGAACGGATAGGATGTGCGTAGCCAAGGCATGGGCTTGGACCATTGCCCCGAAGCCTCAGGGAGGGCGCGGAAGATCGTGACCTCGTTCGTGACAGGTTGCTTCTGCTTGTTGCACTGGTTCGAGACCACGTAGAGGCGGCCGAGGCGATCGACGCCGAGTCCGAGGCAAGCCGGACCACCGAGGGAGGCATCGAGGTAATCGGAACCCGCGAAGAGGCGGGTCGGTTCAAGCGAGGACTGGTCCCAGCGCCAGACGTCACCGTTCGCGGCGAGCATCAGGACGTCGCGTTGATTCGGGTGGGCGATGACGCGGGTCGGGTTGAACTTCAAGGGCAGGGCGACGCGCAGCTTCCAGCCCTCCGGAGCGGGCGGCAGCGTCGTCGGGCACATCGATTCGACCAGCTTCTCGAACGTCGGGTAGCGTGAGCGGCTCCGAAGCTCCGCGATCTCTGTCAGATTGGTGGACGGCAGGGAGTTGCCCCAGGCGGAGAAGATGAAATTGAACAGCTCGACCATCTGGGCGTCCTTCAGCGCGACCGCCGGCATCTGCCCGAGGTAGCTCTGGCCGTTGACCGTGAGCGGCCCTTGGAGGCCCTCCATGGGGGCACGGAGGGCTTGTTCGCGATGGGTGCGGAGGAAGTCTGCCCCGGCCAGTGGCGGGAAGACGCCGGGGATACCTTTGCCCTCGGGTCCGTGGCAGGCCGAGCATTGGATCCGGTAAAGATCGGAGCCGTCGGCTTGGACCAAGGTCGGCGCCAAGGCGAAGCAAAGGAGGGGGAGGAGAACCAGGCGCCGCATGAACTTAATGACGATTATTGACACGATAATCGGAGGCCTGTCGAGCATCTCAGGGTTGCAGGATCCGAGTCGGTCGCCAAACCTATCTTCACCCCCAATGCGCTTCCCCTCGCTCTTGCTCTCTTTGTTCGTCGCCGTCGCCGCGGCCGCCGACCGGCCCAATATCCTGTTCATCCTGACCGATGACCAAGGTTACGGCGACATCGGCGCCCACGGGAACCCGATCCTCAAGACCCCGAACCTGGATAAGCTCCGCAGCGAGAGCGTCCGCTTCACCGACTTCCAGGTCTCGCCGACCTGCGCCCCGACGCGCAGCGCTCTGCTGACCGGACGGCATGAGTTCAAGAACGGCGTCACGCACACCATCTTGGAACGTGAGCGGATGGCCCTGGGCGCCGCCACGCTGACCGAGCAGCTGCAGAAGGCCGGTTATCGCACCGGTATCTTCGGCAAGTGGCACCTCGGCGACGAAGCCGAGTATCAGCCGAACAAGCGCGGCTTCGACGAAGTCTTCATCCATGGAGCCGGCGGCATCGGCCAGAGCTATCCCGGCAGCTGCGGCGACGTCCCGGGTAATTCTTATTACGGTCCGACGATCCTCCATAACGGTAAGTTCGTGAAGACTGCTGGTTATTGCACCGATGAGTTCTTCGCCCAGGCCACGAAGTGGATCGAAGGCGAAGCCGCGGCCAAACGTCCCTTCTACGCTTACATCGCGACCAATGCCCCGCACGGACCTTATCACGCCCGCCCTGAGGATGCGGCGCTTTACGAGGGCAAAGGACTCGGCAAGGACACCGAGAACTTCTTCGGCATGTTGCACAACATCGACCAGAACGTCGGCAAGATCCTGGCGAAACTTGAGACCCTCGGAATCGCGAAGGATACCTTGATCGTTTTCATGAACGACAATGGCGGCACGGCGGGAGTGAAGGTCTTTAATGCCGGCATGCGGTCGGCCAAGGGTTCCCCCTACATGGGCGGCATCCGAGCAATCTCCTTCTGGCGCCTGCCCGGACGCTTCCAGCCCATGGACGTCAAGGCCCTCTCGGCGCATGTCGACTTCTCCCCCACGATTCTCGAACTCACCGGCACCCCGGCCTCTGCGACCATGAAGTCCCAGATGGAGGGCCGTAGTCTCGTTCCGTTGCTGACCGCCAAGGTCGGACAGGACGTCGCTTGGGCGGACCGGACGCTTATCACGCATGTCGGCCGTTGGGGCAATATGGTCAAAGGCATCGATCCCGAGGTCGGTAAATATGCCCAGACCAGCGTGCGGACCGCTCGCTGGCATCTCGTGTCCGGTTCGCCGATTCCTCAGTCTGGACAGAAGGCGGGAGGCAAGAAAGCCAAGAACGTCAAGTCCGCCGCCCCGGCGCCGCAGTCGCCGGCTGAGATCAAGCACGCCCCGGCTAACTGGCAGCTCTTCGACCTAAGCGTGGACTACGGTGAGACCACCGATGTCGCCGCCCAACATCCGGAAGTCGTCGCCGACCTCATCGCGCGTCACGACGCTTGGTGGAAGGAATGCCGCCCCCTCATGGTCAATGAGAACGTCGCCGGCCCCGCCGAGAATCCCTTCAAGTATGGAGTATAGGCGAGGAGGCCTATGCTAAATAACCGATGGCCCGATGCCCGTGGGCTCGATGACTGGGTGCTTAGGCCAGGAGCTTCTTGACCACTTCGCCGTGGATGTCGGTGAGGCGGAAGTCGCGGCCCTGGTAGCGGTACGTCAGGCGGGTGTGCTCGACGCCCATCAGGTGCAGGATCGTCGCGTTGAGGTCGTGCACATGGACGCCGTCCTTGACGATGTTGTAGCTGAAGTCGTCGGTCTCGCCGTAGGTCGTGCCCTTGTTGACGCCGGCGCCGGCCATCAGGACCGTGAAGCAGCGGGGGTGGTGGTCGCGGCCGTAGTTCGTCTCCGTGAGCGTGCCTTGCGAGTAGGTCGTGCGGCCGAATTCGCCGCCCCAGACGATGAGCGTGTCGTCGAGCAGCCCGCGCTGCTTCAGGTCGGTGAGCAGGCCCGCCGTGGCTTGGTCGGTGTCGTTACACTGACCCTTGATGGCAGCCGGCAGGCCGCCGTGGTGGTCCCAGCCCATATGGAAGAGCTGGATGAAGCGGACGTCGCGCTCGCAGAGACGACGGGCCAGGAGGCAGTTCGAGGCGTAGGAGCCCGGGCGTTTCACGTCCGGGCCGTAGAGGTCGAGCACATGCTGCGGCTCCTTCGAGAGGTCGAGCAGGTCGGGCACGCTCGTCTGCATGCGGAAGGCCATCTCGTATTGGGAGATGCGGGTCTGGATTTCCGGGTCGCCGAGGACACCGTGACGCTGATTATTGAGCGCCGCGATCTCGTCGAGCTGTTCGCGGCGGACTTCGCGCGGGATGCCCTCGGGGTCCTTCAGGTAGAGGACGCGTTCGCCCTTGTTGCGGAGCTTCACCCCTTGGAGCTTGGAGGGGAGGAAACCTGCGCCCCAAAGGCGGTCGTACAACGGCTGGTCGGCCGGACGGCCGCTGCCAAAAGAGGTCATCACCACGTAAGCGGGCAGGTCGGCGTTCTCGCTGCCGAGGCCGTAGGCGGACCAAGAGCCGATGCTCGGGCGGCCGGCAAGCTGGCTGCCCGTCTGCATGAAGGTGATGGCCGGGTCATGGTTGATCGCCTCCGTATGCATCCCGCGGACGACGCACCATTCGTCCGACTTGGAGGCGATATGCGGGATCAGTTCGCTGAACCAGTTGCCCGACTGGCCGTGCTGCTTGAACTTGAAGATCGACGGAGCGACGGGGAAGTTCTTCTGGCCCGACGTCATCGTCGTCAGGCGCTGGCCCTTGCGGATCGATTCCGGCAGGTCCTTGCCGCGCATGGACACCAGCTGCGGCTTCGGATCGAAGAGGTCCATCTGGGACGGGGCGCCGGACTGGAAGAGGTAGATGATACGCTTCGCCTTTGGCTTGAAGTTCGGGAAGCCCAAGCCGGGGTTGGCGGCGAAGGCGGACGGCCCCATCAGCGAGCCCAGCGCGGCGAGGCCGATGCCGCCGGCGGAACCCTTGATGAAGGTGCGACGGGACAGCGCCATCTGGGTGGCCGGGTCCAGTCCGATAAATTGACGGTCGTTGCAGTTCATTCGCGGGTGACGGTTTCGTCGAGGTTGAGGAGGATATTGGCGGTCGCGGTCCAAGCGGCCAGTTGGTTGCGGTCGAGGTCGGTCGCAGCAGGACTCAGGCCTTGGGCGAGGAGCTTCGGCGCGAGGGTGGCGTCAGCGGCATACGTCGCCAACCGCTTCTCGAGTCCCTTGCGCAAGACCGCGAGTTCAGCGGACGTCGCGTCGCGGCGGACGACTTTGCGGAACGTCCAGGCCAGCTTGGCATCATTGTCGCCCGGTTGGCGGAGCGATTGTTCGGCGAGCTTGCGGGCGGCTTCGACGAACGTGACCTCGTTGAGCAGCGAGAGCGCCTGCATCGGCGTATTGGAGCGTGAGCGCTTCACCGTGCAGACCTCGCGGCCGGGCGAGTCGAAGAGGAGCATCGTGGGCGGAGCCGCGGTACGCTTCCAGATCGTGTAGAGCGAGCGGCGCCAGAGGCCTTCGCCGGCGTCGGCCTTATAGTTACGCATGTCGCCGTAGACGCTGGTCTCGTCCCAGACCGCTTCGGGCATGTAGGGCTTCACGCTGGGCCCGCCTTGCTTGTCGACGAGCAGACCGGCGGTCCAGAGGGCCTGGTCGCGGATCACTTCGGCCGGGAGGCGGAAACGCGGCCCGCGGGCGACGAATCGGTTATCGGGATCTTTCTCCAGCATCTCCGGCGTGACCGCGGCGCTGCGGCGATAGGCGGCGCTGGACATGATCAGCTTGTACATCGCCTTCATGTCCCACTTGCGGTCGACGAATTCGACGGCCAGCCAGTCGAGCAGTTCCGGATGGCTCGGCCACTCCGCCTGAGAGCCGAAGTTCTCGGAGGTTTTTACCAGACCGATGCCGAAGAAGCGCTCCCAGGCGCGATTTACCCAGACGCGGGCCGTGAGAGGGTGTTGGCCGCTGACGAGCCAGCGGGCGAAGCCGAGTCGGTTGTTCGGTTCGCCAGCCGGCATCGGAGGCAGGGCCCGGAAGAGGGCGCGTTCGACCTTCGGGCCGATCTTGTCGTATTCGCCGCGCAGCAGGACGAAGGCATCGCGCGGCTTCGGCAGTTCCTTCATCACCATCACCGTGACCGGCGCCGCAAGGGCGGCGTCCCGGGCGGCCTTGGCGGCGGTGACTTTTGACGTCGCGACGGAACGAGGGTGCTCAGGGCTGTCAGCGAAGAACTTCTCCAGCGCCTTATTGTCTGCCGGGGTGATCTGGTCGGCCGGTTTGGCGAACAGGCGGCGCGCGGCTTCGGAGGCGGCGTCGGTCTTGAGCGAGAGCAACTTGGGGTCTTGACCGGAGACGTTGAGGCGGAAGCGCCCGATGCTGTGCTGGGCGACCGCTTCGTGTCGCATGACCAAGATCAGTTTGGCGCCGGCGGGAATGGTCGTCGGGGCGACCGTGAAGATAGCCTTACGGGCGACGCGGTTCTCCGGAAGATTGCCGCCGATCGCCCAGCCGGCTTTGGAGGAATCGGCCTTCTTGGCCTTACCCTTGGTCATCGGCGCCGGACCGAGTTTGGCGATGCTCCAGCCGGGCTGGTCATAATCCGCTTCGGCTTTTACCAGCGGGAGGTTGGTCGTCTTACCATCGGTGGTCTTCAGGCGGACCTCGAAGGCGCTGAGTACGAAGTTTCCGTTGGAGGAGCGACCGAGGCTTTTGCCGGGGTGAGTGTCATCAGGCAGCGTTTCGAGGCGCACGGCGGTGAGCAGTCCCGGAGCGAGGTCGGCCTCGACCACATAGGTTTCCTTGGCGGCCGGGCGGCCGGAGGTCAGCCAGGTGCCGTCGTCGAGGCGCTTGAAGCCGGTCTTCTCCTTGGAGGTTACCTTTTCAGACGACAGAGCCTGCCAAGCTACGCCTTCCTTCGAGAAGGCGGCGCGCTTACGATCAAGCCACTTCGCGAAAAGTTCGGGTTGGGCGGCCGGGGTGGCCTTGAGGGTGGCTTCGGCTTCGGTAAGCTTGGCCGTCGCCTCATCGATCTTCTTCTGCTCTTCCTCGTTCGGGAGCGAAAGCAGGGGCGGCGTGTTGCCGCGCGAGCGAGTCGGACCGCCGCCGCTGACATCGACCAGCACGCCAGATTCGTCGTTGGAGTTGAAATAAGCGAAGAACTGGAAGAACTCCTTCTGGGAGATCGGGTCGTACTTATGGTCGTGGCATCGGCAGCAGTTCATCGTGAGCGCCATCCAGGTGGAACCGGTGGTCTCGATGCGGTCGATGACGTTTTCAGCGAACCATTCCTCGACGATGCGGCCTCCCTCGCCGTTGAGGCGATGGTTACGATTGAACGCCGTGGCCACGATCTGGTCGCGGGTGGCATTCGGGAGCAGGTCGCCGGCGAGCTGTTCGACCGTGAACGCATCGAACGGCTTGTTGTCATTGAAGGCTTTGATGACCCAGTCGCGGTAAGGCCACATCATGCGCTGCGTGTCGCTCTGGAAACCGTTGGAGTCGGCGTAACGGGCGAAGTCGAGCCACTGCATGGCCATGTTTTCGCCGTAGTGAGGTGAGGCCAGCAGACGATCGAGGGCTTTGGACCAGGCCTCGGGCGAGTTGTCCGCCAGGAAAGCCTGCAGGTCGGCATCGGAAGGCGGCAGGCCGGTCAGGTCGAGCGCCGCGCGCCGGAGCAGGGTGGCCTTGGGCGCCGGACCGTTGGGCGTGAGTTCCTTGCTGGCGAGCGGAGCCGCGAGGAAGGCGTCGATCGCGTTACCGTCAGCGGGAATCTTCGGGACGGCCGGCTTGGCCGGAATCTGGAAGGCCCAGTGGCCTTGGTACTCGGCGCCTTCTTTGATCCAGCGTTCGACGAGGGCGATCTGGTCTTTCGTGAGCACCTTATGGAACTCCGCCGGCGGCATATGGTCATCCGCGTCGTCGGTGCGCAGGCGCTTCATCACTTCGCTGGCGTCGGGTTTGCCCGGGATGATGGCGGCTTCGCCGGACTTACCGCCTTTGCGGGCGGCTTCGAGGGAGTCGAGACGCAGTCCGCCCTTGATCTTGTTCTCGTCCGGGCCGTGGCAGGCGAAGCACGTGTCAGAGAAGATCGGGCGGATGTCCCGGTTGAACTGTACTTTCTCCGCGGAAGCGGTGAGCGCCCCGAGGGCGCAGGCGGCAGTAAGGCAAAGTCGGGAAAGACGCATGGGGTAAGCGATATTGGACAATTAAGACCCCCACGGGTTCATAGCAATGTGCACTTAATAAAAAACCCCTCATTCGAGGGGTTTTGGAGGGGCGCTGGGCGTGGGCTTACTTGGCCGCCAGGTCCTTGAGCGCGATGTTACGGAATTCCGCCGGGTCGTTGTGGCCGGCAAAGCCGAAGTAGCCGTTCTTGCGGTCCTTGCCCGGGTGGGGGCTCTTCGCCATCACCGTGGCCATGTCGACCTTGGCGAGGTCGGCCTCGAGGATGATGAAGCCGTTGAGTTCCACCTTGAGGGTGGAGCCGACGACCGTGACTTCCTGGAAGTTCCATTCGCCGATCGGGCGCTGGAAGCCGCGCTGGGCGCCGACCATGCCGTAGGCCGAACCATGCACTTGGCGGGGATCGATCTTACCCTTCACCTTATCGTAGTTATCGTCCAGCACCTGCAGCTCGCACATGCCGACGTAGGCCGTGTTGCCTTTGCCAGGGTAGCGGAGCGCCAGTCCGTTGTTGCCGCCCTTCGGCAGTTTGAATTCGAGGCGCACGGCGAAGTCGGTCAGGTCCTGGTCGTAGTAAGGCGTGCCGCCCTTGCCGGTCTTGCAACGGATGCCACCGTCGACGATTTCGAAGTTCGCGACGTCCCCGGCCCAACCGGTGAAGTCCTTGCCGTTGAAGATCGACTTGAAGCCGGCGGCGGCCTTCGCGGTGAGGATGCGGTTGGCCTCTTCGCCGGCGATCTCGCGGATCGCGACGTTGCGCCAGCGGATCGGGGCACCGTGGGTCTGGAGGCAGATCGGGCCCTTGGCGGCGAGGGCGGCCTTGCGGTCGTAATAGTTCTCCATCGTCGCGTGGTCGACGGTCTGCTTGCCGTTGAGCCAGACGCTCACGCGGGCGCCGACCATCACGACACGGAGGGTGTTCCATTCGCCGGCCGGCTTGTCAGCCAGCACCAGCGGGTCCTTGCCGGGCTTGCCGGGGGAATTATTCCAGAGGGCACCGGAGCCGAGCTGGCAGCCGTGCTTGAAGGACTTCTCGTCGGTCGGGTCCCAGATCTGGACCTGCGGGGCGCCACGGAGGTAGACGCCGGAGTCGCCCTTCGGCGCCATGTTGTACTCGAGGGTCAGTTCGAAGTCGCCGTATTCCTGGTCGGTCGTGGCGTACGGACCCGTACCGGGATTGTAGATTTCGCCGTCCTTCACGGACCAATGCTGCGGGAATTCGTCGCGCATCTTCTTGAGCATGGCGTCCTTCTTTTCGCCCGTGAGCTTGGCCACGGAGTGAGGATTGTAGCCGTGCCAGCCGGCGAGGTCTTTGCCGTTGAACAGCGAAGTGAAGCCGGCCGGGACATCGGCGGCGATCAGCGCAGAGGTCGCGAGAGCGAGGAGGGCGGGGAGGAGGCGCATAGGTCGAGGAAGGGAGGTCGGGATGACTGGAAGCCGGAAAACTCAGAGGGGTTCGAGGGTGCAGCGTTTGACCTCGAAGGCGCCGCCTTCGACCTGCAGGCCGATGAAGCCTTCGGAGAGATTGGTACCGGTGGCCTTGTTCACTTCCTTGCCGTTGACGAGGATCGTGACCGTGTTGCCGTCGCAGACCGTGGTGAAGGTGTTCCACTCGCCGGCCGGTTTCTCGGCGTCGGCCTGCTTGCCGAGGCGATAGCCGCGGACCTTACCGGACTTCTTGTCCTTGAGCTCGGTGCCGCCGGAGAGCGTGGCGCCGTTCCAGAAGTAGAAGTCACCCTGGTTATTGTGCATGCCTTGGCACTCGATGCTCTTCGGCCAGACCGCGTCGGGGGGCGTCATGTGGACGACCACGCCGGTGTTGCCCGGCTTGGTGAAGCGCCATTCCACCGTGAAGCGATACTGCTTATAGCTCTGGGTGGTGCGAAGGAAGCCGCTGGGCTTGCCGGTGCACGCGAGGATGCCGTCCTTGATGGACCAGGAATCCTTGCCGCTTTCCGGGAAGACGACCCAGCCGGCGGTGTCCTTGCCGTTGAAGAGTTCGGTCTTCGCGGAAGGCGTGACGGCGTCGGCGGCGAAGGCGTGGACGAAGGCGGAAGCCAGCAGGGCAGCCGTGAGGGCGAGGCGGGGGAGGGGCATGGAACGACCTTACGGTTTCAGCCTGACCGTTGAAGTCTAAACGCCGAAATTAAACGGCGTTAAAGTGTCGTTTACTGCTCAGGCCATGATGCCCTTCACCACCTTGCCGGCGACGCCGGTAAGGCGCACGTCGAGGCCCTGGAACTTCACGTTCAGGCGGTGATGATCGATGCCCATCAGCGCGAGCATCGTGGCGTGCAGGTCGTGGACATCGACGACGTTCTCGACGGCGTTGTAGCCGAGTTCGTCGGTGGCGCCGTAGGTCGTACCGGCCTTGACGCCGCCGCCAGCGAGGAAGACCGAGTAACCGGCGATATGGTGGTCGCGGCCGGTGCCCTGGCCCATCGGGGTACGGCCGAATTCGCCGCCCCAGAGGATGAGCGTGTCGTCGAGCATGCCGCGCTCCTTAAGGTCGCGGATGAGGGCGCCGGTCGCCTTGTCGACGTCTTCTGCGCCCATCTTCATGCCGTTATCCAGGCCGCCGTGAAGGTCCCAGGCGCGGTGGTAGAGCTGGATCATGCGGACGCCGCGTTCAGCGAGGCGGCGGGCCATGAGGCAGTTGGAGGCGAAGGAGCCGTCGCCGATTTCCTTGATGCCGTAGGCTTCGATGGTCTTCGCGGACTCGCTCTTGAAGTCGAGCAGCTCGGGGACGCTCGACTGCATCTTGAAGGCCATCTCGTACTGGGCCACGCGAGTGGCGATCTCCGGATCGACGGTCTCCTGGGCCAGCTGCCCGTTGAGACGGCGGATCTCGTCGATGACCTGGCGCTGGGTGCTCTGGCACACGCCTTCGGGGTTGCCGATGTAGTGGACGGCCTCGCCCTTGGATTGGAATTGGATGCCTTGGTATTTGCTGGGCAGGACGCCGCTAGACCACTGACGCGAGGAGATGGGCTGCAGCCCGGTACGACCGGCGGAGGTCAGTACGATGTAGCCCGGCAGGTTCTCGGTTTCTGAGCCCAGGCCGTAGAGCAGCCAGGAGCCCATGCTCGGGCGTCCTTTGATGATGGAACCCGTGTTGAAGAAGGCATGGGCCGTATCGTGGTTGATCTGCTCGGTCTTCATCGAGCGGACGACGCAGAGGTCGTCGGCGACCGAACCGATGTGCGGGAAGATGTCGGTGAGCTCCATGCCCGACTTGCCCCACTTCTTGAATTCGAACGAACCTCCGCGAGCCTTGAGCACGGCGCCTTGGAGTTGGGCGATCTGCTGGCCCTTGGTGAACGACTCGGGGAAGGCCTGGCCATCGAGTTTCTTCAGGACCGGCTTATTGTCGAAGAGCTCGAGGTGGGGAGGGCCGCCCGCCATGCAGAGGAAGATGATGCGCTTGGCCTTTACCGGGAGATGAGGGGCCTTGAGCGCCCCCTTGGAGAACTGAGCGGCGTGCAGGTCGGCGAAACCGGACTTCGCGGCGAGCATGGCGAAGGCCGCGCTGCCGAGGCCGTAGGCGCTCTTCGTGAGGAAGCTCCGTCGGTTGATCGACAGGGCGTGGGCGACGGGGTCGTAAGGGCGCATGGGCTTAGTAGCGGGTGATCGCTTCGTGGGAGTTGAGGAGGACGCGGCAGGCTTGGGTCCAGGCCGCGAGTTCGGACGGGTCGCCGGCGGGCGCCGGGCTCTGCCCGATCTTAAGGAGCTTGGTCGCGTCTTCGGGGTGAGCCGCGTAGTACGCTTTCTGGTCGGCGACGAGTTTCTCGAGCGAAGGACGTTCGGAGGGCTTGATCTCGCGTCCGACCGCGAGGCGGAAGGCGAGGGCGAGGCGATCCGCACCGGCCGGCGTCGCCAGGAGGCGAGCGGCGAACGCACGGGCGGCTTCGACGAAGACAGGGTCATTGAGCAGCGTCAGCGCCTGCTGCGGCGTATTGCTATAGCTGCGGAGCGCGGTGCATTCATCGCGGGCGGGAGCGTCGAAGTTGACGAGCATCGGGTGCAGGAACATGCGCTGCCAATGCATGTAGAGGCCACGGCGCCACTGGTCCGGACCGACGCTGGCGACATAGGTGCGGTTCGGGAACTGGATCGGCTCGTAATAGCCGGCGGGCTGGTAGGGCTTGGCGCTGGGACCGCCGATGTCGGCGGCGTGCAGCAGGCCCGCGACGGCGAGCGCGTTGTCGCGGATGAATTCGGCGTCAAGACGGCGGGGATTCTGGGAGGCGAGCAGACGGTTGGCCGGATCGATCTCCTTGAGGTCAGGGCGCAGGCTGCTGCTCTGGCGGTAGGTCTGGCTGGTGACCATCAGGCGGATCATACGCTTCACGTCCCAACCCTTGTCGCGGAATTCCAAGGCCAGCCATTCGAGCAGTTCAGGGTGCGAAGGAAGTTCGCCTTGCGAGCCGAGGTCATCGAGCACGGCGGTGAGGCCGGTGCCGTAGAACGCCTGCCAGAGGCGGTTCATGAACGTGCGTGACGTGATCGGGTTGTCCTTGGAGGTGATCCAGTCGGCGAGGTCCAGACGGGTGAGGCGCTTCTGTTCGGTGCTCGTGCGCAGGCCGGGCAGGAAAGAAGGTGTCGAGGGAAGCACGACGGGGCCGGATTGGTCGAGGAAGTTGCCGCGTGGGAGCACGCGGACCTCGAGCGGTTTGGTGGCCTGCGTCACCATCGTCCAGGCGTAGCCTTGGTTCTGCCGGCGGAGTTCAGTGTTCAGGGCGCGGGCCTTGAGCAGGGTTTCGCGGTTGGTCGCCGAGGTGACCAAGAAGCACGGCATGGAGGCCGAGGTCGGCTGGGCGGAGGCCGCCGCGGCGAGATTGGCCGGGCTCGTGACCTGCAGCGGGTCGTGGTGGCTGAGCGGAGAGAGCGAGATTTTCAGGGACAGCGCCGGAGCATTCTCGAGATGGACGACGAACTTTTCGTCGGGCTTCAGCGTGACCGGGGTATCCAGGAGCCAGACCGCATGGACGTCGGCAGCAGGCATCTTCAGCGACCAGCCACCATTGATATCGGTCTGTTCGGTGCCGCTGTTATAGCGCGGCTCGCGGTGCGAAGCGTCGGCGAGGGTCACGCCCACGCCACGTTCCTTGCCTTTGGCGTCGGCGATGGCGAAGCGAACGCCGAGATTGGCGCTAGCATCGACGGGCAGGGAGTCTTTCGGGAGGTCGATGCGCACCGAGGCGACCGAGCTTCCCGGGGCGTCAAAACGGAGGGCGAAGTCGTCACCCTTGCCGAGCGCCTTCGGGATCTTCACCAGGCTGTCGGCGGCGAAGGCCGTCGGTTCTGGCGCGGGCGCGGGCGTCGACTTGGCCTTCATCTTCGCCTTGGCGGCTTCGGTGTTCTTCGCGGCAGCCTTGGCGCCCTTGCCGGCGGCGGCGGGCGTCGCGGGCTTGAGGAGCGAGGTGCCGGCCGGGCTGATCAGGCCGGAGGGGTACCGGGCAAGCGTCGCTTTGATGCCTTGCTGCCAGGCTTGGTAGCCGGCGAGGGCCTTCGGATCGGCCGAGAGAGCCTTGGCGGCCTCGGCGTAGTGCGCCTCGAGCTCGGCGCGGAGGCGGGCATCGTGCTTGGCAAGGTAAGCGTTCTTCACGCGGGCCTCGGGGTAGAACGGGTGGTCATTGCCGACGCCTTTGAGTTCCGGTTCCGGCGTGTAGTTATAGTTCGCGTAGACGCCCCATTGCTTCACATCGGCGAAGAAGGCCTGCAGGGAGTAGAAGTCGGCGGACTTGATCGGGTCGAACTTATGGTCGTGGCACTCCGCGCAACCGAAGGTGCTGCCCAGCCAGGCGTTGGAGACCGAGCGCACGCGTTCGGCGCCGTATTTGGCCAGGTACTCCTTGGCCTGGGCGCCGCCTTCGCGGGTCATCATGTTCAGGCGATTGTAGCCGCTCGCGGTCAGCTGTTCTTCGGTCGGGTTCGGCAGCAGGTCGCCGGCGAGTTGCTCTCGGGTGAACACGTCGAACGGCTTGTTGGTGTTGAACGCGTTAATGACGTAGTCGCGGTAGGGGTAGATGCGCTGGTTTTGGTCGCCGTGGTAGCCGACCGTGTCGGCGAAGCGGGCGATATCGAGCCACCAGACGGCCATACGTTCGCCGAAGTGCGGCGAGGCGAGCAGGCGGTCGACCTGTTTTTCGAAAGCATCGGCAGAGGTGTCGGCCACGAAGGCGGCGGTCTCGGTGGGCGTGGGCGGCAGTCCCGTGAGATCGAGGGAGAGACGGCGGAGCAGGCGCTCCTTGTTCGCCTCGGGCGAAAGCGTCGTCTTCTTCTCGGCGAGCTTGGCGGCGACGAACGCGTCGATCGGGTTCTTGCCGCCGGCTGGCATCGTCGGCACGACCGGGGCTTCGAGCGGCTTATAGGCCCAATGGGGTTCGTAGACGGCGCCTTGGGCGACCCAGCGACGGAAGAGTTCCTTCTGGGCCGGCGTCAGCGTCTTATGCGCTTCCTTCTCCGGCATGATGTCTTCGGGGTCGTTCGAGAAGATGCGTTTGATGATCTCGCTCTCTTCCGGCTTGCCCGGGACGATCGCGATCTCGCCGCTCTTGCCGGCCTTGAGCGCTTCTTCGCGGAGATCCAGGCGCAGGCCGCCTTTGCGCGACTTCGGGTCGAAGCCGTGGCAATGGAAGCAGGTGTCCGACATGATCGGACGGATGTCGCGGTTGAAGCGGACGGTGTCCGCCGCCGGATCAGCCCCGAGGAGGCTGACGGCGAGGAGACAGGCTGCGGACGGCAGAAGGCGCATAAGGGGTGTCGTTATGACAACCCCCTGGCCCTGGGGTTTCAAATGATTAATAGGGAAGACCGCCTATTCAGCGGGCCTGCCAGTTGGCCGCGTCGATGAGGACGTAGCCCTTGGCGCCGGCATTGCAGACGGTCACCTTCGCTGGTCCGGCCGGGAATCGATAGGTCCCAAGCGTCAGCAGGCCGTCGGAGGCCCCTTTGCCGGTCAGGTCGGCACGGATTTCGGCCACGCCGTCGGCGTGCTCGATCCGGACCAAGGCGTCGCGGCTGCGGTTAGCGTTGGGGACGACCGTGAGGCTGACGGCGTAAGTGCCAGCAGTGGGGAGACGACCGACGAAGGTCGCGGAGACGGGCCCCGTGGCGCCCTTGTCGTCGTGGCGATAGCCCGAGCCGACAAAGCCGCCGTTGGCGGAGCTCTGTTTCCAGTCGCCGGTGAGCACGGCCTCATGGTCGTCCACCGTGACTCCTGGGAGTGACACGGCTGCTTTGACTGGACCATGTCCCTTCGGCTTCACCTTGGAGGACTCGTGCTCGAGCACTTGACCGTCCTCGAGCAGGCGGGCGCGGAGGGCCGCGTAAGGGACGTCCTGCACGGCGAGATTACCGTCGATCGCCAGCACGGCGGCCGTCGCAGCCGACTGGCCGAGGATCATGAAGACGGGCTCCATGCGGATGGAACCGTAGGCGATGTGCGTGGCGCTGCAGGCCACCGGTGCGAAGAGGTTGGTGATCTCGCCGCGCTTCGGCACCAGGGCGCCGTAAGCGATCGAGTAGGGCGAGATCGGCACGCCGATGTCACCTTCGTTCTGCACGTGGCCTTCCGGCGTCACGTAACGGCGCACGTTATGGGAGTCGATGGTGTAGGAGCCCATGCCCACCGAATCCGGCGTCGGCTTCTTCTTCGTGAGCTCGTTCTCGGTCATCACGAAGGCGCCGACCATGCGGCGAGCCTCGCGGACGTAGATCTGGTGCGGCCAGTGGCCGTTGTCCTTGAACTCGTCCTTCGGCAGGCCCCAGCGGTTGGCTTCCTGGCGGACCTCGGACGGCACGCGCGGGTCGTTGGCGAGGAACCAGAGCAAGCCTTGCTGGTAGGTCCGGTGTTCGGCGAGGATCTCCTTCCGCCGCTCGTAAGAGGCCTCGGGATAGTCGTAATTCATCCCGATATTATCGAAGCTGAACGGACCATGGTTGTTCGTGTCGGTCTTGCGGTTGGGGAGCAGGTCGAACTTGTGGAACGTCTGGCGCCAGCCGGCGTCGAGGACGCGGACGACCAGCTCATACTGGGAGGCGTCGTAGTTCGCCGGTTTCGGGAAGGGGATACGGTTGTCCGGATGGTCGGTCGCGCACCAGCGGTAGCAATAGGCTTGGACGCGTTTGTCGCCCTCGCCGCGCACGCCGGGTGGTTCAGCCGAGATGCGGGGCAGCAGGCCGGAGGAAGGGTCGCCGGGGGTCTTGTAGGCGCTGATTGGCTGCTTCACCGCGCCGAAGTGGTGGCCGTGATGGAGGATGCCCACCTGGTTGCCGTTCCATTCCTCGCCGTAGACGGA
>Ga0255081_1000113_pt1 | contig 18764 bp, 18 predicted proteins | sample Colum_Colum_RepA_FD_188456 | JGI IMG/M metagenome (GOLD analysis project Ga0255081, IMG submission 188456) | Freshwater microbial communities from Columbia River, Oregon, United States - Colum_Colum_RepA_8h | ecosystem: Environmental > Aquatic > Freshwater > River | place: USA: Oregon... | reverse complement strand
CGTCCTATGTTCCACCACATCGTCTTCTTCTACCTGAAAAAAGACCTCACCGCCGCCCAGCGCGCGGAATTCGAGACCAAGCTCCGCGGCCTGCTCGCCATTAAGTCGATCCACAGCGGCTACGTCGGCGTCCCGAGCAAGCACGCCGTCCGCCCGATCATCGACACCTCCTACGATTTCGCCGAGTTCTTCGTCTTCAAGAACCACGCCGACCATGACGCCTACCAGGTCGACCCGATCCACCAGGCCTTCATCGCCGACTGCAAGGCTTACTGGGATTCCGTCAAGATCTACGACTTCGAATAAGCCGTCAGGTTTATCGACGAAGAGAAGGCCGTCCGCAAGGGCGGCCTTTTTTGTGCCTGTCTCGAGGTAGGGACAGCACCACGTGCTGTCCTAGCGGCCGCCGCAGGGCGGCCGAGGGCAGGGGCGTGGCTAAGCCGCGCCCTCCTGAATCGGAGTGCACGATAAATCGTGCCCCTACCTTGCGTTTGCCATTCGGCGAACGATATGCGCGGTTGTCTTGTGGTAGGGTTGAGCGCCCTCGCTCAACCGCGGCTGACCAAGGGTGGTCAGCCCTACCTAAGATAACTAGGTCAGCACGCAGTGCTGACCCTACCCCGAGGCAAGATTCCAACCGCTAACCGCCAGCCGCTAACCGCTAAAACCTGTGGCCTAGTCCATTGTAAACCTCCCCCTACTTCGGGCTTAACAATAAGGCGGGAGGGCCCTAGGCATAGGGTATGCCGACTGCCACCGCAGCCGCTTCGTCCGCCACGGACGCCCTCGATGCCGCCGACCGGCGCTTCGGGTGGCATCCGTTTACCCAGATGCGGGAGTATCAGGATCACCCCCGCCTGCACCTGGTCCGCGGAGAAGGCAGCTGGCTGATCGACGGGGAAGGGAAGCGTTACCTCGACGGTAACGCCTCGGTCTGGACGAACGTCCACGGCCATAACGACCCCGACCTGAACCGCGCCCTCCGCGAGCAGCTCGACCAGGTCGCCCACGTGACGCTGCTCGGCCTGAACCATCCGGTCGCGACCGAACTCGCCGCCGATCTCGCCGGGCTGACCAACGGCGCCCTGCCGCGTTGCTTCTACACCGACAACGGCAGCAACGCCATCGAGGTCGCGCTGAAGCTTTCGTTCCAATACTGGCAGCTCATCGGACAGGACGCCAAGCGCGGCGTCATCTCGATGGAAGGCGCCTACCACGGCGACACCTTCGGGACGATGGCCGTCGGCGAACGCTCCGAGTTCCACCGCCGCTTCAATCCCTGGCTCTTCGCTGCGCAGACTTTTCCTTCGCCGGTCCACTCCGAGTGTGCCGGGCAGGTCGCCCGCTCCGACGCGTCCGCCTCGCTGGCCGCGTTGAAGGCGATTCTCGAGCGCGATGCCGCCACGACCGCCTGCTTGATCCTCGAGCCCGTCGTCCAAGGCGCCGCCGGCATGGTCCAGCAGCCCGCCGGCTTCGTGAAGGCCGTCGCCGCCCTTTGCCGCGAATACGGCGTGCACCTGATCCTCGATGAGGTCTTCACCGGCTTCGGACGTCTCGGTGCGCTGACCGCTGCGGAGCGCGAAGGCGTCGTCCCCGATTTCCTTTGCCTCGCGAAAGGCCTCGCCGCCGGCTACCTGCCACTTGCCGCGACGCTGACTTCGGAAAAGGTCTATGAGGCTTTCGTCGGTAAGTTCTCCGAAGGAAAGACCTTCTTCCACGGTCATACGTTCTCGGGCAACCCCCTCGGCTGCGCGGTCGCCCGTGCTTCGCTGCGCAAGCTGAAGCCCATGCTGGCCTCGGGTCAGGTCGCTGAGCGCGCTATGCTCCTCGGTCGCGAGATGCAGGACGCCTTCGCCGGTCATCCGCACGTGCGCGCCTTCCGTCAGTTCGGCCTCACGGGTTCCGTCGAGTTCAAGCCCGCCTCCGCCGAATGCTGGCCGACCGATACCCGCGCCGGCTTTCAGGTCGCCTTGGCCGCCCGTCGCCATGGCCTCATCATCCGTCCGCTGGGTGACTCGATCCTGTTCGTCCCGCCCATCTCCATCCAGGCCGACGAAGTGAAGCACCTCGTCCGCGCCGTCCGCCTCGCGATGGACGAAGTTCTGCCGACCCTACCTCACGCATCTTTCCTATCCGCCAACCGCTAACCGCCAACCGCCACCACCTTCTTTTTTACATATGCCTAACCTCACCGAAGCCCGAGCGCTCTACGACCTGCCGCTCAACACGCTGATCTTCAAGGCTCAGCAAGTCCACCAGGCCCATCAGGATCCGGCCGGCGTGCAGCTCTGCACGTTGAAGTCGATCAAGACCGGCGCCTGCCCCGAAGACTGCGCCTATTGCCCGCAGTCGATCCATAACCAGACCGGCCTCGAGACCGAAGCCCTCATGGAGACCCAGGCGATCCTCGCCGACGCCCGTAAGGCCAAGGCCGGCGGCGCGACCCGCTTCTGCATGGGCGCCGCCTGGCGCCGCGTGAACGATGGCAAGCAGTTCGACAGCGTCCTGAACACCGTCTCCGGCGTGAAGGAACTCGGCCTCGAAGTCTGCTGCACCCTCGGGATGGTCAGCGAAGCCCAAGCTGGGCGCCTCAAGCAGGCCGGTTGCGACGTCTACAACCACAACCTCGACACCTCCCGCGAGCACTACTCCAAGATCATCACGACCCGCACTTACGACGATCGTCTCCAGACGCTCTCGAACGTCCGCAAGGCCGGTCTCGAAGTCTGCTCCGGCGGCATCATCGGCATGGGCGAGACGGTCGACGACCGCCTGAAGATGCTTGTCGAGCTCGCCCAGCTCGACCCTCAGCCCGACTCCGTGCCGATCAACGCCCTCGTGGCCGTCGAAGGCACGCCGCTCGCCGGCCGCAAGTTCGTCGATACCATCGAATTCGTCCGCACGGTCGCCGTCGCCCGTATCCTGATGCCGAAGGCGATGGTCCGCCTCTCCGCCGGCCGTGCCAGCATGAACGACGAGACGCAGGCCCTCTGCTACCTCGCCGGCGCCAACTCGATCTTCCTCGGCGAGAAGCTCCTCACCACGGGCAATCCCGACATCGAAGAGGACATGAACCTGATGAAGCGGCTCGGCCTGCACCCGATGCATCCGGACGAAGCCCGTCGCATCCATCGCGGTGAGATCGCCCCGGCGGACGCCAAGCCGGCCGAGTGGCCGAGCGTCGCCGAATTCGCCGCCGCCAACGCGGCCGAAGAATCCTGCGGAACCGGCGGCTGCGGCTGCAAGTAACATGGCCGTCATCTTCGTCACCGGCAGCGACACCGGCGTGGGCAAGACCCACGTCGCCGGCCTGCTCGCGCGTCGTCTCGCTCGCGATGGTTTCACCCAGGTCATCAAGCCGGTGGAATCAGGCGCCGGCGCCGGTCGTCCGGCCGACGCCAAGAAGGCCGCAGGCAAGTGGGCCGAGGCCCACACGCTGTTGACGCTCCCGGCACCGATCGCCCCGCTCGCCGCGGCGAAGAAGGCCCGCAAGACGCTCGACCTCGCGACGCTCCTGAAGCTCTACAAGGCCGTCCCGCACGCGCCGTGTCGCGTCGTCGAAGGCGCCGGTGGCGTGGCCGTCCCGCTCGACCCCAAGGGTCAGGACTGGGCGGACTTCGCCGCGGCGATCAAGCCGACCGTGGCCATCGTCGTCGTCGAAGACCGTCTCGGCGCGATCAATCAGGCCCGTCTGGCCATCGCCTACCTACGTCGTCGTTACGACGGCCCCATCGGCGTCTGGCTCAACGCGATCAAGAAGCCGTCGAAGGAAGTCGCCGCGAGTAATCGCGCGGGCCTGCAGGCTTCGTGGATCCCGCTGCTCGGTGAGTCGGGTAAAGGCGAAAAGTCCGCCCGCTTCCACTTCCTGCCGCGGTGAACGAAGCCCTGCTGAAGCGCCTGCGTCAGTCCCTCGCCCAGCGCGAAGGGTCGTCGCTGCGCCGCAAGCTGACCGCCCGGGCCTCGGACGATAAACGCATCAACCTGGCCGATAACGATTACCTCGGCCTCTCGCGCGATCCGGCGGTCATCGCCGCCGGCGTGGCCGCCTTGCAGGAATGGGGCGCGTCGGCCGCCGCCTCGCCGCTCGTCACCGGTTACACCGAGATCCATCAGAAGCTCGAGCAGACCCTCGCCGCCTGGCAGGGCTACGCGCACGGCCTCGTGATGAACACCGGCTTCGCGGCCAACTCCGCCGTCCTCGGCGGCCTGCCGAAGAAGGGCGACCTCATCCTCGCCGATCGTCTCGTGCACGCGAGCATGCTCGATGGCATCATGGCCTCGGGCGCCCGCTTGCGTCGCTTCGCCCACAATGACCTCGATGCGCTCGAGCTCATGCTCCACGAAGAGCCCGCCCTCGATGGTGTCATCTTCGTCGTGACCGAGAGCGTCTACTCCATGGACGGCGATAGCCCGGACCTGAAGCGCCTGGCTTCGCTCCGGAAGCGTTTTGGTTTCTGCTGGGTGCTCGACGAAGCCCATGCCACGGGCTGGTATGGCGCCACGGGTTCCGGACTGCAGGAAGGACAGGGTGCTTTCGCCGCCGCAGACATCGTGGTCGGTACGCTTGGCAAAGGTCTCGGTTCGCAGGGAGCCTATGTGCTCTCGCACGCCCCGGAGGTCCGTGACGCCCTGATCAACTTCGCCGGCGAGTTCGTCTACTCCACTTACCTCGCCCCGTCCTGCGCCGCCGCCGCCCTCGCCGCCATCGACCGCGTGAAGGGCATGTCGGGCGAACGCGGTGAACTCCATGCGCTTTCCCAGTCCTGGCGTGACGGACTGGTCGAAGCCGGTTTCGCCGTGCCCTCGGGCGATTCGCCGATCATCCCGCTGATTCTCGGTGACTCGGACGTCACCCTGAAATACGCCACCGCGCTGCGCGCCGCCGGCTTCATGGTCTCCGCCATCCGTCCGCCCACGGTGCCCGTGCGCACCGGACGTATCCGCATCTCGCTCCGCCGAGGTCTTTCCCCCGCCGTGCTTTCCTCCTTTGTCTCCGCCTTGAAGGGCGTCTCGCTATGAAGATCGGCTGGCTGGGCGGCTGGGGCGTCTCGCTCGAGGAGATGAAGGCCATCGCCTTGGCGCATGCGCCGGACGCCGAGCATCTCATCTACCCGCCTGTCATGGGCGCCGCCGAGAATCTGACCGGCTGTGATGCCGTCATCGCGTGGTCGCTCGGTGCGCATCTCGTGCTCGAGGCCGGTGCCCGCGGCGTGAAGTTCCCGGCCAAGGTGCTGCTCTTCGCCCCGTTCACGTCCTTCTGCTCCGAGCACGGCAAGTGCGGTAAGCACTCCGAGACCCAGGTCAAGTGGCTGCGCCGCTGGATCGATACCGACGCCCCGGCCGCCTTGGCTGATTTCCGGAAGCGCGCCGGCCTCGCGCCGTTGGTCGGTGACGCTTTACCCTACGAGAAGGAATACCTGCAGGCCGGCCTCGACATCCTCGCCCAGCCGGCGGGCATTTCGCTGATCACCTACGGACGGCACGGACTCAACCCCGGATGGGAAGCCTATGTAGGCGATCAGGACGCTCTCCTGGATGCTGCGGGCGTTTGCCAAGCTGTCGTCGGTTGTCATACTGTGGAAGGACTCGGGCACGACCTGCGCGAGTTCCTTACCCCCTGAGCCCATGCGCTTCGATGAACGAGCCGACAGCTATGGCGCGCACGCCGCGCCCCAGAAGCGTTTCGCCGAAGCCTTGGCCGCCTTCGCGCCGTTCCGTCGGGGAGTTCGCGTCACCGAACTCGGTGCCGGCACGGGTTTCCTCACCGCCGCTCTGCTCGCGCAGGGCGTAAACGTCGACGCCACGGATGGTTCGCCCGCGATGGTCGAGCTCGGGCGCCAGGCCGTGCCCGCCGCCAATTGGTCGGTGCATAATGCTTTCGGACCCATCGAGAAGGCTGGCGCGCTAGCTTCGACCGGCCTCTTGCACTGGGCGGCCGATCCCGCGGCGGTCTTGCGTCATTGGCGCGCGGCTTTGCCGGCGGGTGGACGACTCCTTCTCGGCGTCCCGTGCGATCCTTGCCTCAACGAACTGCGTGACCTCGTCGGTGAAGGCCCGGTGCGCTGGCGGGATGAAGCCCAGTGGCTCGCCTTGCTCAAAGGAGCCCAGTTTGACGTCCATGCGCACGGCGTTCTCGAGTCCGAGGAACTCTACCCGAACGCACTCGAGTTTTTCCGTCACCTGCATCGCAGTGGCGTGACCGGTGATCCCCGTTTCTCGCCGTCTGAGCTGAAGGCGTTGCTCCGCGATTACGATCGCCTCAACGCACGGCCGGAAGGCGTCGTCGCCACCTGGGCCTGGTTGTTGGTGGATGCGACGGCGCGCGCGTGAGCGCGCGAGGGGAGTTGATCCGTTGATCAGTTGGCCGGTTGGCCAGAAAACGAGAGGCCCAGAGGCTTAGTTGAACAGAGAAAACGGGTGGGGTCGGGACCGCGTCACGACATAGCCTGTAGCTAGGTAGGGTCAGCACTGCGTGCTGACCTAGCGGCCGCCGCAGGTGTCGGGTGACGGCCACCGGGGCATCAGCCATTCGGGAATCGGCAGTTCAGCCATCGGCCATCGGCATCGGGTTTCAGCCTCACCCAAGACAGCTAGGTCAGCACGCAGTGCTGACCCTACCTCAAGGCATCGGCCCAACCGCCAACCGCTAACCGCTAATACCTATGCCACCTTCTCGCTCGGCACATACCTTTCGAGGTGACGCCAGAGCCAGGGGAGGAGGATGAGGGCGAGGGTCGCGGCGGAGAGATTGAAGGCCGAGTGGACGAAGGCGACCTGCAGGCCAGGCTCGTCGATCATCGCAAGCAGGGGCCGGATGGCGAACTGGAGCACCGTCACGAAGAGCGCCAGACCGGCGAGATCGAGGCCCGCGTTGAAGAGGGCCAGGCGACGCGCGAAGGGTCCGAGGGCCGAGGCGGTCAGCAGCGCGACCCAGCCTGTGCCGAGATTGGCGCCGACGACCACCCAGATGGAGAGCGTCGGATCGAGTAGTCCGCCGGCGACCGAGAGGACGGTCAGGCCGACGACGACCGACGAAGACTGCACGAGCATCGTCAGGGCCGCACCGAAGATCAGCGCGCGCAGGGGCGTGGAAAGGGTATCGCGCCAAGCCAGCACTTCCGGAGTCTGCGCCAGCGGGAGGAGGGTCGAGCTGATTAGGCCGAGCGCCAAGAAGATCAGGCCGAAATGGAAGATTGGTCGTCCGTAGGGACGTAGGTCGCGCGGACCCATCAGCGACCAGAGACCGCCAAGGGTGACGAGCACGGGACCCATGCCCGTGAATTTGAAGGCGATGAGCCAGGCGGTGAGCGTCGTGCCGATATTGGCGCCGATCATGACGGTCCAGGCTTGGCGCATCGGCATGACCTTCTGCTCGGCCAGGCCCATCGTCACGAAGTTCACCACCGACGAGGATTGCACCAGCGCCGCGCCGACGGCGCCGGTCAGCGCGCCGACGAAACGGTTCTCCGTGGCCTGACGCAGGCCGCGGCGCAGGCGCTCGCCACCGAGCTTGGTCACCTCGCGGGCGAAATCCCGCAGGCTGTGCAGATAGAGCATGACCGCCGCGACGGCGGTGAAGAAGAGGTCCACGGGAGGAGAGATAGAGGAGAGAGGATGGAGTATCGAGTATGGAGTGCGCGAGGTAGGGACAGCACCACGTGCTGTCCTAAGTGCAAAAGTGCAAATCGGCCTGAGGCCTGTGCAAAGGTGCAAAAGTGTCCGGGCTATGTTGTGCATAGAGTGCATCGGGTAGGGATGCGATGACATCGCATCCGCCTGTATCGAGGTAGGGGCAGCACCGCGTGCTGCCCTAGTTGCATCGGGTAGGGGTTGAGCGGCCCGCTCAACCGCGGCTGCGCAAGCTGGCGTCAGTGACCTACGCGAGGGTGGGTGGCCTGGAGCATCTTCTCCATGGCGGCCACGGCGCCGGCATGGGCCGGGTCGTCGATGCGGTTGACGGTCTCGGCCGGTTCGTCCGCGGCGGCGTAGAACTCACGGGCGACGGGCTGGCCCGTCGTCCAATCGCGCCATTCGGTGTAGCGGCCCTCCTTGGTGCGCACGGAGTAACCCATGGTCGTCGGGCGGCCGTCCTTGGTGCGGTCGAAATAAGCCGGCCGCGGGTGCTGCGTGAAGGCCGTGTCTTTGACCGTGGCCGCCGGATCCCGGAGCACCGGCAGCAGGCTCGTCCCGTCCAGCCGGTCCTTGCGCGGGAGACCGCAGATCTCGAGCAGGGTGGGGTAGAGATCGATCAGCTCGGCGAAGGAGGCTGTCATCGCGCCGCGGGTCTGGCCTGGCAGCGAGATGAGCATCGGCACGCGGGCGTCGAACTCGAAGTTGGAGGTCTTGCCCCACAGGGAGTGCTCGCCCAGATGGTAGCCGTGGTCGGAGACGAACACGATCACCGTGCGGTCGGCGACGCCGGAACGGTCGAGCGCGTCGAGCAGTTTGCCGACCTGGGCGTCGAGGTAGGCGATGTTGGCGAAATAACCGTGCCGCATCTCGGCCGCCTCCGCCGGGGTCGGCGGCCGGCTCTTGCCCAGGATCTCCGAACTTTCGTGGAACGCCTGCGCGGGCGCGCCGGCCGGCCGACGGCCGTCGTAGTCCGCGAACTGTTCGCGTCGGTAGAGCGACCAGTATTTCGCCGGGGCGTTGAAGGGCGCGTGCGGCTTCCAGAAGCCGACCGCGAGGAAGAACGGCCGGTCCTTGACCTCGGCCAGCGTGCGCACGGCCTCCGCGGCGACGCGTCCGTCGTAGTAGGCCTCGTCCGGCACGTCGCGGCATTCCGTCATCGGCACTTGGCCGTATTTCCGCAGGCCGGTGACGCCGGTCACCTGGTTCGGCGGCAGCGCGCCCGAGACGATGGGCGCGTCATCGCCATGGTTGGCGTAATGCAGGAACTCCGGCGCGCTCCAGGCGCGCGCATCGCCTTTCTCCGCCGTGTGCCAGTTGTGGAAGATCTTGCCCACGCCGCGCGTCTCGTAGCCCGCGAGCTTGAACCGCTGGGGCAACGTGACCACGTCGGGCCGCAGCTGGCGGAAGTGGACCGAGTTATTCCAGAGCCCGATGGTATCCGGCCTCAGGCCTGTGAGGAGCGAGGAGCGCGAGGGGTTGCAGACCGCCTGCTGGCAATAGGTCGCGTAGAAGCGAGTCGCGCGCGCATTGAGCCGGACCAGGTTGGGCGCGTGGGCCCTCAGCCCGCCCATGCCGGCCTCGAGTCGGAGGTCGTCGGCCATGATGAACAGCACGTTCGGGGGGCGCGGCGCGCGGTCGTTCGGCGCGCGGGAGATCACGAGGGCGACGGCGACGGCGATGACGACGCCGACACCTAGGGCGATGAGGAGGGCGACGCGTCTCATAGGCATGCGCTCACCATAACCCGGGCCCGGGCCGTCCGAAGCCTGAAATCAGGCGCCGGCCTTCTTCTTGCCCTTGCCTGTTTTCTTCGCGTTAGGGGCGGTCTCGCCGGCTTCGGCTTTCTTGTTGGGCGTCGGCATCGGGGCACCGGTCTCCTGGCGCCAGGCGATCAGGCGTGCGTGCAGTTCCTTGGCTTTGTCGGGATTCGTCGTCGCGAGGTTCTTGGTCTCACCGAGGTCCTCTTTCAAGTTGTAGAGCTCGAGGTGACCGTCTTCGAGGTATTCCATGAGCTTCCAGTCCCCGGCGTGGATGAGGCTCACCGGCGTCGTGCGCCAGAGGCCGGGGCCGGATCCGAGGTAGCCGGGGAAGTGCTGGAAGATCGCGTCGCGCTTCAGCGAGGGCGCCTTGCCCAGCATCACCGGTAGGAGGCTCTCGCCGTCGAGGGTCTGACGCGGCTTCGCGGCGCCGGCGAGTTCGAGGAGTGTCGGGAAGAGGTCGACGTGCGCCGTGGGTGCGCCGTGCGCGGAGCCGGCGGCGACCTTGCCGGGCCAGCGGACGATGAACGGCACGCGGACGCCGCCTTCATAGAGGCTGCCCTTACCGCTGCGCAATGGGGTGTTGTCGGTGATCCCGCCACCGTCTTCGTCGGCGCCGGCTTTCGCCTTCTTGCCCTTGGCTTCCTTGCCGGGTTCGCGGATCAGTCCGTCGGGCCGGTCGTAGCCGCCGACGCCGCCGTTATCGCTCGCGAAGATGAACACCGTATTGTCCGCGAGCTTGAGCTCCTCCAGTTTGGCCATCACGCGGCCCACGCTCTCGTCCACGCTCGCGATCATCGCGGCGTACACCGGACTATTATGCCCGCCGACGCCGGGCTTGCCCTTGAACTTTGCGATCAACTCGGGCTTGGCGTGAAAGGGGGAGTGCACGCCGAAGTGCGGGAGGTAGAGCAGGAAAGGTTTGTCCTGATTACGCCCGATGAAATCGACGGCTTTATCGGTCAGCCAATCCGCCAGATAGGTGTCGGCCGGATACTTCGTCGGCGGATTCACCACGAATTTATAGTGCTCGCCCATGGTCACGAGGGCCTCGTCGAAGCCTCGCTGGGATGGATGTTGGGGCCCGGTTTCGCCGATGTGCCACTTCCCGAACAAGCCCGTCGCGTAACCGGCCTTCTTGAGCTGATCGGCGAACGTGTCCCGGTCCAAAGGGAGCTTCGTGATGTTATCGACCGGGCGGAGCGGACGCTTAGACCAATCGAAGCGGTCGGTGCCTCCGACCGTATAGACCCCCGTGCGGGCGCCGTATTGGCCGCTCAGCAGCGCCGCGCGGGTCGGCGTGCAGTTCTGACAGTGGTGGTGGTTGGTCAGGCGCATCCCTTGCGCGGCGAGCCGGTCGATATTGGGCGTCTCGTAATACTTGCTCCCGAAGGCGCCGAGATCGGTCCATCCGAGATCGTCGGCTAGCACGAAGATGATGTTCGGCGGACGGTCCGCAGCGAAGAGCGGGCCGAACAGGCCGGCGAGCAGCAGGCTGGCGAGGCGGAGGAGGGGCATGCGGAAAGGATGAGCTCTTCCGAAGTCGTGGCAATCTTCATGGGCAGGAGCGCGTGCTGTCCTAGGGTGAATCGGGTAGGGTTGAGCGACCTCGCTCAACCGCGGCTGACCAAGGGTGGTCAGCCCTACCCAAGACAGCTAGGTCAGCACGCAGTGCTGACCCTACCTCAGGGATTGGTGCTCCCCATGTCACCGTGTCACCTTGCCCACGTGTCCCCTCGCTTCGGCTATGCCGCCGCGCTCAAATCTCGAAATCCGTACCCGTCTCGGACAACGCGAGCTGGGCGACGGTGAATCCGGTGAGCGATTTGTCGAAACGCTTCGAGACTTCGCGCCAAAGCGCCGCGACCTGGGGTCCGGAGGCGCCCTTCAGGGTGATCTTGGTGGCGACGAGTTCCGGTTCCACGACCGCGAGCACCTGCTTCAAGGTGATATCCTCGGCTTCTTTCGCCAGACGGTAGCCGCCGGTCTTACCGCGCTTCGACACGACGAGGCCGCCTTCGCGGAGTTCGTTCAGCAGCTGCACCAGGTAATTGGCCGGGATGTCCTCGAGCCGGGCGAGTTCCTCGATGCGCGTGACGGCCGTGCCGCGGTGGCGGCGGGCGAGTTGGGAGAGGACGCGGAGGGAATACTCGAGTTTGAGGGAGGCTTTCATGCGCTGTGCTTGGAGCCCGGGACGGGCGGCTTCGGTTCCGAACCTACGAGGATGAAGGTGCGGTCCGCAACCTCATCTGGTAGGATCGGGGCCTTCGGACGGGCGAAGTAGGAGGTGCCCAGGAAGCAGATGCCGCGATTCTGCACGACTTGGATGGCGCGATCGTCCCAGAGCTCGATCATCCCGAAGTCCTTCTTATCGGTCACTTCCAACTCCGGAAGTCCGTTGGCCTTCAGCCAAGCCTGCGTGGCGGCGATACCGACCGGGTCACCGGCCCGGGCCGTCATGATCTTCACGCGCAGGCCACGATCGAGCCACTGGCGGACCCGGCGCATCATCAGGGGCACCGGCGGGCCGATATGGTCCATGCCCTGCCAGGCGGTCGCCTCGGCCAAGGTGCCGTCCAGATCGACCCCGATCCAACCTTGCTGATTGGCCGGACGGGTGGACGGAGCGCGCTCGGAAGGCGTCGGCTCCGCCGGAGCCTGGCTGAGGTCAACGGCAGGCGTCTTCGGGGCGAAGAGGGAACGAAGCCACGCGAGCATGACCCGACGGTAGGGATTGGGAGGGCAGGGGCAAGAGTGGAGGACACGAGGACCCGAGGGCCTGAGGACACGAGGCCTCGAGGTAATGGGGTAGGGGCGCGCCGGCGTCGCGTCTGAGGTGCAAATGTGCAAACCGGCCTACGGCCTGTGCAAAGGTGCAAAAGTGGGGTGAGAGCTTTAAGGGGGCTGCGGCATTCGGCATAGGGTTGCGCTTTTATCCTTATACACAAAAGTCGCTTTTATATGAACCCGAAGCGAATCTACCGTGTCGGACGAGAAGGTGCAATCATAGGTACTTTTAGTCAGCCGGAGTTGGTGTACTTGGTGAGTTGCGGCAAAGTGCTTCAGCATGATGATTGCTGGACAGAAGGCATGGCTTGCTGGTCGAAGGTTTCGTCAGTTCCAGAACTAAGGCCCCAGACCAAGGCAGCCCCGCAGCTTTTCCCGATATGGTGGAGGGCCATTCTGGCTGTTTATCTAATAGGTTCTATTGCGCTAAATTTATTTACCCTCGAAAGCACAGTTAGAGAAATGATCATGAAAGATAACAGCAGGATAAGCGTGGTGTATGGCAATGGCTCCGACTTATTTTTTATCCAAAGCAGAATGGTAGTCATTGCGCCAATCTTCGGAACCTTGATTGGTGTAGTGGTCTATGCTTTCAGGAAAATCCTTTATAAAAGGCATACTTAACACATCGACGGGGTCGGGGCATTTCATGCGGAGGAGGATTCAGGTATCTCCTCGTTTTGGATAAGCCTTGGGCTGGTCGATGCGTTTTCTCTATAAAAGGGCTGCTTGGGGTCGGGTCGAGCACGCACTGCTTGCGGCGCCAGAGTCCATTGTCCGGGCGCGCTGGGCTGCTGACACCGGCGGAGCCTATTGTTGGGGTGGGCTTTTCCGGACCGCGCTGGCCTGTTGCGCTGAAGTTAAAAGTGAGTGCAGGCTGGCATGCTTGGCCCCTTGGTTCCGTTGTGGCACCTCGTGATAGGAGGTTGCTTCCGTCCGTTCAGGCTCTGCATTGTAATTCCACTATGAGCTCACCCCTCCAGGTTAAGGTTTCCCGGGATGGCAAAGAGGTCGGGGTTTATGACTTAAAAGAGGCTCTTCGCCTACTGGTGCTTGGAGAGCTTAGGCCATCGGATTACTATTGGCATGTTGGGATGGCAACGTGGCAACGCTTGGCCGAACTGGACCTTCAGTCGGCAGCCCCGCCCCAGCCTTCCCAATCTGAAAGGCCGTTTATCAATGCAGATAGCTTCTCAGGTATTAAGGGCTGGGTGATTCTAGCTGGAGCGACGCTCGTGATCTTAGCGGTGTACTTGGTCTCCGCCGCGAATCGTCCTCCATTAGATTATGAGTTTTTTAGCACCAAGAGCGGCATCATGTTTAAACTCAGTGTCACACCTGGGAAGGAATTTCCTTATGATGAGGTACTAATCCGAGTGACCAGGGTTTTGGGCTCCGATGGAAGTAGTTATGGCGCGTACTATCCCCTAACGAAGGCTGATTTGTTAGCCGGAAGATGCTGGTTCAGCAGTCCTGGAGGGGTAAATCCGTACGGAAGCGACTGCAAGCCGGGCGATCTTTATATAATTAAAGTGCCTAAATATTCTACTCCCTTGGAAATAGAGTGCCCGGACAGCGCCAAGGGGCTTAGGCAAGGACCGTATTAGGGTTTATTGACGCAGTCTGGTCGCCCCACGATTCATCTCTTGAGATGGGATGTTGCCCATGTGCTATTGAATCTTAATTGTTATCTAAGAATGAGCGAAGTACTTATGGTTAGAGTTTCTCGGGATGGTAACGAAATCGGCAGCTATCCCTCCGAAGAAGTTATCCGACTCCGTATAAATGGGACCCTTAGGGAAACGGACTTCTACTGGCATGATGGCATGGTCGAGTGGGCGCCACTGAGCCAATTTTTAGCCGCAGAAGCACGCCGCTTAGCGGCAGATAAAGCGCTTAAGGAAAAGCAGGAAGAGGCGAAGAGGGCTGAACGACTCGCTGCTGAGCGGGCAAAAGCGAAGGAGGACGAAGATCGTGCTGTTGCTGCGGCTGTCCGTACTCGACTTGAAAATGAAAAAGCTGACCACTTCAGGTGTCATTGCTGCAGGTTTTCATTCAAAAAACCCAAAGATCCTGCAACGGATTTCTCCACCGGCATTTGGGGACTTCTCGCATCTGCCGTTTTGATGCTCATTCCTGTGGTTGGTTGGATACTCGGTGCCATTCTGGCGATTTACTGTACCTGCCTCATCTTGGCCTCGCATCTAGTTTCGCCATATTGTCCTGCATGCAGATCCAGTAATTTTTCCCGGCCTGAATAGAAGAATCAATAACCCAGGCAATTGAAGCATGTCGCTGAATCTCCCAGTCAAAGTAAAAAGAAATGGCGAAGATATTGGGGTCTTCCCTATTCAGGAAATTGTCCCGCGCTTAAACTGTTGGTGCTTCGAGCCTACCGATCTTTACTGGCATGAAGGAATGTCTGATTGGGAGCCGCTGTCTAAATTTGAGGATACCATTGTCAGGAACTACCTTAAGCAGGCCGACCAGCTTCGTAGTCTCGAGCTTGAGCATGCTAAGTTCACGCAAGAACTAGCGTATATTGAGCAAGTGAACCGAGAATTGCAGGTCCGCTTGCAGGCTGTGAGGCAAGAGATCGAAGTGATTGAGGCGAAGATTGCGGCGAAGAAGGCCGGAAAGTGACGGGCTCTTACACGGACGCGACGCCGTCGCGCCCCTACCTGAAGGCCACAGCAAACATCCCGGTTTCCGGTTTCCCTTTGAGCGCTGCGTCTGATCGACTCAGCACTCGATCCAGCCCTCTACGCAGTCATCGACTCAGTCCTCTTTTGCGCATGTGTTCCCAACCGCTAACCGCCAACCGCTACTACCTTTCGCGAGCGGTCTCCGCTCGCGAACAGGGTGCTCGGGGCGGGGGTCGAACCCGCACACCTTGCGGCGCTAGAACCTAAATCTAGTGTGTCTGCCATTCCACCACCCGAGCAAAACCTGTGACGTGAGGTTTGCGCGTCGGGCGACGGAGGCAAGCGCTTAGGCGAGGCGACCGAGGGGCGAGCCGACCTTGGCGTAGACTTCCACGGCGGTTTCGCCGGCGTGGATGAGGTCATCCTCGAGCTTGATGCGGCCGGGCTCGAAGAGGGTGGCGACGAATGATCCGCCGAAACGGAAGTAGCCCTTCTCGTCACCCTTGGCGACGGCCTGGCCGGGCTTATAGGTCTCGATGATGGTGCCGACATTGGTGGCACCGACGGAGACCATGGTGACGAGTCCGAACGGACCGGCGTCGATGGTCACGCGCTGGCGCTTGTTCTGCCAGAGATAGGCGGCGCTACGACGGAGGGCGATCGGGTTGACGGAGTAGAGCTGGCCCTTGGCGAGCACGGGTTCGCCGGGGACGCCAGCGACCGGGAAGTGGAAGCGATGGTAGTCGACGGGGCAGAGGCGCGAGCAGACGACGGTGCCGCGCGCGTAGCGCTCACCGAGCGCGCGATCCGCGACGAGCGCGGGGATGTCGAAGGTCTGGCCCTTGGCGAAGATGCCTTTGACTTGAGAGGCGTCAGGGAAGCCGAGGTGACGTCCATCCGCGGGCAGCACGGCCATCTCGGGTCGCGAGTCCAGCGGGCGGGCCGAAGCCTTGAGCTTGCGGTAGAAGAAGTCGTTGAAGGTCCGGTAGGACTTGAGGTCAGGGTCGGCGAACTCGCTGGGGTCGAGGCCGAAGGCCTTCACGAAGGGCTCGACGCGACGCGCGCTGCTCGGGCGATCCATGGCCCAGCCGTATAACTTGGAGAAAAGGGCGCGTTTGACGACCGTATGGAGGGTCAGCTTGCCGAGCGGGTTACCGTAGATGCGCTGCAGCCACTTCTCGCCGTAGACCTGTTCGGTCTCCATGCGGCCGGTGTGGCGATTGAGCAGGGTGATGGGGGCATCGGCGTCCATGCGGGCAGATTTGCTAAAAATGGACTTCAAGGGAACCATATATCTGTCAAAACAGTCCATACCCCCATGTCGCGCCTGGCTTACGTCTTCCTCTTCCTCGCCGCGCCCCTGATGGCGCAGTATAGCCCGGTCAAGAAGACCCCCGAAGTCATCAAGGCGGAGATCGAGACGGACGTCATCCGCGCCCGCTTGGACCTGGCCGCCTCGCAGCGTAAGCTCGCCGCCCTCAATCAGACCCTTGAACTGCGTAAGCTCGAAGCCGAGGCCGCCCTGCGCGCCGCCCGTGCGGACGCCGCCGCCGCGCCGATCGAAGCCGAGCAGTCGAAGCTCCGCATCGAAGCCGCCCTCGCCGCCGCCCAGGCCGCCGTCGCTTCGGCTGACAAAGATCGCGCCCGCGCCGAACTCGAAGTGCAGGCCCGCCTCGCCGCCGCCGAAGTCTCCGTCGAATACGCCAAGGTCTCGTCCGTGGCCACCATCGCGCGTCTCGAACAGAAGGTCGCCGACATCGCCAGCGGCGCCAAGTTCACCTACCCGAAGGATCCGCTCATCGACGGCGTCCTGCACATCTCCGACCGCCGCATCCCGTTCAACGGCCGCGTCGATGATAAGCTCGCCCAGTTCGTCTGCGGCCGCATCGCCTTCTACAACGCCCTCGATAGCGAAGCCCCGATCTTCATCGTCATCGACCGCTCGCCGGGCGGTTCCGTGATGTCGGGCTACATGATGCTCCAGGCCATGGAGACCTCCAAGGCGCCGGTCTACGTCGTCGTGAAGGGTTACGCCGCCTCGATGGCCGCGATCGTCACCACCCTCGCCAAGCGCTCGTTCGTCTATCCGAACACGATCGTCCTGCACCACCAGGCCTCCGTCGGCCTGAGCGGTAACGTCACCCAGCTCAAGGAACAGCTCAAGTGGTCCAAGGTCTGGTGCGAACGCATCTTCGTGAAGGTCGCCGCGCGCATCGGCACGAACGTCGACGACTTCGTCGCCCAGATGTATAAGGGCACCTCCACCGGCGACTGGAAGATCCTCGGCGACGAGGCCGGCCGCCGCAAGTGGGTGACCGACGTCGTGGACCGCATGGCCGAAGACTCCCTCACCGTCGCCACCGCCGTCCCGCCGGTCGTCGCCGAACCCAATCCTGATGGCTTCAACGCCGGCAAGACGCAGGACGGCCGCGCCCGCCAGGCCCTGCCGCCGCTCGGCCCCTGCGATATCTGGTGGATGTATGACCCCACCGTCGAATTCGTCCTCCGCTAATTTCTAAACACAAAACCCCCATGCATCTCCGCACCTCCCTCCGCGTCCTCGCGCTCGCCGTCTTCGCGGCCGCGAACGCCTTCGCCCAGCAGGCCGCGCCGGCCCCGGCCGCTCCCGCGGCTCCGGCGCCCGTCGCCGCGCCCCGCGACGAATTCACCCCGCAGCAGAAGGCCGCGATGAAGGAAGCCGAACGCATGCGCCTCGAGAAGTCGCGCATCGACGCCGAGCTCGCCCTCGCCGAAGCCAAGCGCTCCGAAGAACTCGCCCCGCTGCAGGCCGAGGTCGCCCGCCTGACCGCCGAGCGCGCGCTGCGCCTCGCCAAGGCTTCCGCCGAAGCCGCCGCCCTCGAAGACGAGCGCGCCAAGCTCGAGCGCCAGGCCGCGCTCGAATCGGCCCGCTCCACCGCCCGCCTGACCGAACGCGCGAACAAGATCCGCGAACTCGAGTCCGAAGCCAAGCAGCTCCAGCTCGAGTCCGCCAACACCGTCGCCCGCCTCTCCAATGAGATCCAGCGCTTCCAGAAGGAAGACGAGGCCCGCAAGATCGCCAGCAAGGCCAAGCCGAAGTATCTCAAGGATCCGCTCGTCGACGGCGTGCTGTATATCAGCGACCGCCGCATCGCCTTCAATGGCGCCGTGACCGAGCAGCTCGCCGACTACGTCTGCACGCGCATCGCCTTCTATAACAACCAGTCGTCCGAGTTCCCGATCTTCATCGTCGTGGACAACTCCCCGGGCGGTTCCGTCGCCGCCGGCTACCAGATTCAGAAGGCCATGGCCGCCTCCAAGGCGCCGGTACACGTCGTCGTGAAGGGCTTCGCCGCCTCGATGACCGCCGTCATCTGCACGCTCGCCGAGCGCTCCTACTGCTACCCGAACACCATCCTGCTCCACCACCAGGCCTCGAACGTCGTCCGCGGCAACATGACCGTCCTCAAGGAGCAGATCGACTTCACCAACCAGTGGTTCGACCGCCTCGCCACCCCCGTCGCCAAGAAGATGGGCATCTCGCTCGAAGAGTTCGTGAAGCAGATGTATGCCAACGATTCCACCGGCGACTGGCAGGCTTTCGGCGACAAGGCCAAGGAACTCAAGTGGGTCGACAACGTCATCGAGCGCATCGAAGAGACCGCCGTGCTGGATCTCCTCCCTGTGCCCGTCGCCCCGACCGCCATGCCGCTGACGACGCCGCCGACCCGCACCGAAGTTTCCGGGGTGGTCTCGCGCGTCGACGACAAGGGCCGTCCGTATCTCGAACTGCCTCCGCTCGCCAATCCGTTCGACGCCTGGTGGCTCTACGACCCGCAGGGACTGTATCGCGCGCGGTAAGCGCAGGGTAGGGTCAGCACTGCGTGCTGACCTAGGGAAAAGGCCGCCTGATCAGGCGGCCTTTTTGTTGGGGGATACATGGGCTCAAGGGGAGACCGGAAAC
>Ga0255081_1000100_pt1 | contig 19947 bp, 18 predicted proteins | sample Colum_Colum_RepA_FD_188456 | JGI IMG/M metagenome (GOLD analysis project Ga0255081, IMG submission 188456) | Freshwater microbial communities from Columbia River, Oregon, United States - Colum_Colum_RepA_8h | ecosystem: Environmental > Aquatic > Freshwater > River | place: USA: Oregon... | reverse complement strand
GTGTTCCAGCTCGAATCCGGCGGCATGCAGTCGCTCTGCCGTAAGTTCAACATCACGCAGATCGACGAGATCGTCGCGCTCATCGCGCTCTATCGTCCGGGCCCGATGCAGTTCATCCCGGACTACATCAAGGGCAAGGACGACCCCAGCTACGTAAAATACGCGCACCCGCTCCTCGAGAAAGTGGCCAAGGAGACCTACGGCATCTTGGTGTACCAGGAACAGGTCATGGAGGCCGCCCGCGTGGTCGCCGGCTACACCCTCGGCGGCGCCGACATGCTGCGTCGCGCGATGGGCAAGAAGATCCGCGAGGAGATGGAGCAGCAGCGCTCGATCTTCGTCGAGGGCGCCAAGACGACCAACAACATCGACAAGAAGAAGGCCGAGGAGATCTTCGCCACCCTGGAGAAGTTCGCCGAATACGGCTTCAACAAGTCGCACTCCGCCGCCTACGCGATCCTCTCGTATCGCACCGCCTACCTGAAGGCCAACTACCCGGTCGAGTTCATGGCCGCCGTGCTCACCTCCGAACAGGGCAACGCCGACAAGCTCGCCGAATTCATGGCGGAGGTCGAAGCCCTCGGCATGAAGGCGCTCGGTCCGGACGTGAACCAGTCGGACACCGACTTCACGCCGGTCATCAAGGACAACGCCATCCGCTTCGGCATGGGCGCCATCAAGGGCGTCGGCGAGCAGGCCGCCCGCAATATCGTCGCCGAACGCGAGAAGAACGGCCCCTTCAAGGACTTCGCCGATTTCGTAGGCCGCATGGGCGAGTTCGAACTCAACGCCCGCACCCTCGACTGTCTCGTACGTGCGGGCGCCTTCGATTTCACCGGCGAAGACCGCCGTCACCTCGTCGACTCCATCGAATCCGTCCGCCGTCACTTCGCCGGCGAGCGCAAGGAGCGCGCCAGCGGCCAGGGCTCCCTCTTCGACCTCCTCGGGGCCGAGGACGCCGGCGCCGCCCGCCCGACCGACCTCGTCCTCCGCAAGTCGGAGAAGATGCCCAAGCTCGAGATGCTCAACGGCGAGAAGTCGCTCCTCGGCTTCTACCTCAGCGGCCACCCCCTCGCCGACTACCACGGCCTCGACGAAGCCATCGCCACGATGGTCGTCACCCCGGACCGCGTGGACCTCGACAAGCAGCAGCGGCACACCGTCCGCATCTGCGGGATCGTCGGCGGCCTCGAGAAGAAGATCTCCAAGAAGGATAATCGCCCGTGGGCGCTCTTCACCGTCGCTTCCCGCTCGGTGACCATCCCCGTGATGATGTTCTCCGAAGCCTATGATGCCGCCGCGCAGCTCAAGGACGGCGAACTCCCCCTGCTCATGGACGGCTCGCACGTCATCGTCGACGCCCGCCTCAACTGGCGCGAAGAGCGCGGCGAGTGGTCGCTCAGCGCTCACGCCGTCACCACGCTCCGTCGCGCCCCGAGCCTCATCAAGAAGATCCTCTTCGCCCTCAAGCCGGGCCCCGACGCCAACGACTTCCTCGACAAGATCATGGCCCACACCCGCAAGGTGGACGGGACGACGATGGTCCAGGTCGGCTTCATCCAGCCCGACGGCCGCGTGCTCGTGGCCGAAGCCGCCCGCGGCATGACGACCCGTTTCGACACCGAGAGCTACGGCCTCTTCGGCCGCCATCCGGCCTGCGCCGGCGTGCAGATCGAGCCCGTGCCGCCGACCCAGCCGCCGCAACGCAAGTTCGGCCCACGGAGCTAAGCCAAGTCCGCGAGGATCTCGCGGGCAAGCACTTCGGCGAAGTGGCCTTGGGAAAACGGCTTGGCTTTCTCCGAAAGCAGGAAGGCGCGGATACGCTCTTGGTAAGCGCGGTATTCGTCGTCACCGATTGAACGCAGTCGGGCGTCGAGCGCTTCGGGCGTCGCGTAGTCCCGTCCGTCGATGAAGCAATCCGACGGCACGAGCTCGGCGATCTCCTTCGGGCCCACGTACACCGGCACGCAGCCGGCCCGGAAGCAGTCGAAGAGCTTCTCGGTTACATAGCCTGCCAAGTCGCGGCAGTTCTCGTGGGCGAGGCAGAAGCGGGCGCGCGTGAGCAGCTCGATCTTGTCGTCGATCGGTCCTCGCCAAGTGGCGTACGGGGACTTCGCGGGGAGGAAGCGGGCGAGGATCTTGCGTAACTGGTTACGGACGCGGCCCCAGCGTCCCGGCAGCGCGGCCGGGCGATCCCAACCACGGCCATGGAGATGGAAGTCGGCCGGCGCGTTCCGCTCATACCAGTCGAGGATCCGGACGCGGGCCTGGTATTGGTCGCGCGGGTCGACGACCGTGAGCGCCTTATTCGAGGCCACGAGCACGCAGAAGAGCGGGCGCTTCTCCGGCCCGTTCCACGGACCTGACGCGAAGCGGTTGGGATAGAGCAGCCGGACCGCACGGGGATCGCCGAGCAGCTCGTCATCCCAGGCGAACCACTTCGCATATCGGGTGAGCGCGACGCGGTCACGGTTGAGCGGACGGATGAGCGGGTTCTCGTAAAGGTAGACGTAAGCCCGGGCGGACGGATCCTGCCGGCGGCAATTGATGTGAAGCTCGAAGGCCACTTCGCGGCCCGCGTTGACGTCAGGCGTATTGAGCTCGATGCCCGCGGCCAGGAAGCGCTCCCGGAGCTGAGCATAGGGCAGATAGAATTCGCCGTTATTCTCCCCGGCCCCGGGCGTGAACAGGGAGTTCCCGGCGTAGTCGCGGTAGATGACCGAAGCGTAGCGCATCTTCAGGCGACCCGGCGAAGCAGGACCGACACCTGTCCGCGGCGGGCGGCGATCTCGAAACCAGCTTTGGCCAATTCGGCGACCACCTCTTCATGGGGGACCTGCCGTTCACCATCCTTGACGTCGTGGCACTCGACGATGATCCCGGCGAAGTGCCGCAGGGCGGCGGCCTGGCGTCGGGCCAATTCCCACTCCATGCCTTCGATGTCCATCACCAGCCATGCCGTGTCCGGCAGGCCATGTCGGGTGATGACGGAGGCCAGCGAAGCGGCAGGGACGCGGAGGCGGGCGGGCCCGCCCGAGCGGGCGACCGAGCCGCCTTGGGTGAATTCCGGAGACCAGTCGAAGGCCACTTCGGTTACGCCTTCGTCCGCGATGGCGCAGTGAACGAGTTCCCACGGGGCCGAGGGATGATTATGGGCCACGACCTGACGGGCGACGTCGGCCAGCGAGCCGACGGCCTCATACGAAACCAACCGCGCAGGACGGCGGCCGAGGATGATCGAGGAGACAATGCCCAGGCTCGCGCCGAGCTCTAGCACCTGAGCTCCGCTAGGCAGATAAGCCCGGATGTAGCGGGCCTCCTTCGCCTCGTAAGAACAGGCGTCGAGCTGTCCGAGGATGACCTTGGAAGGCACGAGGCCGAGCGGGACTTCGACCCCGAACAGACGAGGGTTGCCTTGGTAGCCGCAGGCCCGGGCCAAGGCCAATGCGCGCCAGCGGATGGAGGACCAGATACGCATCAGGGGATGAAGATTGATAAAGGCCCGAGCAGGATTATCCATTCAATTCAATAGCATGCCCCCCATCTTCGTGATCAACCTCGACCGGGACGTCGAACGCATGACCTCGCTGGCCGGCAGCCTGAAGTCTTTGGGCCTCGAATACGTCCGCGTGCCAGCGGTCCTCGGGAAGGAAGTGCCCGGATGGGAAAACCTCGTCGACGCCAGCCTCTACGGAGACCGTAACCGGAACGTCATGCCTCGCCCGGGCGAAGTCGGCTGCTATCTGAGCCACCTCAAGGCCATGGAGGAATTCCTGCGGACGGACGCCCCTTGGTGCGTGATCCTCGAGGACGACGTCGAAGTCCTGCCGGCTTGCGTGCCCGTGCTCGCCGCCCTCGGGGAGAAAGACGACTGGGATCTCGCCAAGCTCTTTTGTTTCCACTCCGGGATGCCCGTGCGCAAACGCGCGCTCACGCCCACGCACCAGCTCGTCGTGCACTTCACGCGGACGACGTCGTCGGCGGCCTACGCCGTCAATCGTCGCGCCGCCGAGACCATGCTCAAGTCGATGCGGCCGATCACCGAGCAGGTCGACCACGCCCTCGACCGTCCGTGGGAGACCGGCCTGCGTGTCCGCGGGGTGCGACCGCTGCCCATCATCCTCGCGCCCGTCGCGGCCACCACGACCATCGGCTATGCCGACCGCGGTGACCGTAGCCTGCCCTTCCGTCGGGCCGTACGACTGTTCCTCTCCCGCGCAGGTAAGGAGATCCGCCGTTTCGCGAACGGCCTGGCCGAAGGTTTCGTCCGCTGAAAAAGGCTCAGGCTGACGTGCGGCAGGCGGTGCCGATCGCGGCGAGCATGCCGTGGCAGCCGCGGGCGTAGTTCTCGGCATAGGCCCTCGCCGCCGCGCGGATGCCCTCGGCTTGCGCGGGGTCCGCATGGACGGAGCGCAGGCGAGCGGCGGTACCGCGGAGATCGGCCGGATCCAACGCGAGACGCGCGTCGGCCGGTAATTCAGAGCCGAAAGAACTGTCGTGCGTCGTGACCATCACCAGTCCGTTATGGGCGAGCGACTTCAGGACCGCGCCTTCGACGGTCGCCGACCAGATCGACGGGCAGAGCACCACGTCGGCCGTAGCCACCGCGTCGGCGAGGCCTTCGCTCCAGCTGAGCCGGCGGAACTGCAGGTTGCCGGGAAGACCCTCCGTCGTCCCGAAGTGTTGCCGGTATTCCTTCGGGTCGCTCGGCACCAGGAAATCCCAGTCCGGCATCTCCTTGGCCAAGGCGATGACATGGGCGACGCCCTTGGCCGGCTGGCAGCTGCCGTGAAAGACGGCGAGGGGGCGGGCCCGAGCGGGGCGCGGCGGCGGCACGGCGGGGACGGCGATGTCCGGGACGGAAAGCGGCACGACCTTCACGACCGCACCCGGTCCGAAGTGCGCGCGCAGGAGCCGCTCGTGGGATTCGCACTGGGCCATCAGCCGTAGACGGCCGGAAGCCACCCATTCACGGAGGGGTTGATGGAAGGACCCCGCGCCGAACCAATCCGCGCACCCGTGCGCGTCGGCCGCCTTGCCGTCATTGCCGACGCAGCGGAGGCAAGGTCCGAGCTCGGCCGGGAGACAGTTGTATGAACGCCGGCAGAAGACGTACGCGTCGAGCACATACATCCAGACGTAAGGGCGCGCCTCGACGACGCGTTGGAAAAGCGGGAAGCCGATCGTCTGCGGATGGAGCAGGACCATTTCCCTCCCGGAGCGGGCCGCGCGGAGCACGCGCCATGGGAAGAGAGCCCGGCTCAGTCCATAATAGGCGATGCGGAAAGGATTGAACTTCTGGAGGCGGGCCCAGCCTCGCTTGCGTGGCGTCTTCTCCTTGACGATGAAATCGGCGGGCGCCCCGGCGGCGGCCTCGGCCATCAGCCCGATCATCAAGGCTCCCGTGCCGGTGGAGCCCGGACCGATGCCGCAGACGAAGACTGGAGGGAGACTCATGGCGAAGAAGTTCTGGGATTTGCGGTGATCAGGCCGAAGGTACGGCCGAGTCCATCATGATGGCGAGGGCCGCGTCGAGTCCAGCCGCCAAGGATTCCGCTTCCGGCGGACCGATCATGTCGCCCAGCTGGGTGAGGTCGGGGAGGCAGACCATCCCGTCACCTGGACGGTAAGGTCGGGCCCCGAAGCGCAGCTCCAGCCGGAGCCCTCGGCGGGATAGCGCCGCCTGCGCCGCTTCCATGAATTCCTTCAGCGTGACCGGCCGGCCTGAGCCGACGTTGCAGACCCGCCAGCCGGGTCGATCCGGAAGCACGAGGCCGAGCCGGATGAAGTACGCCGCCGCCGATGGCGCCGAAGTATAATCAAGCAGCTGAGCGCCGGCGGTCACCTCGGCGACGACGCCCTGCCGGGCGCACTGCAGGAGATAAGGCAGGAGGCGAGGGAGCCGCTCACCTCCGCCGTATACGTTGAACATGCGCAGCCAAAGCAACGGAAGCCGGTCGGCGAATCCTCGGGCCAGCTCCGCGCCGGCGACCTTGGAAAGAGCGTAGGCATTGCGCGGATCGAGGCGGGACGACTCGGCAAGCGGAGCGTCACTGAGCGCATACTCGGAGCAGCTGCCGAGGAGCAGGCACTTCGGCGGACGCGTCAGGCTGGCCGCCGCGGTCAGCAAGTTGCCCAGGCCGCCGACGTTGATGGCCGACAGCTCCGCCTCCGACATGGCCTGGCTGACGCCGGCCGCGGCGAAGTGAAAGACCATCTCCGGCTGGAACGTCCGCAGCTCCGCCTCGACCTTGGCGCGGTCGCGGAGGTCGAAGCCTTCGATGCGGGTCGGAGCGCTGACCTGCGCGCCGGCTTCGCGGGCGCGGGCGACGAAGGCGCCGCCCAACGTGCCGGTGCCACCGGTCACCAAGACCTTGCGTCCGGCGATGGCCCTCAGCGGGTCCATGCGAGGCCGGCGGCGCGGGCGGCCGTGACATAAGCGGCGAGGTCGCGGTCACAGAGTTCTCCCGGGGCCATGCCCGCGTGACGGTCACGATACCAGGCAGCGGTGGTCCGGACAGTCTGGGCGAAAGTCCAGACCGGCTTCCACCCAAGGACCTGAGCGGCCTTGGTCACGTCGAGGTGGAGCAAGCCCGCCTCATGCGGAGCGGCGGGATCGGTGCGGTCTTCCTGCGCGCCCGGCCACTCGCCGAGGAAGGCGTCGACCAAGGCGCCGACCGGCTGGGCGGATTCACCGAGCGGTCCGAAATTGAAACCTTCACGCAAGCGGTCCGGCGCGGCGGCGAGCCCGGGATGTCGCAGGCAAGCGCCCAGCCAGAGGTAGCCGGCCAGCGGCTCGAGCACGTGCTGCCAGGGGCGGGTCGCGCGACGGTTACGGATGACGGCCGGACGACCGGCCTCCAGGGCGCGCACGCAGTCCGGGATGATCCGGTCCGCCGAGAAATCTCCGCCGCCGATGACGTTGCCGGCGCGGCCGGAGGCGAGCGCGCCTTCGCCGGAGGCGGGCTGGAACGAGCGACGCCAGGAGGAGACCAGCAGTTCCGTCATCCCCTTCGAGGCGCTGTAAGGATCGTATCCGCCCATCGGCTCGTCTTCGCGATAACCCGCGGAGCGTTCGCGGTTCTCGTAGCACTTGTCGGAGGTGACCACGACGACCGCCGCGCCCGGGGCTTCGGCGCGGACCGCGTCGAGCAGGTGCGCAGTGCCCATGACGTTCGTCTCGATGGTCTCGACCGGGATCTGGTAGGAAAGCCTCACCAACGGCTGCGCGGCCAGGTGCAGGACGAAGTCCGGCTGGAAATCACGTACGGCGGAACGGAGCGCCTCGCGGTCGCGGACGTCGGCGAACTCGGAGCGGCAACGTCGGCCGATCTCCAGCCAGTCATGGAGCGGCTGGTCGGACTGCGGAGCCAGCGCGAAGCCACGGACCTCAGCGCCAAGGGCGAGCAGCCAATGGGCGAGCCAGGCTCCCTTGAAACCGGTCTGACCCGTCAGGAGGACGCGCTTCCCTTTGTAAGCTCCGCCGAACATCACCACTTCTTCCAAGGCGCGCGGCCGGAAGCCCAGAGTTCTTCCAGGAGGTTCTTCTCGCGGAGGGTGTCCATCGGCTGCCAGAAGCCGCGATGGAGGTAGGCCGAGAGCTGCCCGCGGGCCGCGAGGGCCTCCAGCGGGCCGCGTTCCCAGACGCAGTCGTCGCCCGTGATGAGGTCGAGCACGGAGGGTTCGAGCACGAAGAAGCCGCCGTTGATGAAAGCCCCGTCGCCGGCGGGCTTCTCCTTGAAGGAGCGGACCGCACCTTGCTCGATCTCCAGCGCGCCGTAGCGGCCGGGCGGCTGCACGGCGGTGACCGTGGCCTGCCGCGCCTCCTGGCGATGGAACGCGAGGGTCGCCGCGATGTCGACGTCGCCGACGCCGTCGCCGTAGGTCAGGAAGAAGGTGCCGTTGAGATGCTCGCGGACCCGGCCGAGGCGGCCGCCCGTCTGGGTCTTCTCGCCCGTGTCGACGAGGGTGACCTTCCAGGGCTCGGCGTTCCGCTGATGGACCTCCATCGTGTTCTTCGCCATGTCGAACGTGACGTCCGACATGTGCAGGAAGTAATTCGCGAAATATTCCTTGATGACGTAACCCTTGAAGCCGCAGCAGATGACGAAGTCCGTCACGCCGTGGGACGCGTAGATCTTCATCACATGCCAGAGCAATGGCTTGCCGCCGACTTCGACCATCGGCTTCGGGCGCAGCACGGTCTCTTCGCTGAGCCGGGTACCTAGGCCGCCTGCCAGGATGACGGCCTTCGGCATGACGGAAGGAGTGGGCATACGAGGATTTAAACTCCTGCGCCGTGGGGACTTCAAGCGCAGATGCGCCGACGGCCTCAGGCGCATGCGCCTAAAAGAAGTTTGCGCCACAAGACGCCTACCTTATCTTAACGTAGTCTTGAGCGTACCGACCATCAGCGTAGTCCTCCCGACCTTCAACTGCCTCCCGCTGATGGCAAGGCACCTAGACGCCATGGAGCAGTGGATCGACTTGGCGCATGAAGTCGTGGTGGTGGACAGTCGTTCGACGGATGGGACGCTTGATCTCATCCGGCGCCGCCTCAGCCACCCGAAATTACGCATCATCGAGCGCGACCGTGGGCTCTACGCCTCCTGGAACGAAGGCATCGCCGCCACGACCGGCGACTGGATCTACGTCAGCACCGCCGGCGACACCATCGAGAGGGCGCAGCTGGTCCGCCTGCGCGACCGCGGCGAAGCCACGCAGGCTGATATCGTCATAAGCCCTTGCACATTCGTCGACGAAGCCGGGCAGATCCTGCCTGCCAAGGCGCAACGGAATCCGCGCATCCATGAGGAAATGGGCGGGGGTGGTCCCGTCCTCCTGCTGCCTCCGGTCGTCAGGCATCTCGCTTTCCGTTCCGCCGGCACCCACGCCCTGCTCGGCAGTTGTGCCAGCGACCTTTTCCGCGGGGATTTCCTGCGGGCCAGGCCCTTCCCGCTGGACTACGGCACGCATGGCGACACCGCCTGGACGCTGCGTCACGCCCATGAGATGCGTCTGTGCGTCGTGCCAGAAGTCGGCTCGACGTTCTGCATCCACGCGAAAGAAACCGTGGAGCCGAAAAGCGTGCTCATGCGCACGCTGGACCGGATGTTCGAAACGGAGATCAGGCCCGGCGGCTCCGGGGCGGGCGACGAACTCGCGTTGAAGGTGCGCCGGTTGATGCGTCAGCGCCGGGAAGCATGGCGCGAGCACCGGTCCATGCTCGGCTGGATGACCGCCAACCTGCGATACCTGCCCTTACGGGTGATCTTCGGCGTCCGAGAAAAGCAATCGTGGTCGCGATTGCGCCTCCTGGCGGCCAAAGTCGAGATGCCTTAGCTCAGGCCGCGCCGGGCTTCAGGAAGCGCCGGAGCAGTCGACCGTACTTGATCAGCATGCGGTAGAATTTGCCACAGCCACCATGGGCGACGGCCTGAAAATAACGGTCATAGCCGGCATGCGGGGTCAGCGGCGGCAGTTCGGCCCACGTCTCGGTGACATCGAATGCCGCATGCGGCACCCACCAAGGGCGACGATTTTCACTGAAGTGCGTGCCCGATCCGTCGAAGCCGATGTTCAGCACGAGGTTGTCGTCGGGGATGATGGTCAGCATGTCCTTGCGCAGCAGGTGCAGCATGAACTGATAATCCCAGGCGTGGACGTCATTGCCGCGCAGCCCGTCGACCGCCGCGGTCAGATTACGGACGGTCTTGCGGTGGAAGTGCTTCGTCCAAGATTCCTCCGCTGAGATCTGGGTCGGTCGGATATCATAGCCATCCCAGGCACGACGCCAGGTCGCCCAGCCCCAACAGGAGGGAATCCGGCTGAAGCCATAGGATGAGCCCAGCGAGACCGGCGGGGCCATTTTGGAGCCGCCTATCAATCCGACTCTGGGCTCCAAGCGATAGCGCTCCAACATCACGGCTGCGAAACGGAAGAAGGCCGGCTGCGGCACGCAATCATCCTCAAGGATGATGCCTTCGCCGGCAGCGGAAAGGAACCAGTCGATCGCGCCAGCAGGACCATGGCCGCAGCCGACGTTCTGATCGAGGAAGCGGGTGCTCACCTCGCAAGGCCAATCGACCTCTTGGGCCAGCGCCCGGACTTGTTGGACCTTTTCCACCTCACCAGCCTTACCCGGCCGAGGCCCGTCGCAGGCGAGATAGAGCCGCGCCGGACGTGCCTCGCGGATGGCCGCGAAGACCTGGCGCGTCTGCTCCGGACGGTTGAAGGCGATGAGCAGAACGGCGGGCGTGACGTGGCTCATGCGGAGGCCCCTCCTTTCGCCCGTAGGATGTCTCGGCGGACGTACCAGTCATCGTATTGCGAGATATCTACGTGGACGCGCTCGTAGCCATTGGCGCTCAGGAGCTCGTGCAGAGGGCCCCGGGCTTCGGTATAGGCATGCTCGCAACAGATGACCTTGAAGGACCAGCGTTTGAAATCGAGCGCGCTCAGGATCGCCAGTTCGCTCCCCTCCGTGTCGATGGACAAGAAGTCCGGCTCGGGCGGCGCGCCGTGCTCCGCGAGCAGGTCGGCAAGGCTGACCGTGGCGACGTCGTAGGTGACGCCTTCCTTCCTGGCGTCGGCATGCATGTCTCCGTCCGAGTAGGCGGCGATGGTCGAAAGAACGCGGTTGCTGGCTTCACGGAAAGCGAGCGTCTCGCCGGTCCGGCTCCAGACGCAGCGATGGTCGATCGCACAGTCGCGTTGGGACCGTAGTTTCTGCGCGTAGGAACGGGCCGGCTCCGAAAGGATGCCGCTCCAACCGAAATGCTTCTCGAGCAGCCAGGTGTTGCTCAGGCCCCGGCCGTCGGCGGCGCCGAATTCGACGAAGAAACCGTCGCGCTTGAAATCCAGGACGCTGAGGGCGAAGAGGTCCTGGCAGATCTGCGATTGGGATTTGCGGAGGACGGAGGCGAGCCGGGCGCGCTGCGACTCAGGCATGCGCGCCAGGAAGGCCCGGTCCGTGTCGTTGGGCCGATCGAACCGAAACCGCTTCCGGACTGAGTTGCGGAGCTTGGACAGGAACCTGGCGAATCTGCTTTCGGTCATGATGTGTTCAGTCTTGCTCGATGAAGCGACGATGGACCTCGGGCGCCGGGGCGTGACGTAACAGCACAGGGGCGTCCCACGGGTCGAACGCTACGAGGGCCTCCTGCTGGGCGCAAGGCCGGGCGAAACCGGTCGCATGCTCGTTGAGCATGGCCGCCATGAACGAGAACGAGCTATTCGCGGCCAGGACGTAATCCGCCTGCGTGAGGACGTAGAAGTCGAGATACGCGGCGACTTCGCCCTTCCCTCCGAGATGGGTGGCATCCGCGGTCTGATATCCGGCGAACCGCCTGAGGTATGGAGCCGGCGTTTCCGAGCATACGTAGATCAGCCACTCCGCAGGGTCGAAACCGTTACGGCGAAGCCAAGCCTCATACCAAGCGCAAGGCGCGCGGAAAAAATGCGCGTACCCGTAATCCCCGCGACGCAGGTGCACCGCGAGGATGCGCGGGCGGCGGGCGCGGAGCTTGGCCAGCCGCTGGCCGGCGGCCTGCGCGAACTCGGGCACGAATCGGAATAGGTCGCGGATGAACGCGCGGTCCGGGGCGAGGTCCGCCGTATGGCCCATGAAGTAACCCCAGTAGTCTTGCGTGGAGAAGCCCGGAGCGGGCTCGCGGAAATGGCGTGTCCACTCGCACCCCTTGAACGCCTCGTCGGCGCTCAGCTGATCGACGGGCTCCCTCCATTCCGGCATGGCGAGCACCGGGGCGGGCTCGTCGCAACCGAAGAGCTCGCGTCCGACCCAAGGAGGGGTCTGGACGAGGGCGCCCTGCCGACGGGCGACCAACCGCAGGAACATATACTGGAAGAGCTGGTTGGCGAAGCGGCCATTCTGACCGAAGGTGCTCATCGTGACGACGGGCTTACGCACGTAGAACGCGTCGCCCCAGGTCGGGTGCCACGGCGTCACCATGGCGGCACGGTTGAATCCGGCCTCGGCCATGAAGCCTTCCAGCTCGCCGAGCAAAGCGGCGCCTTGGTAGAGTTCCTGAAGATTCACCTCGGTGTTGACGGCGGCGACGCCGGACAGCAAAGCCGGCGCCCCACGCAAGGCCATGAGTTCGGCTCCTTGGATGTCCAGGTTGAGGAAATTGAAGTCTGCGGCGGTCAGTCCTTCCTCCTTGAGGATGGTGTCCAGGCGGCGGGAACGGACCTCGACCTTGGCCACCTCCCGAATGGAAGGGTAGATCTCCAGATGCTTGCCGAGCGGCAGGATGGAGCTGCTCTGGTCCATCGAAGTGACATGCAGGAACGCGGCCCCGTCGACGTCGGCGGCGGCCGCATGGACCACGAAGACCTTGCCGGTATGCGCGGCGGCTTTCTCGCGCAGGGCGGGGATCAGCGCCGGATTGGCTTCCACATAGAGGATCTTGGCGAACCCCAGGCGGAGGTATTCGTCCAACTCGCCGGCCTGATGGGCGCCGACGTGGATCACGCCGCGCGGTACGATGCCGTGCCGGGTCAGCATCGAACCGATATCGATCATCGCCTTGGGCGTATCCGATGCGGCCGCCGGCCCGAGGAGGCCATCCAAGATCGGTCGGCGGCTGGCCGGCTTGGACTTCAGGAACCAGACTCGCTTGCGGACCGAGCGAATGAGTTTCTGCAATGCGGACTTAAGGCTCATCTGATCGAAGTTCATTTTCGTAACTATGCCAGGAACTGTCAATATTCGCCCGTATTGGGTTTGTCCGTTGTTCGGCCTTCACATGGCGATGATGTGACGATTAGATTGTAGCATGTCCAAAAGACTCCTTGGTTTCGGCATCTGGGGAACCGGCATGATCGCCGAGTTCCACGCGAAGGCGCTCGCCGAGATCGCCGGCGTGAAGCTCGTCGCCGCTTATAATCGCTCGCCTGCCAAAGGCCGCGACTTCGCCGCCAAGCACGGCATCGCCTTCGCCGAGACGCCGGAGGCGCTGCTGGCCAATCCGGACGTCGACATCGTCTGCCTCTGCACGCCGAGCGGCGACCACCTCGCCCCGGCCCTCGCCTGCGCGCAGGCCGGCAAGCACGTCGTCGTCGAGAAGCCTCTCGAAGTCACCCTCGCGCGTTGCGACGAACTCAACGCCGCCTGCGCCCAGGCAGGCGTGACCGTCGCCGGCATCCTGCCCCGCCGTTTCGGTTCCGGCGCGGTCGCGCTCAAGGCGGCCCTGACGGCGGGCCGTTTCGGCAAGCTGACGCTCGCCGGTGCGCTCATCCCCTGGTGGCGTACGCAGGCCTATTATGATTCCGCGGCCTGGCGCGGCACGTTCGCCCTCGATGGCGGCGGCGCCGTGATGAACCAAGGCATCCACACCATCGACCTGCTGCTCTGGTTCCTCGGCGAACCGAAGCGCGTCTCCGGCACGGCGGGGCTCGTCGCCCACGACGGCATCGAGGTCGAGGACATCGCCGCGGGCTGGATCGAATTCGCCAATGGCTGCCGCGCGACGCTGGCCAGTTCCACGGCCTGCTGGTCCGGCACGGGTTTCCCGGCCGAGATCCGCATCCATGGCACGACCGGCGCGGCCGTCCTCCGCGACGACAAACTGACCGCCTTCGAATTCGAAAAGCCCCTGACCTCCGACGCCCCTGTCCTTGCTCCGGCCACCGAAGGCGGCGGCGCCGGCGCCAATGACCCGAAGGCCATCGGCCATGCGTGGCATCGCTCTAATCTCGAGGACGCCGTCACCGCCATCCGTGCGGGCAAGCGCCCCGCCGTGGACGGCGCCGAAGGCCGCAAGGCCGTGGAACTGATTCTGGCGCTGTATCAATCGGCGCAGGCCGGCGGAGCCCCTGTCGACCTCCCGCTGGCGAAGGATCCCGCGCTCAAGAAGCTGGGCGTTAAGTCCTGATCACTCGCCGGCGCTTCGGTTGACGGCGATGAAGTTGGCGATGATGAAAAGTTCGTCGCGTTCGTGGTAGTGCTCGATGCGCATGACTCCCAGTGGCGTAATGCGATAGAGGTCGAATCCCGCCTCCTCGAAGAAACGCCAGAGGTCGCGGAAGAACACCTTGGTGTCGATGTTCGTCCCGCCGAACTCGAATTGAAGCACGCGGACGTTGCGAATCGCCTCGCCGAACCCCCGGAGGACCATCAACTCGTAACCTTCGACGTCGATCTTGACGATGTCGATGACCCGGCCGGCCAGGGCTTGCTTCCAATAGGTGTCGAAGCGACGCACTTCGACCTCCTCCATCGGATCGAACCGGATATCGAGGTGGCCGAGCTGACGCTGGGCCAGACTGGCCATACCGGAGCCATCCCGGTCCGCGAATAGCGTCATCCGGCCGGCGACATCGGACAAGGCGGCCTGCTGCAGGCTGACCTGCTCATAAGCGGCGAACCGACTACGCAGCCGGTTCACGTTGGAAGTCGCCGGTTCGAAGACATGCAGCTCCAGTCCCGGGAAGCGACGCAGCAACTCGTCGGAGTAATCGCCGACATTGCCGCCGATGTCGACAGCGAGCCGGGGCCTGCGGCCAAGCAAAGATGATACCATGCGGACCTCCTGCGCGATGGTGGCCGAACCATAACCCTTGCCGCAAAGATAAGTCACCCGTTTCTCGACCGAGACGCAAAGCTTGTAGAAAAACCGCGACAGGCTGAACTTCATGCCAAGGGTCTATCTATCGGGAATAGCGGAGCGACCAAAAAAGTCTTGGCTGTTCAGGTTCCCGTGACCCGGAACTCTTCCATCGGCATCCCTTCACCGGCATCGATGGCGCCTAAGGGCGCACGACCATGGAACTCATCCTTGCGCTCTATCAAACAGCGCAAGCGTGCGGAGCACCGGTGGAGCCACCCCTCGTACGAGATCCTGTGTTAAAGAAATTAGGTTCAAAATAAAGACCCAGGATCCGAGCCGCTTAGAGCCCAGTTAATTCTTGTGCTTAGTCGAGCGCAGCCCCTTCCAGTGAGCAATTCGCCGGTATAGTCTGGCCCGAATTTTGGCCATAAATCCGTCTCCCGAAACGTCCTCTTTAACGCCGCCATAGATGCTGAGTTTATCGGCCTGAAAAGCGTGCTCTACGCGGGCGTCTGGATATAGTGCACGTAAGGCCGCCATGTCGGCCTCTGGAGATTTCGTAGGGTCAAGCTTATAGAGGTCTCCGCCGCCGGCGGGACGTGTGTGCACCATCGTCACCGCATCAATAATCCCAATCCTTCCGGCGACTGAGGCTTTATCCAAGAGATAGGGCCAAAGGTAATCCAAGCCCCAGCCGATACGGCTTTGGTCAAACGTCGGCGAGAGTACCCGCAGGCTTTCGCGGCTAAAGATTGGTGCCATTACCTCGACGAAGTTCGTGTAGCGCACAAGGTAGCGGCCATCGTGAAGCAGGACGGAGTGTGAATAATATGAATCGTGCGACAAGGCGGGCTGGCCTAGCGCTAAGCCGAACAATGAGAAATATTCGAACATCCTGCTGATCTGCTTCGCATCGATTAGCAAATCGTCGTCGGGCAGCCAGACCGCCTCATATGCGTCGAAGATTGAGGCATCCTCCCGGACGTGTTCTGCCAGAATCGGCCACTTCGGGCCTTTGCGTCCGCGCCAGTACTCCGCATCCACTGAGAACCTATCGGGCTCAGCCCCATAATAGCTAAGATAAAGATCGAAGTTCCTTTCGCCACCGGACAGCCAATGGCGATGAAGAGAACGGTCGCCTACGCGGGCGACGACGAGGAAGCGTCTTGTTGTGATCTTAGGCATGGGATTCAGGATCCACCGTAAACGGGGGCATGGGCGCGTTGAGCTGGCGACATTCCAGGAACTTGCGCGCACAACGCAGTGCTTCGCCGATGCTGACATCCATGTCGAGATAGCGGTACGTGGCCAATCGCCCAACGAAAGTGACGCGGGATTCGCGCCTTGCCAATTCCAAGTACTGACCGAGCAAGGCCTGCTCTACTGCCAGACGAATCGGATAATATGGGGTGTCGTCCGGCCCGGCCAGGCGGCTATGCTCACGGTAGCATATTGATTCTGCATGAGACTCCCACGGCGAGAAGTGCTTGTGCTCTGTGATGCGGGTGAACGGCACGTCTGCGTCGCAATAATTGATGACGGCGCACCCTTGGAAATCTCCGGTGAACCGGAAAGTGTCGAAATCCAAGGTACGGTAGCCAAGCCTTCCTAAGGCATAATCGAAATATCCGTCCAACGGACCAGTGTAGAAAAAGTGGTCGTAATCATTAACCTCAGCGCGAGAGATGCGCCGTCCTAGGTGCACTTGAATCCCGGGGGCATCCAGCATCTTCTCGACGAGGGCAGTATACCCGGAGACGGGCATTGCCTGATACTTATGATTGAAGTATTCATCATTATAATCGAACCGGACCGGCAGTCGCTTTAGCACGCTGGCGGGCAGATGGACTGGGTCGACTCCCCATTGCTTCTTTGAATAGCCCTTGAAGAAGGCCTCATAAAGATCACGCCCTACGAAACGCATGGCCTGCTCCTCGAAGTTGGCCGGCTCGGAAGAACCTCCTTCGCCGAGCTTGCTAATGAAAACCTTGGCCTCATCAGGGGACATGTTACGTCCGAAGAACTGGTTAATAGTGAGGAGGTTTATCGGCAGCCCGAAAACTCGCCCGCCTGCGACAGCCTTGACTCGGTGTCGGAATGAGTTGAAGGTGCCGTACCGATTAACGAAAGCCCAGACTTCCTCGTCGGAGGTATGAAAAATATGCGGCCCGTAGCGATGTACGAGGACGCCGGACGCATCATCACGCTCGGTATGGCAATTTCCTGCGATATGGTTCCGTGCATCGAACACATCCACCTCCCAGCCAGCCTCTGACAGGCAGCGCGCCAGGACGGCCCCGGAGATTCCTGCGCCAGCTATTGCAATGCGTTTGGCCATGAAATAATAGGTTTCTAGAAAATAATACAAGCGGCACGCTGGCCGCAACAAGCGAACCACTCGGCCCTCCTTCCGGAAGAGGTCAGGAATTCAGCGAACGCCTTTCGTTCATGAAACTCGAAGCTGGGATAGCCGAAATACTCGTCAAAAATCACCACACATCCCGGGTTCAGCTGGTGACCGATCTGGGAGAATATGCAGGCTGTAGAGGCGTATAGGTCGCAATCAACATGCAGGAAAGCAACGCCTTTAATCGACGCGACAAACGCCGGCAAGGTCTGCTCGAAGGTACCGACATGCAGACGAACATTGACGCGGACAACCGGAGGCGACCCGCCGCGGTTGAAGTCCTGAGGAGCGTGTCCACCCCAAGGCTCCGGCAAGCCACGAAAGGAATCGAATCCGTCAAAGATCCGTCCAGGCATCAGATCTGCAAAGGAGTTAATGGAGTTCCCCGAATAGACCCCGAATTCGCAGCACGCCCCATGAGGCGACACCTTGCCGAGACAGTAAGCATAGAAATCAGTGACTTCCTGAAAAATAACGGCTGCTGGCATCTCCGCCTCAACTATGCTAACGGAACGGGCAAGGGCCGAAGCTCCGAGGGCTTTCGCCATATCTTCCGGGGTAATGGCATAGTCCTTTCTACCAGCTCCCGCCATCTTCGCAATTGCAGCGATATTCTCTGGCAGCCTCAGCAGATTACGCATGTAAGCTCTGAGTGTTCGCAATGCCTTCACACCGGAAATCTATGCCCGTGCTTCATTCCTAATCAAATCTAATCACGCCAGATGATGGCATCTTAGCACTGGACGCCGATAGTCACCCCTAATTTCATAGATGAATGGGCCAACCTTCGGTATCAGTTGTTCTGTGCGTCCATAACGGAGAGCGCTTCCTTCGCGCCACGCTCGCAACTCTTGTACAGCAGACCCATGAAGAGCTGGAGATTGTCGTGATTGACGACGGCTCGACTGACGCAACCGCCCAAATTCTAAGCGAATATAAAGGGGATGCGAGATTTAGGATTTTTAGCCAACCCAACCAAGGCCTTGTGGCGTCTTTGAATTCTGGGTTGAACAAGGCAAACGGGGAGTTCATCGCCCGGATAGATGCCGATGACTTAGCTCATCCTGAACGACTCGCTAGACAGTTTGCATATCTGTCCAATCATCCAGAAGTGGTCGCACTAGGATCGGCCGTGACTCTGATCGACGCATTTGGTCGGACGAGGGGAGTCAGGCGCTTCCCAACGGGGCCCTCCGCGGTACGGACTGCCCTTTCAGGAGGCTGTGCTCTGGCGCACCCAGCAGTGATGTTCCGCAAGTCAGCAGTGGTCTCCGCCGGTGGGTACAGGGCTGCATTCAAACATGCTGAAGATTACGACCTATGGCTACGACTGTCCGAGACGCACGAACTGGATAACCTACCCGAAGCCTTGCTCTGCTATCGCCAGCATGCCGATAGCGTGACATGTCGCCATGCCTACAGGCAGTCGTTCGCAACGATATTAGCAAAGTTGGCTCATAAACGTCGAACGGCTGGCCTTCCGGATCCTTTCGACCAACAATCGTTGCCGGTTTCGGGGGCCGATCTCCCCAAGCTTTCGCTGTCCGTTCAGGAAGAAGCTGATCTGGTTATCGCGCTTTGCTGTCTCGCCCTGACCGAGGAAGCCGGAAGCGTTCACGCACTAAAGGCGACCATGGAATGGGGATGGAGCCGGAGAGGGCGCCTTCACCGGGGTCGTTACGTAAGGCATGCTATCGTGCCGTATGCCGCTGAACTATTAAGATCCGGACAACCGCGTGAAGCATTCATATGGCTGACAAAGGGAGTCGGCATCGCACCTTTTAGCGCTTTATATGCGATGGCGCATAGGCTTATCAAAAAGCCGTTCCGGAGGGGCTACTAAAATTCAGCCACGGAACTCCTCCATCGTCTTGCCGGCGCCGGCATCGATGCCGCTCCGGGCGAAGACTTTGAAGAACGTCTTCACGACGATCCTCATATCCAACCCGAAGGTGCGATTATCGACATACCAGACATCAAGGGCGAATTTCTCCTCCCAGGTGAGGGTGTTGCGGCCGTTGATCTGGGCCCAGCCGGTGACGCCGGGTTTGACCTCCATGCGTCGGGCCTGGAAAGCGTCGTAGCGGGCGACATAGCGCATGAGCAACGGACGGGGTCCGACGACGCTCATGTCGCCGATGAGGACGTTCCACATCTCGGGGAATTCGTCCAACGAGGTGGCGCGCAGGAAACGACCGAAGGAAGTCAGGCGCTGGTCGTCCGGCAGCAGCTCACCGTCCGGCCCGCACGCGTCGTTCATGGTGCGGAACTTGACCATACGGAACGGCTTCGCCCGGAGGCCGGGGCGCTCCTGGATGAAGAGCACGGGCGAGCCGAGCTTGAGCCGCACGAGGAGGGCGACGACGAGCAGGAGCGGGCTGAAGACGATCAGCCAACCCAGCGAGAAGCCGATATCGAACGCGCGTTTGAGCATCAGCGGGTCGCGGCGGCAGGCAGGTCGATCAGTTGCACGGAGGCTTCCTGCGGGAAAGCGCCGCCGGTGAAGGTGAGCTCATACTCGAGCCCGGTGGCCCAGGCCGGCACGACGGCCGGGACGATCGTCTGGCGGGACTGACAAACCTGACGGATTTCGGAACGGGCGTTCGGGCCGATGAAGCGGAGGGTCACGACGAGCTGGTTCTCGGCGACGGGCAGCTCGGCCGTCCAAGTCCACAACTGCAGGCGCACGAGCTGGCCGCCCTTGAGCGCGACCGGTGCGGCGATGGGGCCGATCTTCCCTCCCGGCGCGACGAGGCGCAGGCCGGAGCGAAGGATGTCACCACGGTTGAAGGAAGACGGGGCGAGGTCGGTCGGGGTCTCGACTTCGGCGAAGTCATGGCGATGCGCGACCGGCGCGGTCGCACCCTGCTGGGCGACGCGGTAAGCCAGCCAACCCTTAGGCTGATCGGTGGCGGCCCACTGGGCGAGTGCTTCGTCCGCGCCTTCGACGAGGAAGCGTTCGGACCATTG
>Ga0255081_1000074_pt1 | contig 23088 bp, 22 predicted proteins | sample Colum_Colum_RepA_FD_188456 | JGI IMG/M metagenome (GOLD analysis project Ga0255081, IMG submission 188456) | Freshwater microbial communities from Columbia River, Oregon, United States - Colum_Colum_RepA_8h | ecosystem: Environmental > Aquatic > Freshwater > River | place: USA: Oregon... | reverse complement strand
GTGGTGTGGCCATCAGTCGCATCATGGGTTGTCGCGGTGTGGCGATTCTTCCGGCCGGCATGAGCCAGGAGCGTTTCGACTGGCTCGACCGCTGGTGTGCCAATCCGGCCGAGGACGTCATCAAGACCGTCGGCACCGAGAGCAACGTCAAGGAGATCTACGACGCGTGCAACGAGTTGTCGCTCGTTCCCGACAACTTCGTCTTCAACCAGTTCTGCGAGTTCGGCAACCACCTCGGTCACTACGAAGTGACCGGTCGGGCCCTCGGACACGTGTACGAAACCGTTCGGGCGAGCATGGCGGCCCAGGGTCGCGACATCTCGTTGGCCGCGTTCACGTCGGCGACCGGATCGGCCGGAACCATCGCCGCCGGTGATCGTCTGAAGCACGACTACGGCACCCGGATCGTCGCCGTCGAGGCCCTCGAGTGCCCGACAATGCTCGAGAACGGATTCGGCGAACACAACATCCAGGGCATCGGCGACAAGCACATCCCGCTCATTCACAACGTCATGAACACCGACGTGGTGTGCGCGATCAGTGATCACGCGACCGACGAACTCGACGTGCTCTTCAACACCCCGGCCGGTCGCGCGTATCTCGCCGACAAGAAGGGTCTCGATCAGAACCTCATCGCCGCCCTCGAACATTTCGGCTTCTCGGCCATCTGCAACACGCTGGCCGCCATCAAGACCTCCAAGCTTCTCGGCCTCGGACCCGACGAAGCCGTGATCACCGTGGCGACCGACGGTGCAGCGTTGTATCCGAGTTCGCGTCAGTCGACTCTCGCCTCGCGTTTCGGCGGCGACTTCACCGCCGCCGATGCGGCCGAGGTGTACGGACGTCATCTCGGCCACATCACGACCGAGGACATGATCGACTGCACGGCGCGCGATCGCAATCGGATCTTCAACCTCGGCTACTACACGTGGGTCGAACAGCAGGGAACTCCGTTCGAACTCTTCGAGGCCCGACGTGACCTGTCGTTCTGGCGCGATCTGCAGCGTTACCTGCCGGTGTGGGACGAGATGATCGACGACTTCAACGCGCGCGTCGCCGCCGGCTGACACCGGGGAGCCGGCCATGAGCCTCTTGCGGTGCGCGGCCTGCCACGAGGTGTTGGCGATCGGCACGCCACTGCCGTGGCGTTGCCCGCAGGAGCACGGCGATCGACGTCATGTTCTCCTGCTCGAGTCGAGTCCGAACGCGACGAGTGACGCGATCGCGCGCGAGATCGAGAACGACCCCAACCCCTTCGTGCGTTTCGCGCCGCGTCTCGCGTGGTGGGACTTCGTGCACGCCCATGGTTGGTCGGATGCCGAGGCCGTCGACGCGATCCGCCGAACCGACGAGAAAGTGGCCGCGGTGGCCGGCACGGGGTTCCGGATCACGCCGATCAGCGAAGAATCGGTACTGGCCGACGCGATCGGGGTGAACGGGCGGGTGTTCGCCAAGAACGAATCGGGGAACGTGGCCGGTTCGCACAAGGCGCGCCACCTGCATTCAATTCTGTTGCATCTGCTCGCCGCCGAGGCCTTGGGTCTGGTTCCATGGCGACATCCGGCCGATCGTCCGGCCCTCGCCATCTCGTCGTGTGGGAACGCCGCCATTGCGGCGGCCACGCTGGCCGCGTCCGTGAAGTGGCCGATCGACGTGTTCATCCCCGAATGGGCCGGGGGAGTCGTGGTCGACACGTTGAATTCATTGTCGGCGCGCGTCACGCGTTGTCCGCGACTCGAATCCGATCCCCCCGGCGATCCCACGGTGCATCGCTTCCGGGCGGCCGTGGCCGCCGGTTCGATTCCCTTCAGTGTGCAAGGTCCGGAGAACGCGCTGTGTCTCGACGGTGGGCGTACGATCGGCTGGGAGGCGGCCGAACAGTTGCGGGGCCAAGGCGTGAGTTCGCTGACCGGTGTGTACGCGCAGGTGGGTGGCGGAGCATTCGCGGCCTCGCTCTCGCGTGGTCTCGGTGAAGGTGGCGTCACCGCGCCGCTGGTGGCCGTGCAGACCGCCGGATGTGCACCACTCGCGCGCGCGTGGGAGCTGGCTCACGATTCGAGTCAGGGTTGGGCCGTCGACTGGACGAACTTCATGTGGCCGTGGGAGCACGAACCCGTGTCATTGGCCGATGGAATCCTCGACGACGAGACCTACGACTGGGTCGCCGACTTCACCGAACTCCAACGCACGCACGGACGGGTGGTCGTGGCCCCCGAGTCCGACGTGGTGGCTGCGGCATCGTTGGTGCCACGCGCGACCAGCGTGTCGGCCAGTCCGACCGGAACCGCTGGAGTGGCCGGACTCATCACCGAGACGCGCGAACGTGGCGTGACCGGCGATGTGTTGGTCGTGTTGTCGGGAATCGCCCGCTGACGAACAGAGCGCGGACGTTCGTGTCGAGGCGACTCAGACCGTGACTTCGTGGAGTAGTCCGGTGTCGACGTCGTACACGAAACCCCGGATGGCTTCCTTGTGTCCGATGAACGGATTGAGCCGTAGTCGTCCGATGCTCTGACCCACGTCGACGTACGGATCGCGGAACGACTCGAGAGCCCACCACGGCTTCACGCCGACCTCGGCCTCGATCTCGTGCTTGAAATCGTCCTCGTTGACCTGTTGCAGTCCGCAGTTCGTGTGATGGATGAGGATGATCTCGCGAGTGTTCAAGAAGCGCTGCGACAACACGAGCGAACGAATCACGTCGTCGGTCACCACACCACCGGCGTTGCGGATGATGTGTGCGTCGCCGTGGTCGAGACCGAGGATCTGGAACATGTCCATGCGGCTGTCCATGCACGCCACGACGGCCAGGTGACGGCGGGGAGCGAGGGCCAGACCCTTGTCGGGGAACTCGGCGGCGAAAGCCCGGTTGTTGGCGAGCAATTCGTCGGCGTTCGGTGTGAAGGGGGGTACGTCGCTCACCCCCCGATTATGGCGGTTCGAGGGCTAGCCTTCGAACCATGACGTCACCCATCTTCAATCTCGAGGCCGGCGATGCGGGTCGCCCCGACATCTTCACCCGACTGTTGAAGAACCGAGTCGTGATGCTCGGCACCGACGTCAACGACGACATCGCCAACCAGATCTGCGCGCAGTTGCTCTACCTCGAGGGCGAGGACGCCGACGCCGACATCTGGCTGTACATCAACAGCCCCGGTGGATCGGTCACCGCCGGTATGGCGATCTACGACACCATGCAGTTCGTCAGTTGCGACGTCGCGACGGTGTGCATGGGTCTGGCCGCGAGCATGGGTCAATTCCTCCTCACGGCCGGTGCCGCCGGCAAGCGGTACACGTTGCCCAATGCGCGCATCATGATGCACCAGCCGCTCGCCGGACTCCGCGGTCAGGCCGCCGACATCGCCATTCAGGTCGAGCAGATCACCTTCACCAAGCGGCGCATGGCCGAACTGACGGCCCATCACTCGGGTCAGCCACTCGAGAAGATCCAGGCCGACGCCGAACGCGATCGCTGGTTCACCGCCGAGGAAGCCAAGGCCTACGGCTTGGTCGACAAGGTGATCCTGAAGCGCGGCGAGATCGTCTGATCAGGCGCTCGCCGGTGGTGCCGCCGGCGGCACGCTGACCGGAACGCTTCCTTCCACCCCGATCACATCGGGCATGGCCAGACCACAAGTCGTCTCGACCCACATCGCGATGTCACGCGCCGGACGCTCGGCCTGATAGGCGGCATCGGCCACCGCTTGCCGTGAAGCCGGATCGGCCACATCGACGTCGGCCGCCAACTCCATGAGTTCGGTCAGTGCGTGCCACTCGGCCTCGATGGCCAGCGGCGTGATCGCATCGAGTCGTCGGTAGCGCTTCACCACGTCACCGACGTCATTCGGTTCGGCCAGTGGTGCATCGAGGGCCGGGAGTTCCTTGGCGAGTTGACCGCAGAAGTGTTCGGCACTCCGATCGGGGTCGCTGCACGACGACACCAGCGGCGCGAGGAACAGACCGAGGGCGACGAATCCGGCGACCACGGCCATCCGCGACACGCGATCGGGAGCCGGCCGTTGCATGTGCTCATTCTCTCAGGTCGTCCCCGAGTCATCGGGTCACCTCGTCACATCGGTTTCCCAAACCGCGACGCCCGCACCCACATCGCGACATGTCGATCTTCGTTCGTACTTCCACCGTCACCGGAACCAACGGTCTCGCCGTCACGGTCGAGGCCCACATCGCCACCGGTCTTCCCGGTTTCACGATCCTCGGCCGGCCCGACGACGTGTGCCGTGAATCGCGCGAGCGCGTGCGGGCGGCGCTGTTGTCGAGCGGATTCCACTGGCCGGCGCGCCGTATCACCATCAACCTCTCGCCGTCGGGCACGCGGAAGGTGGGGAGCGCACTCGATCTCGCCATGGCGGTGGCGATCCTCGCCGCCGACGGTCAGATCGAAGTCGCCGGACTCGACGACATCGCCTTCATCGGTGAGCTCGGTCTCGACGGATCGATACGTGCGGTGCCCGGCGTCGCGCCCATGACCGCGGTCCATCGCGAGCGAGTCGTGGTGGTGCCACCGGCCAATGCGCGTGAAGCCGACATCGTGCAACCCCGTCGGGTGGAAGTCGCGACGTCACTCGTCGACGTCGTCGCGGCGATCACGCGTGCGAAACCGTGGCCGACTCGGACTGCCGAGCCGCCCGTGGCGGACGCGCCGTCGATGGTCGATCTCGCCGACGTCCGCGGCCAGACCGCGGCCCGCCTCGGTCTCGAACTCTCGGCGGCCGGCGGACATCATCTGCTCCTCGTAGGTCCGCCGGGAGCCGGTAAGACGATGCTCGCCCAACGACTACCGGGCTTGTTGCCCGAACTCGATGCCGACACCGCACTCGAAGTGATGATGGTCCGCTCGGCGGTGGGCGAATCACTTCCCGCGGGAGGAGCGGGCACGGTGCCACCAATTCGCATGCCGCATCATTCGGCGAGTCACGTGGCGATGGTCGGTGGTGGTTCGGCCAACCTGCGTCCCGGTGAAGTGAGCCTGGCTCACGGCGGCGTTCTGTTCCTCGACGAGTTGGGGGAGTTCGCCCCGTCGACCCTCGACGCGTTACGGCAACCGTTGGAGGAAGGTGTGATCCGACTCTCGCGGGCCTCGGCCACCGCGGTTCTCCCGGCGCGTTTCACGTTGGTCGGGGCCACCAACCCGTGCCCATGCGGTGGAGGGCCGCCGGGGTCGTGTGAATGTGACGAGACCGCGCTCGCCCGCTACCGCCGACGATTCTCGGGGCCACTCGTCGATCGTTTCGACGTGCGCGTGGTCGTCAATCGTCCGGGTCCGGACGATCTGCTCGGATCCGGAACGAGCGAATGCACGGCACTCGTGCGCGAACGAGTTCTCGCGACGCGTGCCGTGGCCATCGAACGACAGGGAATCCTCAACGCGCGGCTCAGTGGTCCGATGCTCGACGAGTTCGCTCGGCCGACCGCGGCGGCCACGAATCTCCTGCGCGCCGAACTCGAGGCCGGTCGTCTCTCCGGACGCGGATTGCATCGGATTCGTCGCGTGGCCCGCACCCTCGCCGACCGCGACGGGTCCCATGGCGACGTGGGCGACGAACATGTCGCGTTGGCGCTCTCGCTCCGGGCCCGCATTGCCGCTCGTCACCGCTGAGCATCTCGCCGCCGTCCGCTTGGCGCGGCTGCCCGGGGTCGGCCCACGTCGACTGCGGATGCTCCTCGACCGCTGGTTGCCGTCCGATGCCGTGGCCATGATCCTCGGCGGATCGTCCGGGTCCGAACCGTGGTCGGATTGGGCCGGTCGACTCGACGAGGATCTTGCGAAACATTCCGACGATGTACTGCATGAACAGTTAGGCGACATCGGCGTGCTCGTTCGTGGTGAACCCGCGTATCCAACGGAACTCGTCACCGATCTCGAAGCACCGGCGGTCCTCTTCTACCGCGGTGATCTCGACGCATTACGAAGACGGCGAGTGGCCGTCATCGGCACCCGACACTGCACCGAGCGCGGGCGAGCCATCGCCGCCGACGTGGGAAGAACTCTGGCGAACGAAGGTGTGTCGGTGGTGTCGGGTCTGGCCCTCGGCATCGATGCCGCCGCTCACCGTGGCGTCATGGCCGCCGTTCAGGAAGGCGCACCCGGGCGACCGGTGGCGATCGTCGCGTCGGGGCTCGACGTGGTGTACCCGCGGGCGAACGGTGGGCTCTGGAAGGTCGTGGCCGAATCGGGGTTGATCATCACCGAATCGCCGCCGGGCACCGCGCCCGATCGATTCCGATTTCCACTTCGCAATCGTCTGATCGCGGCCCTCGGTGAACTCGTGCTCGTGATCGAATCGCGAATCCAAGGTGGATCCATGATCACAGTGGACGAGGCACTCAAACGTGACGTTCCCGTGATGGCGGTTCCGGGTCCGGTCGATCTGGCCGTGAGTGCCGGAACCAATCAACTGTTGCGCGACGGTGCGCTCGTGATGGCCGAGGTCCAAGACGTCCTCGTGGCTCTCGGTCTGCACGCGGTGGTGCCGGCGATCAGGGATCGACGACCCGCGCCCGACGATCGTGATCGCGCTGTGTTGTCGATCTTTCGGGGAGTCGGCCCGCTGACCTTCGACATGGTCGTCGATCGCCTGACGGCCGGTTCGACGAGTTCGATCGGTGCGACGATGGCCGAATGTGCGCTCAGCCTCGGTCGACTCGAGGCTCAGGGATGGATCGTCACCGAGGGTGGCTGGTTCGAGATGCTGCCGGCTCCCTTCGCATGACGATGCTCGGTACTCTCACGGTGTGGCAGCACGAGGTGACCGCTGGGGTGTCGACGACTTCGTCACTTCGCTGACGCGGGCTTCGACCAACACCGTCATCGCGTATCGCGGTGACGTGAACGACTTCGTCGAGTGGTCGCACGACGAAGAGATCGACGGTCCCAAGCACGTGGATCGTCTGGTGCTGCGGCGTTATCTGAGTCATCTCGGCACGCAACGGCTCGCCAAGCGCTCGATCGCCCGCAAGGCGTCGGCCCTGCGTCGCTACTTCGCGTGGGCCCGGCGCACCGGTCTGGTCGACACCGATCCGTCGCTCGGTCTGCGGGCGCCGACCGGCGAAGGTCGCCTGCCGAGGGTTCTCGACGGCCGCGAACTGCACGAACTCCTCGAACCCGACGCGGTCGACGAACGCACGCCGCTGTGGCGACGTCAGCGCGACGACGCGATGCTCGAAGTTCTCTACGGCAGCGGTCTGCGCGTGAGCGAACTCTGCGGTCTCGACATCGACGGTGTGGATCTGCGACGTGGGGTGGTGACGGTCTGGGGCAAGGGTGGCAAGGAACGGCGGGTCCCGATGTCGCAGGCCGCGGTCGATGCGGTTCGTTCGTGGTTGACCAAGCGCCGCGAAGTCGAAGGTGACCAGTCGGGTTCGGCTCTGTTCCTGAACGGACGCGGGGGTCGAGTCGGAACCCGCGACGTGCGTCGTGTGGTGGACGAACGGTGTCCGTCGCCGACTCACCCGCACGCTCTCCGCCACACTTTCGCCACGCATCTGCTCGACGGCGGAGCCGATCTCCGTATCGTGCAGGAACTCCTCGGTCACAGCGATGTGGCCACCACTCAGAGGTACACGCATGTGAGCAAGGAGCGTCTACGGTCGGTGTACACATCGACCCACCCACGCGCCTGACATGACCGAGACCGACGAGAAGCCTTCCCGCGACACCCCCGCCATCCACCGTGCGTGGCAGCAATGGGTCGACGGGCGCGATCAGTCGGCGCGCGACGTCCTGATCGTCCACTACTCGCCACTGGTCAAGTTCGTGGCTGGTCGAGTCGCCGCCGGTCTGCCGGCGGGGGTCGACACCGGTGAACTCGTCGGTACCGGCATCTTCGGTCTCATGGACGCAGTCGATCGCTTCGACCCGTCCCGTGGATTCAAGTTCGAGACCTTCGCCGTGCCCCGAATCAAGGGCGCGATCCTGGACGGATTGCGCGCCATCGATTGGGTGCCGCGCACCGTCCGGCAGCGCTCACGGCAGATCGAGAACGCGATCGTCGAACTCGGCAACCAATTGAAGCGCACGCCGTCCGACGAAGAAATCGCCGCCCGTCTCGAGATCACCGTCGAGGAGTTGGGTGAGTGGTTGGGTGCGGTGGCGGTGGCCAACGTCGGTCCCCTCGATCACGTGGTGTCGGGTGGTGACGGCGAGCCGAGGCAGTTGCCGGCGTCGGGTGATCCGCTGCCGGACGCGCTCGTGGAGGACCGCGAGGTCAAGTCGATCATGCGGGCACAGATCCGCGAACTTCCCGATCGCGAACGCACCGTCGTGGCGCTGTACTACGACGAAGGAATGACCCTCTCCGAAATCGGAGATGTTCTCGGCGTGACCGAGAGTCGGGTCTCGCAGATCCATTCCAAGGCCGTGATCATGCTCCGCTCACGGTTGACGGCCGCCGGCATCCCGTAGATCCGCCGAATACTCGGCGACTCCCACATGCGGGCATGCTCGCATTCACGACCACGCTGGCCACCTCGTTCGTTCTGTGCGTCGCCCCGCCGATCGATGCACCGATGACGCGCGGTTTCGAACCTCCGGCGTGCGAGTACTGCGCGGGTCATCGAACCCTCGAATTCGGCGGACGGGACTCGGCGACACCCGTGGTGGTCCACGCGCCGGTGGATGGCCGGGTTCGCTTCGCCGGGCCGGTCGCCGGCACGGCCTACGTGTCGATCGAACCGAGTGCTCGACCGGGCCACACGATCACCGTCGGCTGGATCCCACCCGATCCCGGGGTGTTCGTCGGCTTGCCGACCCTTGGTCGGCTCGTGCGGGTGGGGGACCCGATCGGCTGGTCGGCCGGTGGCACGACTCTCAGCCTGAGGTCCCCGGCCGGGGAGTACCAGGACCCGACCTCTCACCTCGGGCGGATCCGCCGCCGGGCCCGCCTCGTGCCGGCCGATGGGCGGCGTCGACGGCCTCCGCACCGTGCCGTCTGCCAGCCCCTCCGGTAGATTGCCGGACGGCCCGGAAACGGGTCACTCATCACTGCACGTCGCTCATCTGCGGTCGTTTCCCCCGGGAGGCGCGAGATGGCGTGCCGGCAACCGCAGTACCAGGAGGAACATAGCCATGGCCATCGTCACGATGCGTCAAATGCTGGAAGCCGGAGTCCACTTCGGCCACCAGACCCGTCGTTGGAACCCCAAGATGAAGCGCTTCATCTTCGGCGAGCGTCACGACATCTACATCATCGACCTCGAGCAGACGCTCACCCGGGTCGAGACCGCGTACGCCTTCGTTCGTGATCTCGTGGCCAAGGGCGGCGACGTGCTCTTCATCGGAACCAAGAAGCAGGCTCAGGATCCGATTCGCGATTACGCCAACAAGTGCGGAATGCCGTACATCAACGAGCGTTGGCTCGGCGGCATGCTCACCAACTTCGAGACGATTCACAAGCGGGTGCAGAAGATGCTCGAACTCGAGCGTCTGAAGAACACCGGCGAGTTCGATCTCATGCCCAAGAAGGAAGCGCTCCTCAAGGATCGCGAGCTCACCAAGCTCCAGAAGAACCTCTCGGGTATTCGCAACATGACGCGCCGTCCGGCCGCGGTCTTCGTGCTCGACACGAAGAAGGAGCACATCGGAGTCACCGAGGCCAACAAGCTCGGTATTCCGGTGGTGGCCGTGGTCGACACCAACGTCGACCCCGATCTGATCAAGTTCCCGATCCCGGGCAACGACGATGCGATCCGCGCCAACGAACTGATGTGCAAGGTCATCGCCGAAGCCGTTCTCGAAGGCCGCTTCATCGCCGGTAAGGGCGGCGGAGTCACCCAGGAGCGCACGGCCGAGGAGCAGGCGGCGTTCGCAGCCAGCCAGGCCGATGCCCGCGCCCAGGCCGCCGCGGCCCAGGCCGAGCGCGAGGCCCGTCTCGCCGCGACCAAGGCGGCCGCGCCCGCCGAGGAGGCGTGATGTCGTTCACTGCGAAGGACGTGCAGACCCTGCGCCAGGCAACCGGCGCCGGAATGATGGATTGCAAGAAGGCGCTCGAGTCCAACGACGGCGACATGGAAGCCGCCAAGCAGTGGCTCCGTGAGAAGGGCTTGGCCGCCTCGGCCAAGCGTGACGATCGTGAGAACACGCAAGGTGTCGTCGCCCTCGTCATCGAGAACGGTGTCGGTGCGATCGTCAAGCTCAAGTGCGAGACCGACTTCGTCGCCGCGAGCGATCAGTTCAAGGGCGAAGCCGACGCACTGGCCAAGCTCGTCGCCGAGAAGGGCGAGGCCGCCGTGGCCGAGCGCGCGGCGATCCTCGAGGATCTGAAGATCACCCTCAAGGAGAAGATCGAACTCGGTGAGGTCGTGCGCATCGCCGCCGCGTCGGGGAACATCATCGACAGCTACCAGCACATCCAGGGTGGTCGCGGAGTGAACGCGGTTCTCGTGGAGATCGAGGGTGGCAACACCGATCTCGCCCACGACATCGCGGTGCACATCGCCTTCGCCCGCCCGAAGTATCTGAAGCGCGACGAAGTTCCGGCCGACGTGGTCGAGAAGGAGCGCGCGACGCTCGAGACGATCTCGCGCAACGAGGGCAAGCCCGAAGCGGCGCTGCCCAAGATCGTCGAGGGTCGTATCAACGGATTCTTCAAGGATGTCTGCCTGCTCGAGCAGGCCTACGCCAAGGACGACAAGCAGTCGGTCACGCAGGTGCTCGGCTCGGCCAAGATCGTGCGTTACGCACAGGTCGAGATCGGCTGATCACCAAATGGCATCGTCGCCCAGCGAGTCTCGTCCCCGCTGGAAGCGGGTCGTTCTCAAATTGTCGGGTGAGGCACTCGCCGAGCCCACGGGTTTCGGTCTCGACACCAACACTCTGCGGCAGGTCGCGACCGAGATCAAAGAGGTGCGCGAGTCCCTCGGTATCGACATCGCCATCGTGGTCGGTGGCGGCAACTTCTGGCGTGGCTTGAAGGGTGCCGGTCAGGGCATGGATCAGGCTCAGGCCGACTTCATGGGAATGATCGCCACTGTCATGAACGGTCTCGCTCTGCAGGATGCGCTCGAACGCGTGGGTCAGCATTCGCGCGTCATGACCGCGGTCGAGATGCCCAAGGTCGCCGAGCCGTACATCCGTCGTCGCGCCGAGCGCCACATGGAGAAGGGTCGAGTCGTGATCTTCGCCGGCGGTACCGGCAATCCGTTCTTCACGACCGACACCGCGGCTGCGTTGCGGGCCGCCGAGATCGATGCCGAGGCGATCCTGAAGGGAACCCACTCGGGAGTCGATGGCGTGTACACCGCCGACCCCAAACTCGACCCGACGGCGACCCGCTACGACCGCGTGTCGCACAAGGAAGTGATCGAGAAGGAACTCCGCGTCATGGATGCCACTGCAATAGCGTTTTGCAGGGACAATCAGATCCCGATCGTGGTATTCGACGTGAGTACACCGGGCAACATCAGATCCGTTCTGGAGGGTCAGCCCGTAGGTACGCTGGTCGGGTGACCGACGACGTATTGCTCGAAGCCATCGACAAGATGGACAAGGCCGTCGAACACGCCCAGTCTCAGTTCACGACGGTGCGTACCGGTCGTGCCACCCCGGCTCTGGTCGAGAAGTTGATGGTCAACTACTACGGATCCGACGTCCCGTTGCAGCAACTCGCCGGTTTCCAGGTGCCCGAGGCCCGCATGCTGGTGGTCAAGCCCCACGACCGTGGCGCGCTGGCCGCCATCGAGAAGGCGATCCGCGATTCCGACCTCGGTATGTCGCCGTCGAACGACGGCACGGTGATCCGGTTGAACTTCCCGGCGCTCACCGAGGAGCGTCGTCGTGACTACGTGAAGCTCGTGAAGAACATGGCCGAGGACGGTCGAGTCGCGGTTCGTAACGTTCGTCGCGACGCTCGCAAGAACCTCGAGACCGCCGAGAAGGCGGGCGATATTTCGGCCGACGAACTCGAACGGGCCGAGAAGGAACTCGAAAAGATCACCCACGACCACATCGAGCACATCGACAAGGCCGTGGCCAAGAAAGAGCAAGAACTGCTCGAAGTCTGAGACCGGGAGGACAATCCGATGAGCGACGACATGTGGCGGCGCACGGGTGATGACCACGACGACGAGAACGACGACTTCGGTGAACTTCGGTTCTCCGACGACGAACCGGCTCCGTTGAGCTTCGGGGGTAGCGACACGGGTTCGCTGCCGCATTGGAGCGAACCGCCCACTGGCGAGGTCCCGCGGCTCTTCACCGAGTCGAGCACGGGTTCGGCGCCACGCCCGCGCCCCGAAGTCCTGTCGTTCGACGACGACGATGACGACGACGCCGTCGAGTCGAGCGCGTCGGGTGATGCGACCGACGACGTCGACATCTGGGGTTCGTATTCGGGGGCCGCGCCGCGGCCGATCCCGGACCGTCCGGCCCCTCCGGCCGAGCCGAGTGGTGGTCGTCCGCGAGTCCGCCTCGGCGAGCCGAGCGGAGGCGTGCGTCGCGATCCGAGTGGCGGGGTTCGTCGCGAACCGAGTGGTCCGCTGCGTCGCGAACCGAGCGGTCCTCTCCGTCGTGGCGACGACACCACGGCATCGGGTCCGATGATTCGACGCGGGTCCGACACCTCCGATACCCGTCGTACCGGTCGCGTGACGATCTCGGGTGACGACACGCAGGGACGGCCGGTCACCGGCAGTCGACCGCGTCCGACGACCGAGCGTGGACCGCGTCCGCGTCCCGATGTTCGCCGTCCGGCGGTTCGACCGACGTCGCGCGGTGCCGGTGGACGCGACATGCCCACGGCCGTCACGGCCGGACTCATCATCGCCGCGGCGTTCATCGGTGCCCTCATGTGGAAGCCCGTTGCCGTTCTGGCCATCGTCGTTCTCGTGTGCGGACTCGCCGGTGTGGAGTTCTTCGACAAGGTCACCGAACGTGGATACAACCCGGCGATCATCGTCGGCATCGCCGCCTGCATCGCTGCTCCACTGGCTGCCTACTGGGTCGGGGAGGGTGCACTTCCGCTCGTACTGGTGCTGGCTCTCATGGCCGCCGGCGCGACGTTCGTCGGTGCCGAAGGCGTGCAGTCGAGCCCGATGCCCAACATCGCGATCACTTCGCTCGGCATGATGTGGATCGGACTCATGGGTTCGTACGCCGCGCTGATCGCGGGCGTGTCGAACGTGCCCGGTCTCGGCAACGCCGGAACCGACACGTTGTTCATCATGGCGGTCGGTGTGGTGGCCAACGACGTCGGTGCGTTGTTCGTCGGATCGGCCGCCGGCCGCACGCCGTTGCGTCAGTGGATCAGTCCCAACAAGACACTCGAAGGTTTCCTCGGTGGCGGACTGGCGACCTTCGTGGCTGTGGTGGTCGTGAGCCTCCAGAGCGACACCTGGAACGACATCGGTGAGGCGGCGTTGCTGGCCATCGTGATCGCGCTCCTCGCACCTCTCGGCGACCTCGTCGAGAGCATGTTCAAGCGCAATCTCGACATCAAGGACTTCGGCACTCTGATCCGGGGTCACGGGGGAGTGCTCGACCGTTTCGACGGGTTCCTCTTCGTCCTGCCGGCTGCCTACTACCTGCTGCAGGTCCTCGAGCCCTACACCTCCTGACCGACCGTTCGCGGTCGATCGGTGCGAGAATGCAACCGACGTGAACGCCGTACGAGTGTCGATCGCCGGGTCCTCGGGATCCATCGGGACGCAGACCCTCGACGTCGTACGTGCCGAACCGGACCGCTTCCGCGTGGTGGGCCTCGGCGTCTCCTCGTCGGTCGAAGCTCTCATCGCGCAGGCCATCGAGTTCCGTCCCGAGTTCGTCGCGGTCGCCGATCCGACACGTCGGGCCGAAGTGGCGGCCGCGCTTCCGTTCACGACGGTCGTCGACTCCATGGCCGATCTCACCGAGTCCGCCGATGTCGTGGTGAACGCGGTGGTGGGATTCGCCGGCCTGCCCGTGACCCTGCGCACTCTCGCCACCGGTAAGCGTCTCGCCCTGGCCAACAAGGAATCGCTCATTGCCGCCGGACCGGTGGTGCAGCCGTTGCGCGCCACACCAGGCGCCGAGATCGTCCCGGTCGACAGTGAGCACTGCGCGGTCCACCAGTGTCTGCGGGCCACGGTCCGTGAAGGCGTGGAAGTGTCGCGCATCGTCCTCACCGCGAGTGGCGGGCCGTTCCGTGGTCGAACCCTCGACGACTTGTCGTCGGTGACCGTCGAGCAGGCGCTCGCCCATCCGACGTGGAGCATGGGGCCCAAGATCACGATCGATTCGTCGACCCTCATGAACAAGGGGCTCGAGGTGATCGAGGCGCACGAACTCTTCGGGGTCGACTACGACCGCATCGAGGTGGTCGTGCACCCGCAGTCGGTGGTGCACTCGATGGTCGAGTTCACCGATGGTTGCACCATGGCGCAGTTGAGCCTTCCCGACATGCGACTTCCCATCGGTTACGCGCTGGCTCATCCCGAACGCATCGGCACTCCGTACGGCCGAATCGACTGGACCGAACTCTCGCGTCTCGATTTCGCCGAACCCGACCGTCACACGTTCCGTTGCCTCGACCTTGCTTATCGCGCCGGCCGAACCGGTGGTTCGTTGCCGGCTTTCTTGTCGGCGGCCAACGAAGTCGCGGTGGAATCGTTCCTGGCCGGGGGTCTTTGTTGGCCCGACATCGCTGCGGTGATCGAGGCATCTCTCGACGAACACGTCGAGTTCGGCGAGTCACTCACGAGTGAGCACATCATCGAAGCCGATCGACTCGGTCGGGAGGCCGCTCGGCGGGTTCTCGGATCCACGATCGTCTCGACGAAGGCGACGTCATGACGCTGTATCGCGCGTTCCGTGACGAGATGATGGCCGGCGGCGCCGTGGACGAGGTGCCCCAGGAAGATCGCGGATCTCGTCGTACCGCGACCGTGTCCGGTTTGGTGATCCTCGGACTTCTGGTGTGGCTCGGCCTGGCCAATCCGTGGAGTCTCCTGCTCGTCGCCGGACTTTTGCTGTCGGTCTTCTTGCACGAAGTAGGTCACTTCGTCACCGCGGGCTGGGCCGGGATGAAGCGCACCCAATTCTTCATGGGGTTCGGTCCACGACTCTGGAGCACCCATCGCAACGGTGTCGAGTACGGCGTGCGGGCCCTTCCGCTCGGGGCCTTCGTGCGCATCGTCGGCATGAACAACATGGATCCGGTGCAACCCGGCGACGAAGACGTCGCCTATTCATCGAAGCCCTACCGCTGGCGTCTGCTCGTGATCACGGCCGGCTCGATCATGCATTTCGTCATCGCGATCGTGCTCCTCGTCTTCGTCTTCACCGTGGGTGGACGCTTCCAGGACACGGGTGACGTTCGGGTGATCGGCTTCCCACCCGATTCACCGGCCGCCGCCGCCGGACTCCGCGAGGACGACGTGATCCGGTCGATCGACGGTCGCCCCATCTCGTCGGTGGACGACATGCGCACCTATGTGCGGTCGCTCTCGGCGGGTGACACCGTGCAACTCGAGTACGAGCGTGATGGCGAGCGAGCGACGACGTCGGTGGTGTTGGGTGACGCCGGCGCGAATGCTCCGAGCACCACCTCGGAGTCGGAGCGCCCGGGCTTCCTCGGTGTGGCCTCCGATACCTATGCCCGTGAACGCTTGTCGGTGGGGCCGGCTCTCGGTCACGTGGGCGGCGATCTCGCCGACGCCGTGTGGTCGACCTTCGAGGGAATCGCCACGGTGGCGAACCCGTTCAATCAGATCGAGCAACTGACGAACGAGGATGCCGATCCGGCCAAACGCCCGACCACGGTGGTGGGGATCACGATGGTGGCCGGTGAAGTCGGTCGCGATTACGGCTTCTTCGGAGTGATGGAGGTTCTCGCTTCGATCAACGTCTTCGTGGGCGTGTTCAACCTCTTCCCGATGCTTCCCTTCGACGGGGGCCATGCGGCCATCGCGACCTACGAACGCATCCGTTCGCGCCGGGGCCGCCCGTATCGGGCCAATGTGGAGAAACTGTGGCCGCTCACCGTGGCCGTGGTGACCCTGCTGCTCTTCCTGACCATGACCGGTCTGTATCTCGACATCACGCGCCCGTTCTGACCGGCGGAGAGCGGCGAGTGACAACCAGCCAATGGGAACGACGGTGCATCGGTCGATCGTCTCTGCGAGGATGAATCCGTGACCTCCGCCGAGAAGTCCTCGTTCGCCCGTCGTACGACCAACCGGATCATGGTCGGCAAAGTGCCGGTGGGTGGAGACTCGCCGATCACGGTGCAGTCGATGACCGTGACCAAGACGGCCGACGTCGAGGGGACCCTTCAGCAGATCTACGCGTTGGCCGCCGCCGGGTGCGACATCGTTCGGTGCACCTGCAACGAGATCGAGGCCGCTGAAGGTCTCGCCCAGATCGTGCCGCGGTCACCCATTCCGATCATCGCCGACATCCATCACCAGTACAAGATGGCCTTGGCGGCCATGGAGGCCGGTGTGCACGGACTCCGTCTCAATCCGGGCAACATCCGCAAGCCCGAACACATCAAGATCGTCGCCTCGGAAGCGCGCGACCGTGGCCTGCCGATCCGGATCGGGGTCAACGGCGGATCGCTCGATCCCGAGCTCTACGACAAGTACGGCGGCAAGGTCACGCCGGAAGCGATGGTCGAATCGGCCCAACGTGAGATGGCCTATTTCGACGAGGTCGGTTTCGAGCAGATCAAGATCTCGGTGAAGGCATCGAGTGTCCCACTCATGGTCGAGGCCTACCGGCAACTGAGCGAGGTCACGCGCCATCCGCTGCATCTCGGAGTGACCGAAGCCGGTCCGCCGCCCGCCGGACTCGTGAAAGCCACCGCAGGTATCGCGACGCTGTTGATGGAAGGTATCGGTGACACGATCCGCTACAGCCTCACCGCCGATCCGGTGGAAGAGGCTCGAGCCGGTCGGCAGTTGTTGGAGGCGCTCGGTTTACGTGAGCGCAAGAACGTCGATCTCATTGCGTGTCCGAGTTGCGGTCGGGCCGAGATCGACGTGATCGACGTGGCCAAGCGCGCCATGGAGGCCTTCGGTGAGCGGCAGTTGCCGCTGCAGGTGGCGGTCATGGGTTGCGTCGTCAACGGCCCGGGTGAGGCGCGGGAGGCCGATCTCGGTATCGCAGCGGGCAACAAGCGCGGTCACCTGTTCGTCAAGGGCCGCAACGTCGCCGTGGTTCCCGAGAGCGAGATGGTCGAGGCACTCGTCGAGTGGGCGGAGTTCATTCACGAACACGGGGCGGAGGCGGCCATCGCCCGCGTCGACACCGCTCGGGCCGAACGGGAAGCCGCCAAGGATCGGTCGCAACTGCTCGACGAAAAGGGTGACGACGCCAACCACGCTCACGAGAAGATCGTCGAGATCCGTCGCACGACCCAAGGCTGACGCGGTCGGCGTCAGCCGCCGGTGATCGGGCCGGGCAGATCGTCGAACGAGATCCAGTTGAAGAAATCGAACGTGATGCCCGCGCTCCGGATGAAGGTTTCGAGATCGGGCTGACCCGGACCGTTGAAGTTCGCCTCGATGTGTCCGAGCAGATCGACACTCGAATCGATACCCATCGCCGCTCGGAGTCGCGGGATGTCCGACATCTTCACTTTGTGGTGCCACTCGTAGTCGGATGATCCGAACGAGTTTCTGACCGCCGGGCCGGAGTCGTACCCCTCGATGTCGAGGCCACCGTCGATCGTGATACGGACCCCGAGATAGCGGGATCCCGACGAATCATTGGTGCTTCGCAGGGTGACGGTTCTCGATGCGGTCATGGTCCTCCTCGGTAGATATCGACACGGTCATTATCGACACGGTTCGTCTCGACACCAGGAGAACGGAGGGTCGGGCGTTGAATGTGCGCGGCGTCAGGGTTCGGTGACGCGAAACAGCGTGGCGTCACCCGTGAGTTCGAGTTCTTCGCCGGGCTGCAGGAACGCGACCTCGCCCTGCTTCAGGCGATCGGTGTCGCCGATCCCGCACAACGTGAGTTCACGGGTGCGGGCGCGGATGATCTCGGTGCCGTCGATCTTGTGGACCCACAAAGTGAACGGTGCATCGGGTGTGGGGAAGCGCCACAGGCGTCCGGCCGAGGTGCGGGCCACGGGCTGGGCCTTCACGATCGGGTCGGCGAGCGGTGAGGGATCGACGGTGGCGAGCAGTTCGTTCACGTCGATGTGCTTGTTGGTGAGTCCGCATCGAACGACGTTGTCGCTCGAACCCATGACCTCCACACCCATGCCCGACAGGTAGGCGTGCAAATTGCCGGGCCCGAGATACAGCGCTTGACCGGGCTCGAGTACCACGTGATTCATGAGGAGCGTCACGGCCACCGACGGATCGTCGGGATACATGCGCGCGAGTTTCACGGCCCAACGTGCGCCGACCGAGTCGTGTTCGGCGCAGGCGGCCACGATGTCGTGCAACAGCGGCTGGAATTCCTCACCACTCGCGAAGATGTAGCGAATGGTGTGGGCGAGGTCGAAGTCGGCGAGCATGCGCGCGATCACCGATGCGCCGCCACCGATCTCGTGCAGCAAATCGACCGTGCTCGTCGGATCACGGAAACCACACAACGCCTCGAAGCGACCGAGGGCGCAGATGAGCTCGGGCTTGGCGAACGGGTCGCGGTAGATGCGACGCGAGTTGCTCACCGGGATTCCGAGTCGGTTCTCGCGCGCGTAACCGGCGTGCGCCTGTTCGGCCGACGGATGCGACTGCAACGAGAGCGGCTCGGCCGCGGCGAGGAATTTCACGAGGAACGGGAGTTCTCCCGACACCGCGACGAGTGGTGTGGAGAGCCCGGCGGTTTCGTCAGTGGGGGCCGGGGGTCGGGCAGTCCCGTCGGTCAGTTCGGCCGACGTCTCGACGTCGAACACCTTGGCCGGACCACCGAGGTGCGTGCCGAACCACAGTTCGGCCCATGGCCGTCCGTCGGGTTCGAGCCCGAGCAGTCGCGGGATCGCGGTGGGGTGACCCCACGAGTAGTGCTGCACGACTCCGCGCACGAGTCGCATGTCAGCCCCTGACGATGCCGACCAGCGCGTCGAGAGCGTCGGCCGACGCGATGTCGGTGCGTTCACCCGTGCGACGATCGCGGACCTCGACCTTGCCCTCGGCGAGACCCTTGCCGACCACGACGATCGTGGGCATACCCAGAAGTTCGGCGTCCTTGAACTTCACACCGGGCGACACGTTGGTGCGGTCGTCGAGCAGTACTCGCACTCCGGCTCGGTCGAGTTCGGTGGCGAGGTTCTCGGCGAAGGCCCCGATCTCGTCGCCACCCTTACCGGCGATCACCAAGTGAATGTCGGCCGGGGCGATCTCGCGGGGCCAACACAGCCCGAGTTCGTCGGCCGTGGCCTCGGCGATGGCGGCGACCGCACGCGACACGCCGATGCCGTAGGAGCCCATGGTGACCACGACCTGCTTGCCGTTCTGATCGAGCACGGTCAGGTCGAGGGCCTCGGCGTACTTGCGACCGAGTTGGAAGATGTGACCGATCTCGATGCCGCGGGCGATCTCGAGGGATCCGGGGCAATTCGGGCATTCGTCACCGGCGCGAACTTCGGCGGCTTCGATCACGCCGTCGGCACGGAAATCTCGACCGGCGACCAGATTCACGACGTGACGGCCCTTTTCGTTGGCGCCCGTGACCCAACGTGTTCCGTCCACCACACGGGGGTCGACGAGATAACGAACTCCGCGTGCCACGCCGAGCGCCGCTGGTCCGATGTATCCCTTCACGAGTTGCGGGTGTCGAGCGAAGTCCTCGTCGGTGAACGCTTCGGGTTCGGCCGGCGACACTTGGGCCTCCACGCGCTTCATGTCGACTTCGCGATCGCCGGGCACGCCGATGGCGAGCGGTTCGCGCGTTCCGTCGGGATGACGCAACATGACGAGCACGTTCTTCAGCGTGTCGGCTGCGGTCCAGGGTCGGTCGGTGCGCGTGAGATCGGCGCGCGAGTTGAGGAGGTCGACGAGAGTGGCGATGGTCGGGGTGTCGGGTGTGTCGCACACCAGTGCCGCCGGTGTCGACGAGGCGTCGATCGAGTTCGGAACGCGCACGCTCACGGCCTCGGTGTTGGCGGCGTAACCACACGCGGTGCAGCGCACGAAGGTGTCTTCACCGACTTCGAGCGGTGCGAGGAACTCTTCGCTCTTCGAACCGCCCATGGCGCCCGACATCGCCGAGACGATCACGTAGGGGAGTCCGAGCCGATCGAAGGTTCGGATGTAGGCCTGACGGTGCGCCTCGTAGGACTCGGCGAGACCAGCGTCGTCGATGTCGAAGGAGTACGAGTCCTTCATCACGAACTCGCGGCCACGCAAGAGGCCGGCTCGGGGTCGGGCTTCGTCGCGGTACTTGGTCTGGATCTGATAGATGACGAGCGGCAGATCCTTGTACGACGAGTAGAGGTCTTTCACGAGGAGGGTGAACATCTCCTCGTGGGTCGGACCGAGCAGGTAATCGACCCCGCGACGGTCCTTCAGGCGAAAGAGGTTGTCGCCGTATTCGGTCCAGCGGTTGGTGGCCTCGTAGGGCTCACGGGGGAGCAGGGCCGGGAAGTGGACTTCCTGGAACCCGGCCCGATTCATCTCGTCCCGGACCACGTTCTCGACGTTCCGGTAGACGGCCCAGCCGAGTGGCAGCCAGGTGAACCCGCCCGGGGCGGCCCGACGGATGTACCCACCTCGAAGCATGAGCTGGTGACTCGGCACCTCGGCGTCCGAGGGGGTCTCCCGGAGCGTCCGCACGAAGAGCGTGGACATCCGCAACATCGGGTCGAGGTTACTGCCGACCCCTGTATGCTGGATGAGTCTTTACCGCTCGGATTCGTCCGGGATTGCCGAAGGCGTGGGTGAAAACCCACGTCTTTTTCAGTCTTGGGGGCCGATTTCGGATGGTGGGACCCAATCGAGCGAAAAACAGGAGGTGTCATGAGCGAGGAATCCGCCATCGAACGACGTCTCCACTCGCTCATCGACCCGATCGTGGCCGATCTCGCGCTCGACCTCTACGACCTCGACTACGCCGGTGGGGTCCTGAAGGTCACCGTCGACACGCCGCCCGGTTCACCCGGGGGAATCGACGTCGACACCCTCGCCCAGTGCACACGGCTGATCTCGCGCGAACTCGATCATTCCGATCCCATTCCCGGTCACTACACGCTCGAGGTCTCGAGCCCCGGTCTCGAGCGCACGCTGCGCACCCCACGCCATTTCCAGCGTGAAGTGGGCAAGGAAGTCTCGATCCGCCTGCGCAACGTCGAGAACGGCGAACGGCGCATCACCGGCCTGCTCGTGGCCGCCGACGACCAGGCGGCAACCGTCCGGGTGATGGGTCCGCAGGCCGAATCCACCGATCACCGAGTGGTGTACGACCAGATCGACCGCGCCAAGACGGTCTTCGTCTGGCAAGCCGCCCCCAAGCCGGGGAAGTCCGGTGGTAAGAAGCCCCGCGCCACGGCAGACTCAGGTGCTCGAAAATCAGCAATGAAGAACTCTCCGACCAGCAAGAACATCCGCAACAACGACCAGGAGCCCTCTCCGTCATGAGCAATCTCGACATGGCCGAAGCCGTCCAGCAGTTGGCGATGGCCAAGAACATCACTGTCGACGAACTCCTTCAGGTGCTCGTCGACGCCCTCGCGACCGCCTACAAGCGTCGTCCGGGAGCCGCCGAAGAGGTCGAGGTCGGACTCAATCCCGACACCCTCGAGATCACCTTCACCGCCTACGACATCGACGAGGACGGCAACTGGGTGAACCCGCGCGACGACACGCCCAACAAGGGTGAGCTCGGTCGTATCGCCGCTCAGACCTTCCGTCAGGTGATGAACCAGCGCATCCGCGAGGCCGAGTACGTCCGCAAGTTCGAGGAGTACGCGAACCGCGAAGGCGACATCGTCACCGGCATCGTCCAGGAGACGAACAACCGCTTCGTGTTGCTCGACCTCGGCAAGGTCGAGGCGCTCATGCCGCAGTCGGAGCAGGTTCCCTTCGAGCGCGCCCAGCAGGGTGCGCGCATGAAGGCCTACATCGTCGAAGTGCGTCGCACGCAGAAGGGTCCGCAGATCATCGTGAGCCGTACCCACCCGGGTCTGGTGAAGCGACTCTTCGAACTCGAGGTTCCCGAAATCGCCGACGGCGTCGTGGAACTCAAGGCCTGCGCCCGCGAACCAGGCCACCGCACCAAGATCGCCGTCTGGTCGAACGACCACAACGTCGATCCGGTGGGTGCATGCGTGGGTGCCCGTGGCGCCCGCGTGCGCATGGTCGTGAACGAACTCAACCAAGAGAAGATCGACATCGTTCCGTTCAGCGAGAACCTGCCCGACTTCATCGCCAAGGCGCTGTCGCCGGCCAAGGTGACCGAGGTCCGAGTGAGTGAAGACCTCACCCAGGCCGATGTGATCGTGCCCGACTTCCAGCTCAGCCTGGCCATCGGTAAGGAAGGTCAGAACGCGCGTCTGGCCGCCCGCCTCACCGGTGTGCGCATCGACATCAAGAGCGAGACCCAGGACCGCAACGAGAAGGCCGGCATCTACGTCGATTCCGACGAATACGCCGAAGGCTCGTGGGTCCTGAACGCCGAGACCGGCGAACAGGAATGGCACGCCGCCGACGGCACCGTGATGACGGTGGCCGAGGTGGAGGCCGCCAACAAAGAACGCGAACAGACATCGGTGGAGACCGAAGCCTGAGTCGTAACCGACTTTTCGAGACCGAGTGAAGGACTGACGACCACGTGGCAGCAGCCAAGATCAAAGTAAGTGACCTGGCGAAGAAGCTCGGCATGACCAATGCCGAGTTGGTCGACCTCGCCAAGGTGAACATGATCGAGGTCAAGGGTCCGACGTCGAGTCTGGTTCCGGCCTTCGCCGACATCCTCGAGAAGAAGGCACGCGCTCAGGGTCTCGTGCGCGAGGCCCAGCCCGAAGAGGAAAAGCCGGCCAAGAAGGCGGCGGCCAAGAAAGCTGCGCCGAAGAAGGACGACGAGTCGGGTGAGGCCGCCGAAGGCGCCGAGGAAAAGCCGGCCAAGAAGGCGGCCGCGAAGAAGGCGGCGCCGGCCAAGGAAGCCGAACCCAAGCCGGAGCCCGAGGTCGTGGTGGTCGCCGAGGC
>Ga0255081_1000072_pt1 | contig 23193 bp, 16 predicted proteins | sample Colum_Colum_RepA_FD_188456 | JGI IMG/M metagenome (GOLD analysis project Ga0255081, IMG submission 188456) | Freshwater microbial communities from Columbia River, Oregon, United States - Colum_Colum_RepA_8h | ecosystem: Environmental > Aquatic > Freshwater > River | place: USA: Oregon... | reverse complement strand
ATCTGGGAGCGTCCCGAGCCCAAGGAACAGCACCTCCGGATCCAGCATTTCATCCGGTGCCTGACCCGGCTGCACCACAACCTTTACCAAGTGACGCTGACCGGCGGCGAACCCCTGCTCTTCAAGCGCGACGTCATGTTGATCGCCGAAGAGGCGAAAAAGCTCGGGGTGCCGATGGTCACCATCACCAACGGCCGGATGCTGGACGAGGCCTTCCTTCGTCGGTATCGGGAGTTGGGTCACATCCTCGTCATCTCCATTGATTCCGTCAGCCGCGAGAAATGGAACGAATTCCGCGGCACCCGGAGCTTCGACATCGTCATGCCCAAGATCATGCTGGCGAAGGAGATCCTCGGCGACCAGCTGCGGGTGCAGTCCGTGCTCTCGCGCGAATCGGCCGAGGAGATTCCCAAGGTCGTCGCTTGGTGCCAGGAGCATGGCATCCAGCACAACACCCAGCTGTATCAGGACTTCGGCGCCAAGAACTGGTCGAACCTCGTGACGCACCAGCAGATGGTCGATGACGGGACCCCTTGCGCCGCCCGCAAGAACATCTGCATCTATCCCAACGGGGACGTCGTTAAATGCTTCGACCATCGGCGCATCCCGCTCGCCAAGGAGCCCTTGGGCAACATCGGCGAACAGGACATCATCGAGATTCTCTGCACGAAACGCTCGACGGAGGTCTCCAAGCTCATGAAGACCTGCAATCTTCCGTGCAAGGCGATGTCCTGCAATAAACCGCAGGTCCTCCTCTTCAAGTGAGCCAGGGCATGCCGGACGTCATCATCATCCGCGGTGCGCCCGGGGTCGGCAAGTCGACGCTGGCGAAGGCGCTGGCCAGCCACTTCCCCAAGGGCGTCCGCCTCGAAGTCGATACCTTGCGCAGCATGGTCATCTCCGTCGACTGGACCAACCAGCAGGAGCATAAGGACCTTCTGCTTGTGGCCGCCCGGCTCACCCGGCATTTCTTGGAACTAGGCTTCAGGCCCGTCCTGGTGGTCGATACCTTCAGTGGGGATAAGGTTCAGCCGTTCCTTGATGCGATTTGCGCCTCAAGCCCAGGCCTCCAGGTGAAGACCTTTGCCCTCCATGCATCGCCGGAGGTGCTCGATCAGCGCCTCATTTCCCGCCCCTCGGATCAGTTCCGGGACTTCGCCGTCTCCAGGAAGCTGAACTCGGATGTCCTGAAGATTCATCGGACAGATGACACACTGTTGGACACGTCCCATGCCTCGGCACAGCAACTTTCGGAAATGGTGATCATTGGCCTCAATAAGCCGTCGGTAACGATTCGCGTCAACAAACCCGGCTAAGAGTGTTCAGATATAGGTGACCGCTGGCCCCCCTTCGTAAACTCACTCCTGCTCTTCCTCGGGCTCTTTTGCGGCGTTTGAATCGCGGACTTTGCGCTCCATGACCGTATGCGAAGCATAATCGCCTTTGCCCTTGGCGATGGCTAGGCCGCGTAGCGCCTCCTCCGGCGAAATGTCCGAGTTGTTCGCCTCGTGCCAGCTCCTGAACTGCTCGATGCCTGCCTTGATGAGGCGCTCTTCGGTCGGGGCGTCGAAGTAGACTCCAAAGTTGTGCTGAACGACGTGGTCGATCACGCCAAGCACCTTCTTGCTGCCGGCGCTGTCGTCGCTGAACGTGCTCAGGAAGACGTAGAGCTCGGGGAAAAGGTGGACTGGGGCCTCCGAGTCGAGGCCCTTTCGGGGCCCCATGCTGTCGTCCAACGCTTGGGTGTAGTTCTTGGCCGCCAGCTTTGCTTCACGCGTATTCTTTTTCCCTTTGCTGCTGGCTTGGCATTGCCAGGCAACCCGGGCCCTGAACATCGCCGCCAGCCCGGGTCGGTGAAGCGGCTCCCTCTCATAGGCGTTTATCAGCTCGAGCTGGTTTTTGAGTACATGCTCCGACCGGAAGTACCTTGGGTTGGTCGCGTATCCGGCCGCGAAGCGCAGGCAGTAGGTGCGCTTTTCCGCATCACCCTTGAAATGCGCCGCAGCCTTTTCCAGCAGCTGCAAGGTTAGCGTACTGGCCTTTTCTTCGAGGATCCCTTTGGCGGCGTGCTTTCCGTATGTCACACGCGCCAGCCAATAGGCACGACCGCACGCGAGTTCCCCAAAGTCTTCGGGCTTTTCTTGGCCATCGGCGAGAAAGGCACCGGCGTCGGCCAATGCTTCCCTTAGGTTCGTGAGCGCCAAGTGCCTGAAAGTGGCAACGCCCGGCAGCTGGGCTCCGCTCAGTAAGCTTAGGCGACCTCTCAGGAACGCCGCGCTATTGGGAGACCTCCTCTGCACCATGGCCACGACCCTAGCCCGCTCCGAGCCCTGATCTGTCGCGCCGTAATGCCTCAGCAATAGCTCCGACAGGCCCGAGTTAGGGTCTTTGGAGAACTTATCAAACTGCGAAACAACCTCCAACTTGAAATCCTTGACGGCCTCGGCCGAGATCGTCCATTCGGCTTGAGGCTGTAGCAGCACCTTGGTCCAGCCGTGCAACAACCTCAAGTAAGGCACTTCGAATGCGGTCCCACCATGCCAGAGCGTCCCCGCGTCCGCGCCGAGATTCACCGGGCTCATAATGGAGGACTTTATCGCCCCTTCGGCCGCCATGCGATTATCCTCCGGCAGCGTCCGAAACTGCCACCAGATACCCCAGGCAATCGCCGGGGCGACCGCGTCCCCTAGGCTGCACCGGATGTGTCGCTCGAAGGGCTCCTCGGGGGCTTCCGAGTGGAGTCCGATGGTTGTGCCGATGAAACGCTCGACCGTTAGCCCGATTGGGATGAGCGGGGGCCATGCGGTGGGGCGGCCGATCTCATAGCGCGATTGGCTCTGGGTCCATGCGCTCAAGTGACGAAGCCGCGCCGCCTCGGCTTTCTTGATGGCTTCTTCCGTGACGGATAGCTTCTTGGCGATGGTTTTTCCGCCGCCGGCGATCTTGCTCGTCGCGAAGGAGAGCAAATTGCCAATGCCCTTGAACCATGCGTTTGTCCGCGTGAGGTCTGCTCCGGCCTTTGGGGCTTCCTTGCCCGCGCAAGCCGCCACTTCTTTTTCGAGCTCCCTGAGGACGGATACGTAGGTAAAGTCTGTGTTTCGGTCGGGCATGGCTGCGTCGGCGCGGGTTTCTAAGGGTGGGCCACACCGGTGAACTTTCGGGCGAGCTTGGAGGCGCTGCTGTCGAAGCATCGCAGGCAACTCTCGCATGTGCCGCAGATGTTATGCGAAAGGACGGTCTCCTTCGAGCCAAGTGGGTCTAGACGGGAGGTGAGGAGTTCGTATACAGGTATTAATCTCACAAAAGAGTAAATTTATTCGTATGATTATCAACTATTTACAATAGTCCACACCTTGTAGTTCAACTGGAATATTGACTGAGTTCAAAAGGCAAACCAGTCTTCTAACACCAGCACCTACCATGTCCAACCTCTCTCGCGCAGCACAGCAGACCACCGACAACCTCCTCAACCTCGGCAAGGCCGTCCAGAACGGCTCGCTGATGGGCGAAGCCAGCTCGATCACGCCTGCCCAGGCCAAGGCGCTCAAGGCGCTCAAGGTCGCCGTCGTGCGCAACGAGAGCGAAGAGGCCTCCAGCCCGGAGGCCGTGCACGTCCTATACACGCGCCGTCCGGCCTTTGTCGCCGCGTTCCTGCACGGCTTGTTGGAAGGCATCTCTCCGATGGGTCCCGAGTTCATGATCCAGGCGATGGACTCCACGATGGCCCTCCTCAAGAAGGCCGGGACGGCCAAGGGCGAGGCCGTTTCCGAGGAGAAGGTCATGGGTGAAGTCATCTCACGGACTCTCGGACAGGTCAAGAGCTGGAAGCCCGCGCCCAGCCAGAAGGAAGTACAAGAAAAGCAGAAAAGCTTCCTCGATGAGCCGGTCAACGGCATCGGCTTCCCGGATTACATCCGCCGCGCCCTGAACAAGAGTGCCCGCGAGCTCGAGAAGCTCACCGAAGGCGTCCTCAAGGACCTCGAGAAGGCGGAGCAGTCCGTCGGCTCCGTCGAACTGATGGTCGAAGGCGTGCCCGGCGAAATCCTGGCCGGCGAATGGATTCCGCTCCCCGTTTCCGGCGTGCGCATCAACGCCGCCCGGGTCAGCCGTATCGTAGCGAAACTGTCCCGCCGAGGGGTGGGCTACACCAAGGCAATGGTGATCCTCAACGCGATTGTCGCCGCCTCCACCAAGAACGCCTAACTCCATGTCTCAGAAGTTCCCCCATGTTAAGCTGGAGGACGTCGCAAACGTCCGCGCCGGCATTCCGTCTCGAGAAATCGACCGGCCCAGCGATGACGGCGTCATCCCGGTCAAGGTGATCAACCCCATCGGGTTGGCCGGCACCTACCTCAGCAAGGTTGAAGGCGAGGACGCCTCGCTCCCTGGTCCGGTGGCTACCCGCCATGGCCTCAAGGAAGGTGATATCCTGACCCCTTCTCGCGGAATCTTCCGAGCCTCGCTCCTTGATAAGGAGCCTGAGCAGCTTTCCGGCGGATTCCAGCTGGTGGCCGGGCCCCTCTGTCATGTCATCCGAGTGGACGCGGATAAGGCCGACCCGGCGTATGTGGCCTGGGTCCTCTCTACGCCGACCATCCAGGCGAAGATGACGGCTTCCGCCCGAGGCGCCGCGGTGCGTCTCTACTCACGTGACGCGCTGGCGGAAGTCGACTTCCCTCTTCCGCCCATCGAGATGCAGCGACTGTTGGCTCGCGCGGCTCGGGATGCGCAGGCGCTGATGATCGCACGCCGCGACGAGGCTAGACTCGAGCTGGCCATCACTACCCAGGAGCTTTCCGAAATCCTCGGCTTCAACGCCTAAACCCTATGCCCGCTCCTCTCTCTCCAGCCGCGCGCACGCGCTTGGCGTCCATCAGCAAGCAGCTGAAGGCTAAGTTCCCCGACTCCGATAGCCGCTTGGCGGCGGTCGCCTACGCTATTTACGTGTGTCAGGGCGCCCGCCGAAGCAACGAGAACATGCCTCGCTTGTTCTCGGCCGCCCAAGTGGTGCTCCCGGATTACCTTAATAGCATTTCGGTGCTGGATTACTTCCTCAACGAGGAAGCCGACGGCCCGGTCGATCAACAGCCACTCGCTTACCGCGCAACCCGGCTCATCAACGACCTTGCCAACCTCAACGCCGGGAGCGTTGACCTGACGTCCAAGGCTAAGCTCTCTGCTAACTGGATGGAGCTTCCGGCCCGTGAGCTGCCGTTCCAGCTCCTGCTCTTGGACAAGATCGCTGACCCGGCCGAGCTCATCGAGCTGGACCCGCGCCTGCCATCCCTCGTCTTGGGACAGCTTATCCGCATCGAGACGAGCGATACAGACCAGCCGTCCGAGATTATCCCCGCCGGGCTTGCGGAGCTCATCGCCAAGGCGTTCCCCCTCCTTCCCGGGCAGGCCGCGCTCGATGTCACGTTCGGGCTCGGTGGCATGACCGCTGCCGCCTTGGAGGAAAGCCCATCCGCACGTTTCTTCGCCCAAGAGGTTGAAGGGCGCGCTCTCCAGGCGTTTCTTGGCTGGTTGCGCATCCAGATCATGCCGGGTGCGGAGTCCGCATTGGTCCAGCTCGGAGACCCCCTCACCCACGCTTTCGCCAACTTGGCTAAGACCCGTCCGGTTGACCTGGCCTACGTCTACGAGATCGAGCCCACCCCTAAGGGAGAGCTACTTCGCTTCATGACGCAGCACTCCGAGTCGGGCGAGCGCCTTGTTTCCCTGTGGGAGGCCGCGAAAAGCCGACTGAACCAAGTGGAGTCCGAACTTGAGCAGGTCGAAAAGGAGCGCGCCGCAATCGGTTACCGCAAGGAAGACGAAGCCCGTGCCGTTCGTCCCGCGGCCGAGCGTGAAGCCGTTGGACGCGAGCTCGAGCATCGACTCAAGGACCTCAGCTTTCGCCGAGAAAGCCTCAGGGCGATGAAGGATCACCTGCGGGGCGAGTTTGAAGAAATCGACGGCCGGCTCCGTGCCTCCCGACGAGAGTTCCGCGAAGCTGGCCTGTCCGTTAATCGCAATGACAGCCGAGACCTCAAGCTGATCAAGCATGCCCTTGGTGAAGTGACGGCCTCAGGGGCCGTCGTCGCCGTGGTCTCCGGGCGTAACCTTATCCGGCCTGCGATCGTCCGCGCGCTTCGTGCCTATCTTCCCTCCGACCAGAACTGGCTCGACACGGTTGTCGAACTTCCGCGCGGCGTCGCCGGCGCGGGAGAGCGCGTCGCGATGCTGGTCTTCCGTAAAGGTCGCACGGCCAAGGACGTGCTCTTCGTGGACGCCTCCCGCATCGCCGCCGTGGTTAAGGCAGGCTCGGAAGACGCGGTCATCGACATCACCTCGCCCGAATTGCCAACCCTCCGCCGCCAGCGAGTCGAAGACCTTTCCGAGGCTTTCGTCAACCGCCTCGCCGAGATCATCCGCGACCGCGTCGAGTACGATGGTGTCTCCGCGAAGGTTGAGATCTCGGTCGCACTCGGCGAATCGATCGACCTTCGGCCGCAACAGCACTTGAGCTCTCTCGGCTCGGCGCGCATCACGATCGAGAAGCTTCGTCAGAGGCTGCAGGCTTCCGTCGAGCAGACACGCAAGGCCTCCGCCGCGCTCCAGGCATCTCGCGCGGCGCTCGGTCTCGCTCCCCTCAATCCTCAGTCTGGGCCGGCCGCGCCTCGCCCCTCAGGAAGCTGATCTGACCCCCATTTTTCGACGGTTATGACGGGCCCTTTTCGGGGTCTAGCGTGAGCTGTCGTCCCAATTTCCCCTCAACCGACCCAAAATAATCCGCACGAACATGAAATACGTTCCGACAAATAAAAACGGGCAAAACGTCGCTTCCATTGGCTTCCATGCAACGAATGCCTTTGAGGCGTTTTTCGCCTCGATTTCGCCCCCGCCCCCGAAAATGCCCCCTAAGGCCTTCCTTTCGGGGGTCCCGGGCTCCGACACCTATGGCGCCCTCGTCCACAACGGACGCCAGGGAGCCTATATGTGTATGAATGCTCCTCAAAATACCTCCTCCACCGACATCCGCTCCATCCTCGGCCCGCTGGTCGACGTGCAGGGCCTCACCACGGAACCCAACGCGCCGCAGACGAAGTTCCGCGCCCTCGTGACGCCGATCGCCAACCCCAAGGATGCCAGCGACTCTCCCCTCTTCTACAAGCCCTACGGCGCCTGTGGCACGGTGACGGGTTCCGTTCACTTCCTCTACGTCGCCTCGCAAGACCAGTACGTGGTCGTCGACTGCGGTGCCCTGCAGGGTGAATCGGAAGGGCAGGGGCTCTACGATCCTTGGGCCTTCCCGGTGGCTCCCGCCAAGGTCTTCGCCTTGGTCATCACGCATGCCCACCACGATCACATCGGCCAACTCCAGAAATGGCTCGAGGCTGGCTTCACCGGCAAGATCTACTGCACGCAGGCCACCGCTAAGCTGATGGCCGCGCGCATGGACCTCGTGCTCGACGAGCCCGTGGCCCCCGATGCCGATGAGGAAGACCGTCTCGCAAACCTCCATGGTCGCGTGGTCTGCCCCGATGCGGACCCTTCTTACGCCTTCGGCGACTACTTCCCGCTGGAGGGCCTCGATGGTATCACCATGAGCTTCATGCCGACGGCCCACCTGCTCGGCGCCGTGTCCGTCCAGATTTGCGCCGACGTCCCTGGTCGTCCTAAGGCGTCGATTCATTTCTCCGGTGACGTGGGCCCTCTCACCGACGCGACCAAGCACCTTGGGCTCGCCGCCGCCCGCCAGCCTTGGGCCGCCATGTCCCCGACGGTCGTCCTTGAGTCGACCTACGGCGACCGCCCGGATCGTGATGCCAAGTGCCTCGACGGTCGTGCGCGGCTCCAGGCGCTCGCCGGCGTCATCAGCTCCGCCAACGCCCTTGGTAAGGGGGCGTCTCTCGTGATTCCCGCCTTCACCCTTGGCCGCACCACGGATGTGCTCTCCGACATCCTGTTCGTTCTCCTGACGATGCAGGACGAACTCTGCATCCTGCCGGAAGAAGGCGTGCCGCAGATCTCCATCTGCTCCAACCAGGCGGGCAGCTTCGCCCGCATCGTGGGCGAGTCGCTCCTGGTTGTCGGTCCGGATGGCCAGCCCCGCTGGCGTAACCCGCACTCCGCCCTTGCCGGCCTAATCGGCCCGGAGACCGTTGCCAAGCTCTTCGACCCTGATGCCGAATGCGATGGCCGCTTCGATGCTCTCTTCCGCATTCACTACTCCAAGAAGCCGGTGCGCGAAGGTGGCCTCGCCATCATCATCGCCGGCTCGGGTACGACCACCGAAGGCACCATCGTGGGCACCATCTCTGACCTCGCCACCGACGCCCGCTCGACGATCCTGCTCACGGGTTACTGCCCGGAGGAGTCCCCTGCCGCCCAGCTGCGTGAGCTGGCCAAGAAGACCCGCGAGGAGCGCGCTCAGATGAAGCTGGGCTTCCCGAAGAAGAAGTCCGGCAAGCCGATGTTTGCCGACATCCCGGGCGACGAGGTCCGCATGAAGGTCGAAGACCTGTCGCCTTTCTACTCCGGTCACGCTGACGGCAAGGCCTTGGTCGAGTACGTCCATGGCTCCAAGCCCAAGGACAGCGACGTCGACGTCATCCTGGTCCACGGCTCCGATCCCGCCCGCGAGGCCCTCGCCATCCGCCTCAAGCAGCCCAACGCCGCAGGCGCCCGCCCGGTCCGTAACGTCTACTGCCCGTCGCCGGTCTCTCCTTGGTACGACCTGGCCTACCGTCGCTGGGTTCGCCCGGACTGCGGTGAGCTGCGCTCCTCCGAGTGCTTGCGCTCGTACAAGAAGGAGGGTGGCCTCCGTAACGCCCAGTCGGTCATCATGTCGATCTGCCACTCGCTCGTTAAGTACTTCAACTTCAACTGTACGCACCCCGCCCCGGACGCGGAGAACGTCTGGAGCATCGTTGCCACGGATGCCGGTATCCATCATGAGGTGAAGGCTCGCCCGATGGGGGATGGGTACGTCCAAATCGAGGTTTCGTCGCGCATGGGGGTCTGTGATAGCCGTACGGACATCGCCCTGCGCCTGTTTCCTTGGGCTTCCGTGATGGGCTACCTGACCCGGGCCAAAGCGTCCGGCTACGCGCCGGTGAGTTCTGCCGAGGAGGTCGAAGCCCTGCTGATCCGCATCAAGGATACCTCCCGTAAGGTCCCGATCTTCCTCGTCGGTAAGCCGCGAGACGATAAGTCCCATGCCCACTTCATTGCGAAGCGCTGGGTTCTGGGCTCGGGTGAGGTCTATGTGGTCACCCGTGAAGGCCGGGATCACCTGGCTGAGCGCGGGGTGGAGATGGGGGCCTCCATCGGCCTCATGTACGGTTGCGACCCCCTCAAGGAGCCTACCATGCTCTTCGCCACCCAGCCCCAGGACCAGGCCCACGAGATCATCGCCGAGCTCAACAAGGCCGACGACCTTAACCGCCTAGCCAGCGTCTCCCCGGCCGCCCAATCTTGGGCGGCTTGAAACAGGAGGCCGGAACTACCTTTCGCCCAGCGACTTGGAGTCGACATGCGGAAGTGCGAGGAGAGTTTCCCTGTCAGATGCGGAGGTTGACTCGTCCAGGTCCTCTGGCCATATTGGGGGTCTGGCCCTTCAAGGGGTCGTTCTTACACATACCAATGGACAAACCAGCTCCTCGCGATGAGGGCGGGTTTTCGGAGGCAGCCTTAGAGCAATTGTTGGAGGCCCAGGCACTGGGACTCTGGCCGTTGAGCGATGGCGCCGAAGACATCCTGCCGTCTGAGGACTCGGATATCAGCTGATCTACGGTTGTTGCTAATGACGCACCTAGTGCGTGTTGATCATCTAAAAGAAAGCCCATGCCGCCGAGCGGCTGGGCGAATCTCCGGCCCGGGCACGCAGTGCCCGGGCCGGTTCTGTTTGGCGGGGTAACGGCTTGAGGCAGGCCGCCGTCGGTCTATTGATGTCTTATGGAACCCCTGCATTACGAAGATCTGCCCAAGAGCGTGGAGGAGTGCTGGGAACTCCTCGGTCCCGAGAACCACGGGACGGCGATCCAGGCATTCATAGAAAACGGAGCCGACAAGAACGGGGACGACCTGGTCAAATACAAGAAGACATTGCTCAAGCTATCGGGCGCCTCGGATATCCCGAGGCTATTCGATAACTGGAGCCCCGAGAGGAAGGCTTCCAAGACGCTCGAGCACATAGACAGGGATAAGATATCGCATTCGAAGGATAACTTCGTGCGGTACTGGCTCTTGACTTACAGACGCCCGTCCATCTGCGCCGTATTGGACGCCGCTGGAATCCCCAACGAGGAGGGATATATCCGTGATGATTACAAGAGCACGACGGTAGGGACCTGGAGGAAGGGTCTGCCAACGCTATGGCAGCAGGAAGAACTATTCGTAAGGCTTTACCTCGGATACGTGCTTAGCGGGACGCGGAAGGGGAAGGTGGATGGAATCTGGACTCCTTTGGCCGAGGCGCTGGGCAAGGGAACCCCCAACCCGAGGCTCGAAGCACTCCCTGCGCAGGTGGGAGCGCCGGCTGAAGTGAAAGCCCCCGAGGAGGAAGGCCCGGACAAAGCCAAGCCAAGTAAGGCGGAAGACTCGGGGGAGTTCCTCCTTTATGAGCAGGAAATCATCAAGGCCCTGGCAAGGGGCGCAATTTCGCGCACGGATTCCCTTGATGCGGAGGACGCCATAGAGATGGCGAGGCAGGTAATCGACGACGCTCCGGGGCGGGCGAGGGTGTTTTTCCTGCTGGGTTTCGCGCAAGCGCTGCACAAGCGCAAGGCCGACCTAGGCGAGATCTCGGGAATAAACAAAGACCGGGTGCTCTGGTTCTTCAGTGGCTACGCGCATGGTCTGGTGCGTCAGACCGACTTCAAGGGCGTCGTGGCTTTCGTAAAGGAGTCGGCGGAGATGTTCAGCTCCTTCCTCGAGACACCCGAGCACCCTGCGTTTAGGCAGTCGCATGAATTCTTGACCGAGGCCATGGCGCAAGGCGAAGAAGCGACGCTCTTCACGAGGTTGATCCAAGCCGGCCGGCATAGCTATGGCGAGGTAGACTGCTTCAGGTTGACTCTCCAGGGGTTCGCGATGGCACGTGAGCTGACTAGTCATCGCAACTACGACAGCGTGCTGAACCTCTGCTCGGTGCTCAGGGAGTTGGTTGAGAGGCTGGCGTCCAGCAAGCTGGCTGGATTCGCGAAATTCGGTAAGAATTCGCTCAAGGGGCTGAAGCGGCGTGAGGCGATTGCGTTGCTAGGTAAAGGGGACCTCGAAGGCGCACGGACCATCTTCGGACAGCTCGCGGCCGAAGGCGACAGCCGCGAAAAAGTGGAGGCAAGGGCTTGGATCGCGATGGCGAACGCGGGCCTGACGGACTTCTTCGCCGTGTTTCCTTCCCAGACGCGAGAAGTGTTCACCAAGTCGGGCGAGCGCATGCAGGCTGTTTTGCGGGAGATTACCCAGCAGCGCATAGAGGTAGCCAAGCTGTCCCACGTGGTCAGCGTATGCGCCGGAATGGCGGAGTACTGCATGAGGAACTATCCTGCCGCCCTCACCCATTTCAGGAATGCGGCGGACATCATCATGCAGGAGGGAAGGCCGGCGGGCAGCAAGGCATACCTGTGGATAAGGTTGATGCGTTCCGCGTCCCAGCTCATGAGCATGGATTTCGCGAATCCGGCCGACATCGTGGCCGATTTCGAGGCGATAGCCAGATCTAAGATCAAGCCGTCGAGTTGGTTCTATGCGGAGCTCGTTGAGCCGGCTGTGCTATTCCCCGACAGTCGTCTGCTGCCTATAGTGCTGGAGGGAATTCCCGACCAAGATAGCGAAAAGTACTTCTTGGCATACCAAAACGCGGACCTGTTGGCGAGCGACCACCAAAAGCGGATTGCCTATGCACAATGGCTTCCGAACTCGAAGCGGAGGAAAAAAGCCATCCACGAGCAACTCTGCCAGGTCATTCGCTGGGACATCAAGTGCGGCAGGGCCGAGGCGGCCGAGTTGGCCTTGGACTACCTTGAGCAACTAGCCGAAGAGTCCGAGGAGTTCGCAAGGGATTTGCTGAATTTGCTGTCTGAGGCGGGAGTGGTGCCGGACCTCATGGAAGAAGCGGCGCAACTTGAGCTGCGCATTCGCCTGCTGCTTCGGATTGGCCGGGACACGGACGCGGTCCAGCTGATGTTGGAACGCTTCAGAAAAGCGGCGACATCCGGCAACGCGTGGCACAGGGAGCAGTCCTTGGGGATGCTCTCGGAACTCCAGGCCACCGGGGCGGATCTATCGCAGGTGGGCGCGATCGCCGCCAGGTTGCACGCGGAGTTTGACGCTAACAGCAGAGCGAACGACATCATCGCCACGGCCGGCAGGGTGAGAATCATCTACGTGGGCGGAAACGAGATCCAGCAACGATACGAGAACGACATCGTCTCTGAGCTGGCCGTCGAGCATCCCAACCTGAAGGTCGACTTCGAGTATCCGGGCTGGTCGAGCAACTGGGCCGCCGTCGCGGACGGCATCAAGTCGCGCTTGGGTGATTATGACGGGCTGGTCCTGAGTTACTTCGTCAGGACGATATTCGGACGAACGGTACGCAAGATGTGCACGGACGCGTGCCCCTGGTGGGCCGCGCCCGGCCACGGAAAGGCCAGCATCAAGCGAGGCATCTTGGCGGCGGCTAGGCACGCTGCGTCTCGTCGAACCAAGGGCAGGGCTTAGGGCATGTGGCCGATTCATGAAGCGTAGTTCCATGCGGTGTTTATTGGGTTAAAGCGAACTTCGGCTGGTTCGTGAAACCATGGAGATGGCACGCGACCCGCATGCCACTTGCGGCCCGATGGGGTCGTGGCACGGTGCGCTTTGCCATGAGCAAACAGAACAACAACTCCTCGAACCAGCAGAACGCCAACAAGGGCAGCAACGGTACCAACAAGGCCTACGACAAGGCCCAGGGCAACCGGGGCTGGCAGATGAACCCCCAGAACCCGGCCAACAAGAGCCGCGGCAACCAGTCCAAGTGACCTGAGCCATGAAGATTCACCAGAAGCTCAAGAAGCTCAGCGATCACCTCGAAGGCGGCCTCATCGGCCGACGCGATCACGCCCGGATGCTCCTCCTCGCCGCGGTGGCCGGGGAGAACGCCATCCTGTTCGGCCCGCCCGGTACCGCGAAGAGCCTCCTCGCGCGGCGCCTGAAGGACTGCTTCGCCGAAGACGTCCGATACTTCGAGTGCCTGCTGACGAAGTTCAGCATGCCCGAGGAGGTCTTCGGGCCTGTCTCCCTCAAGGGACTGGAGAAGGACATCTTCCGCCGCGTCTACGACCGATACATGCCGGGAGCCGGAGTCGCCTTCATCGACGAAACCTTCAAGGCCAACAGTGCCATCCTCAACTCGATGCTGACGATCCTGAACGAACGAGAGTTCGATACGGGTAACGAACGCGTGAAGGTACCGCTCCGCTGCGTCGTCGGAGCCAGCAACGAGATGCCCAAGGAGGCCGAACTCGAGGCGCTTTACGACCGTTTCATCATCCGTATGCGAGTGGACCGCCTGCAGGACGAGGAGCAGTTGACCCAGTTTCTCTTGGGTGTCGGCGAGTATCAGGCCCCCGGCGATGGTCTTCGACTTACCAAGGCAGACCTGGAAATCATCGAGAAGACCTCGAAATCACTTCCCGTGGATGGGCCGACCGTTGCTCTCCTGGTTGAGCTCAGGGAGTGGTGCCAGGGGCAAGGCATCAAGATGTCGGATCGCCGGTTGGGTAAGATCAAGCGCTTGCTTCAGGTCGCCGCGGCCACCTCGGACAGGGATTCGGTCAGCCTCTCCGAAGCATGGGTTGTCCGTCACTGTGCTTGGGACGATTTCACGTCGGATCAGGCCGAGAAGCTCGCCGAGTGGTTGGATAGCCGGGTCGACAAACAGCAGCATAACCTTGCTGGACTCCGTGCCTTGGTTGAGGCCGAGAAGAAGGCCTACGCCGGTAAGGCCCAAATCCAGAAGAGGGACAACCAAGGCAACCCTATCTACCTTAACGCACGCGGAGTGGAGACGACCAAGCCGGAGGTCGAAGGGTACGCGTACAGCCCTTCCGACGATAACGGAGGGTCGCTGTACACCGAAGAGCAAATCAAGGTGAAATTGCGCACCGATAGGCAAAGCGATAACTACAACGGTGGGCGTATCGTGGTCAACGGCAGCTGGACGGACCTAGAGCAATACTTCAACAGCAATTACCGTAGCCTCCTCCAGAAGGAGAAGCACAAGCCCAAGTTCGAGAACGGCGTCTACACCCTTGAACAGCGCGAGCGGTTCAAGGCGAGTACGGCGACTTTGCTCGAACGCTTGATGGCCAAGGGCGCTGAGATTTCGGGGCAGGTCGATAAGCTGACGCAGTCTCTGGAGCAGTCTCCCTGGACGCCCAAGGAGTACCAAGAGAGCCATGTCGCTGGTCTTAAGGCCAATCTGCAGGAGTTGGGCAAGTTCCAGGCGGCCCTCGAGGAGGTGATCGCGGGCTACGACAAGCTGCTGGTTACCAGCGACACCGAGAAACTTACCGACCCTCAGGCATGAGCGACTCCCTCCACAGCCTGGATCTAGATAGCACCAGCCTACTGGCCCGCCTGCCTGCTGGACTCATCTCGTCGGCCGCGACCTGCCGTATCGATGGTCTTCGCCAGACGATCGAAGGCGCCGCCGTCTGGAGGGACGCCCTCCTCAAAGGCCTGATGCCTGCGGAGGAGAACCCGTGGCCGGCCGGTCCGATCGGCAAGGCCCTCCGCAGTTCATTCCCGCAGGGGCTTCTGCGGTTCACCAAGGGGAACAAAGACGTCGCCGACGCCGTCGTGGAGAACCTTCTGCAGATCGCAGACGGTCTTCGAAATGACTGGGAGAGCAGGGTCGCCGATGAGCTTGAGGCTTGGCTTAACGCCGAGAAGGAGAGGCGTGAACTTGCGGCTAAAGAGGAAGAGGAAGCTGCGAACAATGAAGACGCGACGGTCGAGCAGAAGAGGGTGGCGCCTGTTCCTGTGAGCAACCAGGAGTCTCGGCACAAGGCGGCCGAGATCCGGGCCGGCCTGGAGCAAGAGCTGGCCGCGTGGGCGTCTACGAGGATGGAGAAGGCCTGGGGCGAGCAGCTCTACGGCTGGTCCTCCGTGTTTGAAGTGTTCGGTCAGCTTCAGGCTGAAGTATCGTTCGGCTGGGACCTTTCCAGGGGCCTCCTTAAGCACGTGGGATGGGCGAAGGTCGAGCAGATGAACAGCCTCCTCAAGTCTCTCCCGCAGATCGCCGAAATCGCCAAGGCCCTCGGCCGGGCGAAATCCTCCGACAAAGAACTCGGTCCCGAGGAGCGTATCATGGCCAAAGTCTCGCGCGTCCGGGAGGAGCTCCAATGGGTCGAGGCGCCCGACGCGCGCACCCATACGGATGGTATCCATAAGTCGGACGACATCCCGCGGATGCTGCCGATGGAAGGCTCGCTCTACCGTCATCCTGTCTTCCGTAAACTTTGGAAAGCCAAGTTCATCGAGCGCTCCCTGGCTTGCTACCAGATCAAGGGGCTGGCCCAACGACGGAAACTCACCGAGGAGTGGGTGGAAGAGGAGCAGGTCGTGCGCAAGAAACTCGAGCGTGGCCCTATCATCGTCTGTTTGGATACTTCCGGGTCCATGTCCGGCGTTCCCGAAACCGTTGCTAAGGCCATCACCTTGGAGGCCATGCGTCTGGCCCATGCCGAAAACCGCGACTGCCTCCTCTTTGCCTTCAGCGGCTGTGGTGATGTCGCGGAAATGGAGCTAGACCTCAGCCCTGGCGGCATCGAAGGCCTCTGCGCTTTTCTCTGCATGTCTTTCCATGGGGGTACCGATGTCTCCGGGCCGATCGCAGCCGCTACTCGGAAGCTGGAAGGCGCCAAGTGGAAGCGTGCGGATATCATCATGGTCTCCGACGGCGCCTTCGACGTGCCTGACGAAACTCAGCATACCCTCGAAGAGGCCAAGAAGAAGCATGGACTCCGCGTCCACGGCCTCCTCATCGCGAGCGGCGGTTATGGACTCTCGTCCATGCGCAGCCTCTGCGACCCCGTCCATGTCTTTGGCGACTGGCCGGCGGTCAGGGGGCTTTGATTATGAGGCAGTTTATCCTCGCCCGTTTCGGCCGGCACGGCCGCGGCGCGTGAGGTCACCTCTCACTTTCAACCATAGAAAGGAGCACAACATGTCCAATCAAGGTAATGGCGGCAACTGGCCCAGCACCACCGGAAATCCCTCCGGCGGCGGCCGCGGCAACGGTCCGCGCAAGTAAGCTCCACGAAGAGCGATGGATGCAAGGGGGCCACGCTGTGGCCCCCTTTTTCGTAACCTTGTATAAGTTAATTGGGAATGCGCTTCCCAGCGCAGGGTCCGACGCTAAGTTAGTGGGTACCCCGCCATGGAGACATGGGACTACACTTGCCACCAGTCGCCCGACCAGGCGTTTAACACGGTCCGTTTCCATGTCCGGACCAAGGTGCTGGAACTGGGCGGCGGCGTGGCGCTCAATGGGGAGGGTATCGACCTCGACTTCATCGGGTTCGACGGGGTGGCCCGGGTTCGTTTCACGAAGACCAAGATTGGCACTCGCGTGAGCGTCAGCGTCCCCGACGTACTGCGCGAAAAGGCTTCCGCCTTGTTTGCCGAGCTAATTCGCAAGAAGAAGCTTAAGCCATTTGAAAAACTCGCGGAGATTCCGGTGGAGCGAAAAGCCTTCACTCCGGCCATCGACATTCTCCGTCAGTATTTGGCTAATCCCGACTTCTCCAAACATGTGGAGATACTGCCGACCGCACTCGTCCATGCCGAGCGTTGCCTGTACGAGCATGATGGCAAATTGGGCAAGGCCTTGACCAACCTAGGCAACTTCGCCGCCAAACGGGTAGGGAAGAATATCCCTGTGCATCGCCTGGCCAATCTCGCCCGCGATACCGCGCTAGGTAGCGTCTACCGCCCGATGGTGTCGGAGACAGTCGTCCGCGTGCACGGTGACCACTACCGCTTCGAGTATCAAGGTCGCCGCCTGATCTTCTCCGAGCACATCACCCTTGGCGGCGGCTACCCTAAGGAATGCATGTCGATTCACTTCCTCTGGGATGAAACCCGCGCCAAGCTCGTCATCGGGTACTTCGGCGAACACCTCCCCACCTCCCTCGATAAATGACAATCCCTCCCCATCTCCGTTCCCTGAAGCAAGGCATGTCCGAGGCTTTGGGGCATTATGTGTACCTCTATGTCGACCCCCGGGATGGGAAGGTTTTCTACATCGGGAAGGGCAAGGGCGAGCGCTGCCTGGACCACCTCTACGAGGACGATGACCATCCGAAGGTGAAGCGCATCAAGGAGATCTTCGCCGCGGGCCTTGAGCCCAAGATTGAAATTCTTGCCCATGGCATGGCCACGTCGGCGGAGGCCTACTTGGTCGAGGCAGCTGCCATCGACCTTGTCGGCCTCAAGGAGCTGACCAATAAGGTGGTCGGCCATAACAGCCTTCTCTATGGCCGTAAGAGCCTCAAAGAGCTGGAAGTCTTCTACGCCCCTACGAACGCCGACATCCCCGATCCCGTAGTCCTTATCCGCATCAGCGAACTATACCGTAATGGCATGTCTGCCCAGGAGCTCTACGAGATTACGCGCGGGGTCTGGAGGCTTGGCTTAGACCGAGCTAGGGGGGCCAAGTACGTCTTCGCCATCTTCGAAGGCATCGTCAAGGAGGTCTATGAGCCTGAATCGTGGCAGGAAGCGCGCGTCGGCGGTTATCAAACCCGGAACGACCTGATCCCCGCCGATGTCGAAGGTCGGATCGAGTTCATCGGTAAAGTCGCCCTGGCGGCTATTCGCTCGAGGTACATCGATAAGGCCGTCGCCAACTATTTCGCCGTCGGCGCCCAGAATCCCTGCAAGTACGTCAATTGCTGAATCAAGACCGTTGTGGGTTAATCAATCGATCGTTAAAATCTGTTAATGAGAAACTACAGCTGATCGTATTTGTCTGCACGTCCTCTGGATTTATCGACGGGATATTTAATGGCGTTCTTGGCTAGTTTATCGCGGATGGCCGAGGGTATGTCGATTTTGGACTCATGCGCCAGAATCAGGGCAAAGACGAGCACGTCGGCTAGCTCTTCCCTGACTTTCGCAGGGTCGGCCAACTTGGCGTCTTTCCAGAGAAAGCATTCAAGCAGTTCGGAGGCCTCGATGGATAACCCGGTGGCGAGGTCCTTGGCGTTGTGGAATTGAGCCCAATCGCGCTCATCTCGGAATGCTAGTGCTTCACGCTGGAGGTCGAGTAGGTCGGACATGATATTCTACAATAGAATTGATTGAGTAGGCATAGGGAAGAGTATCGTATCATGCTTTTGTATCAAGGAACATCCAAGGAGTTTGTCATCGAAACCACCAAGAACGAAATCGTCGACAGGCTGGAGGAGTCGTTCAAGCGGCAGATGGGTTACGGCCCCTCCGTGGCGGAGCGACGTTCCTGGCAGAATTCGCTTCGTGCCATGGCTTTGGTCGTGGGAATGTCAGGGCTTAAGAATCACGGGGTGGGTATTGAGTACCAATTACCAGGATCATCGAAGCGTCTCGACTTCATGATTTCAGGTTTATCCGTGGATAAAAAGAAGGAGGCGGTGATCATTGAGCTCAAGCAGTGGGAAAAAACCGAGGCGGGCGACGGCGATAAGGTGGTGACTTTTGTCGGGCAACGAGACCGGGACGTGCTTCACCCGTCCGTTCAGGTGGGACATTATAGGCAGTACCTGACCGACCAACTTGAGGTTTTGCATGAGGGTAACACCTCCATTCGACTCAGTGCCTGCTCTTATCTCCACAACTATTCCCTAGAGGAGAAAGACCCCCTGTTCGACGACAAGTTTAAGGCTGTTGTGGCCAAAAATCCCGTGTTCAGCAAAGATGACGTCGAGAAGCTGGTTGAATACCTGAATGCCTTGGTGCCATGCGGAGATGACGGGGCCGTCGTGGAGGAAATTATCCAGAGCAAGGCCAAGCCCAGCAAAAAGCTTCTGGAAGAGATACATCGAGTGGTTAAGGACGATTCCAGGTACGTACTGTTGGACGAACAAATCATCGCCTATAATCGAATCATCTCCGAGGTTAAAAGGTCTGCCAAAACAGGAGAAAGAGCTGCGGTCATCGTGCGCGGAGGCCCAGGCACTGGAAAATCTGTAATCGCTTTGAACGTCATGGGGGAACTGTCACGAATCGGCCATAATACCCACTACGTCACCGGCTCGAAGGCGTTCACTGAGACGATCCGCAAGATTCTCGGCACTCGTGGTGCCCAGCAGGTCAAGTTCTTCAATAGCTACATGACAGCGGAGATGGGCGCGATCGATGTGATGGTGTGCGATGAAGCGCACCGAATCCGGAAGACGAGCAACAACATGTACACGAAGAAGGACAAAAGGTCCAACAAGAGCCAGTTAGAGGAGTTGTTCGACGCATCCAAGGTGGCAGTCTTCTTCATCGATGACAGGCAAATCGTAAGACCTGACGAAATCGGCTCCTCGCAGCTCATCGCGGAATTCGCCCGATCCAAAGACATCCGTCTATATGAATGCGACCTCACAGCGCAGTTCAGATGTAATGGATCAGACGCCTTCATCAATTGGGTTAACCACACCCTCAACATAGAGGTCACAGCCAACCCATTCTGGGAGGCCACGAATCCTTTTGAATTCAAGATTTTCGATAGCCCGGAAGCATTGGAGAAAGCCATCCATGCCAAGGCAGCCGAGAAAGCTTCTGCTAGAATGTCGGCCGGCTTTTGCTGGAAATGGTCCAATCCGGATGCCAAAGGCAACCTCCTTGATGATGTTGTAGTTGGAGATTGGAAGCGACCGTGGGACGCGAAGCCTGGGGCTGGTCGTTTAGCCAAGGGCATACCGCCTGCGGCTCTTTGGGCGTATGACCCTAATGGCCTTGGTCAGGTCGGATGTGTCTACACAGCTCAAGGTTTTGAGTTCGACTATATAGGGGTCATCATCGGTAAAGACCTCGTATACCGTTCGGACAAAGGCTGGGTTGGCGTAAGAGAGGAGTCTTGTGATACGATGGTCAAAAGGTCCAAAGATAAGTTCGTCGATCTTGTGAAGAATACCTACCGGGTTCTCCTTACTCGTGGCATGAAAGGTTGCTACGTTTACTTTATGGATGACGAGACACGAAAGTTTTTCGAATCTAGGATCACAAGAAACTAAGAATAGACCGAACTTACATTTCTAACCACACATTCTATGAAGAACGCACGATTGGTTTTGATCTTCAGCCTCATTATTCTCTCTGCCTGCGGTAAGTCTCCCTCCGCCAGATATGACGCAGGCTATGGCGATGGCTATGCTGAAGGATATAATACCACGCTGCAAATTAGGTCGACGATGGTTGAAGGCGCATGGGATGACGAAAATTACAAGCGGGGTTATGATGAGGGTCGAGCGGAAGGCGTTAGGGCGGCTCTCGAGAAGCGGAATCGTTAACTCTGGCTAAAATTTCGCTTGGTCTTATGCGAAGAAAGCATGTTTTTGATTTAGATGTTTCGGCTTCATGTCTCTTAAATGATTTATGTATAGGTAGTGCTGAACGCTTTTTCCTTGATTTGGAAAGTGACGCGAGGAATTAACTGGACGCGGCTATGACGCATGGGTGGCTGGACTGGGGTCGGCGACGTGGGAGGATGCGGCATGAGCAGCCTCCATCATCTTCCTCCGGCCGCGTTGGCGGCTTTCACTCGGTTATACCCTAAGGCGCGGGAGAGACGGTCGCATGAAGCAGGTGGTCGCCATTTGGCGGATTTGGGTCATGAGACGGCGGCCTTGGAGCTTCAACAGGGTAGGGTGTTGCTGAGTTTGGCTCGCGATTGTCCGTTCGGGGAGATTTCGCCGGCTTACCTGGCGATCTTCGTTTACCGGCTCGCCGCGCTCTGCCCGGAGGTCGGGGTGGCCTACTCCCCTGGTTACTATCACCCAATCGTGGCCACGCTGTCGCTGGAGGTTCCCGCCGAGGCCCCGGAGGCAGCTTGGTCAGCCGCCATCCAGGCCACGGTGTCGCGGCTGGAGGCGGCTTTGGATAAACAGCGAGACGCCGCCCGTGGCCTTTCCGACGATGGGCCGGGGGAGGATAGCCGAAACTGGCCGGAGGTCGCGGTGACGACCGAGCAGCTGGTGGTGCTCGGGCAGTTGGCCGATGATTTCGCCAAGGCGCAGTCCAATCACGACCTTCACGCGATCGGATTGGTGGAGGAGCGCTTCCACCGTCGGCTGCGGAGCTTCGGCATCCTGAAGCCGGAAAGGCCGTGGATCGGGTGCCTCCGGCTTGATGAGCTCAACTCCGGGTTTTGGTCCAGCGTCCGAGTCGAGCAGTTTAGCGCCAGCCAACTGGTCGTGACCCTGAATGCGCTCTACGAGGGCAACCGTTACAACACCACCCTGGTGGAAGACGCATGCTGCGAAGGTCTCTTGGGCCGGATCGCCGCCCGCGCCCGCCAACTGGCCACCCAATAACCCCCCAGACCCAAAAGGGGGTCAGACTACCTTAATGGGGTCAGACTACCTTAAGGTAGTCTGACCCCATGGGGATTGTTGCTTAAAGGTGCGTGTAGGGCATAAATCTATAAATCCATGAATGGCTTTTCTGATTGGGATGATGTTTTGGCAGTTTCGGCAATTAGAGAAGCAGCGATAGCGTATGCAGCCCAAGAGGCGCTGGAGTATCTCGAGGAGTCCCCGGAGGGCTTGATGGTCATCGGTGAAGCTGACTACCCGTATGTGCTTGAGCGTGCGATCAAGGATCTGGGTGAGTGCGTCTTCTATTTCAGTAGTGGCGTGGATGACCAGGTCCAGGACCACCTGCACTATCGGTTTGCGGGGAAGTACTTCGAGTGCGACGGCAACGGACAAATCGGCGGCCCTTACGATGACAACAATGCGGACGTGGTCCTGGACCTCCTATCGGATGCCTACGCGGCGGGCTTCGTGGCCAGCCCTGAGCCCGGCGCCACGGTTTCGGTCGGCGGCGACTTCCCCGACGACTATTTCGTCAAACTCTGCGCTGACCTCATCCCCGTGGGCCAAAAGATCCAAATCAACGGCACCATTTACGTCCGCACCAAGTCCGGCCTAGTGGCGCAGTAATCACCACGCGGTACCATACCCTATTAATAGGGTCAGACCCTATTAAGCAGACCTGTCCCCAATACCCGGCCCGCTTGGTAGGGACCAGCGTCCCCGGTAGTCCGTGCTATGAGCTACACGGCCGACCGGGGGCGGTCAGCCCTACCTGAAAGAGACAGAGTACGGATTACGGAGTGCAGAGTGCGGAATCGAGTGCTGAATCGAGCGTACCTGTTGCCGCATCATCAAACCGCCAACCGCTAACCCCTAACCGCCGGCGAATACCTTTCGCGCAAGGTAGGGACCAGCGTCCCTGCTGGTCCGGGTAGATAAGATACACGGCCGACCAGTACGGTCAGCCCTACCTGAAGACCCCAGAGACAACAGGGGGTCAGACTACCTTAATGGGGTCAGGCTACCTTAAGGTAGTCTGACCCCATGGGGAATAAGGTGGCGGGGGCGTGGGCGCATGGGTATAAAGGTTCAGCGGTTCGCCGCCCTCTTTCATGGAAACCGTCCTCCTCGCCCTGAAGCTCACCGTAGCCCTGGGTATCCTCAATGTCTGGGTGGTGCGCCGCACCCAGTCGACCGCCTACCGCGGGCAGGGGGCTAAGACTTTGCGCGAGGAGTTCGCGGTCTATGGCCTGCCCGGCTGGGTCTTCGCCCCGATGGGTTTCCTGAAGGTCGGCCTCGCGGGCGCGTTGCTGCTGTCGATCTGGGTGCCGGCGGTGAGTTTCCCCGCAGCATTGCTGCTCGGGGCCATCATGGTCGTGGCGTTCGCGATGCACCTGAAGGTGAGCGACCCGGCGATCAAGTCCCTCCCGTCGCTCGCCGTCCTGGCGATGTGCGTGGGGATAGCGCTGCTCTGAGGTCGGCTCAGAAGGCGGCGACGGCTAGGTAGGCGTTGAGCAGCAGGTAGCCAAGGGCCGGCAACATCTGGTAGGGTCGGTCATGGATGCGGATGCGCACCCCGATCGCGACGGCCATCATCAAGGCGAGCCCGACCGCCGCGGCTTGGCCCCACCCGGGCAACCAGAGCCCCGCAATC